>PVMS01013230.1_pt1 | contig 10493 bp, 10 predicted proteins | sample 1853461 | NCBI WGS metagenome assembly PVMS01 (sample SAMN08582032, study PRJNA380276) | Marine sediment metagenome, whole genome shotgun sequencing project. | isolation source: ocean sediment barecode stripped | collected 2017
AAAACGAACAAAACTAGCAACAAATTCAGATTTATTGAAACGAATTCACGCTCTTGCAGAAGTAAATGAGAGACAAATAATGCCGTCCAATGATATGAGAAAACTTTTAAATCTTCAGCCTGGAAACGGGAAATATGGCAGAGTTGCGTAAAATATAACTGAGTCTATAATGTATATAGTAAAGTCTGCCATATTTCCCGTTTCCAGGCTGAAGATTTAAAAGTTTTCTCATATCATTGGACGGCATTATTTCTCTTTCATTTACTTCTGCAAGTTGGTGAATTCGTTTTAATAAATCTGAATTTGTTGCTAGTTTTGTTCGTTTTTGATCGAACCAAATATTATCTTCTAACCCAACCCGGACACCTCCCCCACTAGCAATGGCAATGGAATTCATCATAAATTGAGTGTCACCAATACCGGCAAATCCCCAATAGGTATTTGGAGGTAAGTCTCGAACCATCATACCGGCATGAAGCAGGTCGGCCTGTGCACACGCAATATTGCCCAAAAGTAGATTAATATAATGTGGGGGTTTGATGATACCCTTTTGTTCAAGGTATTTGGCATAGTTTATCATACCCGCATCAAAAGCCTCTAATTCAGCTACAATGCCCTTTTCCTCCATTTTATAAGCTAAGTTCTTAATCATATCCGGTGAATTCATGCTTGCTGTTTTATTGAAATTCAGCGAACTTAGAGTAAGACTGCCCATGTCTGGCTTTAAATCGCCAGACAGCTCTAAAACTTCAGAACGCTTTTCAAATTCAGGAAAATCTCTTCCGCTAGTAGTGACACAAATAATTAGCTCTTTCGTAAACTTTCTAATCCCACTAATTATTCTCTCGTACAACTCTCCTTTCCAAGTTGGTATGCCAGTTGCCTCATCCCTTGCATGTACGTGTACCATTGTAATACCGATTTCTACAGCTCTGTGAATATCCTCAACTATTTCGGTAACACTTATAGGTACATGAGGAGTCATTTTCTTAACTGGGATCATCCCTGTTGGACAAAAACTAATGCTTAATTTTTTAAGTTGTTCCATGATAATTTCCATTTGTTATTTATGTTTGGTCAATTGATCCTTATTCTAAAATTGGTTTTAGACTTAAATAAATCATTTAATACTCACGCAACTATTAATTGTTTTTCTTATGACCTTAGCTTATTAATTATCCAATCCATATCTAATTTTGAATATCTCTGGTCAATTGGAAGAGGAATTAAATTTTCGTAAAGATAATATTCAAATAAGTCTTTATTTTTTAACCCATGCATAACATTTGGCCAAAATTTTGCTGTATAAATTTTTGATTCTATTAATTTAATTCTCATTTTGTTATTACCTTTTCTTAGGAAAGGGTAAACCATAGGGCCATTAATGTTTTCAATTTCTATAATTGGCGAGAGTTCATTTTTTTCTTTTAACGCTTTATGCAAAATCTTATAATTAGCATTTCTCTTTTTAAGTACTGAATGAAAGTCAATATTTTGTAAAAGACTATTAGTTAATTTAGACATCTTCATTAGTGGCAGGCTACTAAACTTTGCTTCGTTTACTTTAAATAAGTTATATCCAGCTTCTGCGCCTTCTTCAATTCTTGCTGTTAAATGTGATAATCTTTCTTGTGAGTTGTCAACGCCTAGTGGTAAGTCTATTTTTTTTTCAATATAAGCAAAGCCACCATCGGGAACACCAAAAAATTTTCTTGGCGAATAAAATGTTGGAACGTCAGTAATAGGCATTGCAAAAAATGCCTGAACATTATCAATAATAATATTCTCAAATAGTTTTACTAAACCTTTTATTGCAAAATTAAATATGCCATAGTAGTTTATATAAAGTAAAGCTTCATGTTTTTTTAGATTAGTTTTTTTTGGTAAAAATTCTTCATCTAAAAAATAATACTCAAAATCAATATTTAAATTCCGTAATGGCTGAAGTAGTACATCGCAGGAGTAATATGGAATATAAACTTTTGAATAATTTTCATTTAGTAATATATACTCAAAAGCATTTCGACCACTATTGACAGCAATTGCTTGATCATGAAACACTGTTCCAAAATTATTTGTCTCTAATTCAAAATAACCACCAATTGATTTATTCAAGTTCATAATCATCCAGCATTTTACATATTATGTCCGGTGAATTGAACAGCATTACATCGATAATTGATAATCCGGGTTCAAATTTTATCCGTTTTTGATCATATTCTTGCAAGTTTAATTTATGAAATTTTATATGAATATTTTCTTGTTCATATTTATTTCTATTAAAAAAACTTTTTCCCCCAATTGAATTGTAATAATATTTTGCTCCCAGAGCCTTTGATATTTCCAATCCCCATTCATCGGCTTCGTTTACTTTAGCTATGTTTATAGCACTCTGTGAAAAAATGGAATAGTTAAACTCAATCGTAAGGTATTTACAAATTAGCTGCAGAGCAAAAACATCGAGATCAACTATTGAGTCTGTCTTTTTATCAAAGACTGTATTTAATAAATTCATGACATCATTATAAAAAGGTGCTTTCTTTTTATAATGTTCTAATTGTCTAATTATTTTATCTTGCCAATTATGGTTGCTTTTTATTTTTACGTCTTTTGTGGCGATATCGTAATGATGTTTTTCTAACGGAACTTTAATATATTGCCAGCCCTCTCTGGGTTTTAGGATTCTGTTCCTTTGCATCCAGCCATGGCGTATAAATTGTACTTCATCCGTAACAATCCACCGATCCGTGTGCTTAATAAGTGAAAAGTAACCTAAATAAGGTAAAAAGTATGGTTGCATTATTGCTAGTTTCATAAAATAGTATATTTTATCAATTCAACAATATTTTTAACGGTTTTATTATCAAGGTCCGGATAAATTGGTAAGCAAAGCACTTGTTCTGCAATTTCATTAGCAATCGGTAAGTTTTCCGGTTTAGAGGAGTCCAATCCCTGATAAACAGAAAAATTGCTAATCAGGGGGTAATAATATCTTCTGCAGTAAATATTATGCACTTTTAATTTTTCGTATAATTCATCACGGTTTAGCCCATATTTTTCTCTATCGACAAAAATAGGAAAATACGAGTAATTATGTTTTACTTTTTTAATGTCTTTTAAAAACCTGATTCCCCTCACATCTTTTAATAACTCACGGTATCTTTCAGCAATAATTTTGCATTTTGCGATTTGTTTATTAAAGGTTTTTAATTGCAATAAACCGTAGGCTGACTGTAATTCATTCAGCTTGGCATTAATACCTAAGGAAACAATGTTTACTTCATCCACAATACCAAAATTTTTTAAATTATCGATTCGTTTCTTGGTCTCTTCGTCATGGCAGATAATTGCACCACCCTCAATTGTATTAAAAATCTTGGTGGCATGGAAACTGAGGACAGAAAGGTCGCCATAGTTTAAAACGGAATTTCCTTTTATTGCAACTCCAAAAGCATGTGCTGCATCATAAATTACTTTTAAGCCGTATGTATCGGCAAGTTTTTGTATTTTTTCAACATTACAGGGATTTCCATAAACATGTACGGGAACAATAGCTGTAGTCTTAGCTGTAATGGCAGCTTCAATTTTATCGGGATCCATGTTACAATATATAGGTTCGATATCAATAAATACCGGTTTAATCCTATTCCACACTAAAGCGTGCGCAGTAGCTACAAAGCTATAGGGAGTGGTAATGACCTCTCCGGTTATTTTTAATTCTTGTAGTGCAATTATAAGCGCTAAGGTACCATTGGCACAAAGTGAAATATATTTTACCCCGAGAAATTCAGCTAGTTTTTTCTCAAATTTTTGATGATATATTCCGTTATTGGTTAACCATTTCCTTTGCCAAATGTCTTCTAACAGTGGAATAAATTCTTTCAGTTTAGGAAGAGCAGGTTGGGTTACAAATATCTTTTTTTCTTTCATTATTCTAGATCTATTAAGTCATTTACTTTTTTTTAATCCGTTAGCCAGCATACATAACAGTTCTAGGCAAGTAAATTTATCAGTAATTATTTAATTAATAATATTAAAACTAATAATAATTTATAAAGTTTTCAACTCTCCATATTAGGAATTGTGCTCAATTGGTGTTATAGTTAATTTACTAGGATATATAACAGTAACTATATTCATAGGATTAAATGGTAATAATTCCGTCAATAGCTTGGGACTGACATAGCGGAGCTGTATATAAAGCAAAACATCACTAAAATTAAACAATATGAATAATAAAATAATTTGTGTAGTGGGAGCCGGTAATTGGGGCAAAAATCATATCAACACCTTGAATCAACTAAATTGTTTAGCTGGTGTGGTTGACAAAGATGACAATCAATTAAATATTTTTAAAAAGAAATATCCATTCATTAAAACCTATAATAACGTCGAGGAATCATTAGATGATAATTATGCTGGCTATGTTGTAGCGACAGATGCCCATTCGCATTTTGAAATCGCTAAATTTTTAATTGAAAATAATCAGCATCTCTTAGTTGAAAAGCCCCTTACTCTCAATAGCGAAGATGCCATTACGTTGCATAATTTGGCAACTGACCATAACGTAAATTTGATGGTTGGCCATGTTCTATTATTTCATCCTGCTTTCCAAAAAATTAAATCATTAATAGCCGATGGTGGTATAGGAGAACTCCAGTATATGTACAGCAATCGGTTAAATCACGGTACGATCAGAACTGAGGAAAACGTTTTTTGGAGTTTCGCACCCCACGATATTGCCCTATTTCAATATTTCATTAATTCCTTTCCAGATAAAATAACTTCGCATGGCAGCGATGTATTGCAAAATGGCGTTCATGATACAACAATTACTACTTTTGAATATCCCAATAAAGTAATGGGACATATTTTTGTTAGTTGGCTTCACCCTTTTAAAGAACACCGTTTTGTCGTAGTCGGATCAAAGGGTATGATTAGCTTTGAGTATTCTGAAAAAGACAAACCGTTAGTTCTATATGCTAAAAGTGTAAAATGGAAGGATGGTAAACCTGTTATTAAAAACGGTTCGATACGTCATATTGAATACGACGACAAAATGCCCCTTTTTGCTGAATTACAATATTTCATCGATCATTTAGATGGTAATCCAATTACAACAAATAATTCTGAAAGTGCCATTGAAGTAATTAAGATATTGGAATTAGCAACGAACAGCTTAATGGGGAAAAACTAATTATGTCAAATCCATTTTTTGCACACAAATCAAGCTATGTTGATGACAATGTTACCATCGGTCAAGGAACCAAGATCTGGCATTTTTCGCATATCCAGTCCGGTAGTATTATTGGTGATAATTGTAGTATCGGACAAAATGTGAATATCGGGAATAATGTCAAGATCGGGAATAATGTCAAGATTCAGAACAATGTATCAGTTTATGAAGGTGTGGAACTCGAAGATTATGTATTCTGTGGTCCTTCGATGGTTTTCACTAATATAAAACTACCAAGATCGGAATTCCCCCAAAGAGGTGCCGAATATTACCTTAAAACATTGGTTAAAAAATCGGCTTCGATTGGAGCCAACGCTACAATCGTCTGCGGCGTAACTATCGGCGAATACGCCTTAATTGGTTCCGGAACCGTAGTTACTAAAGACGTTCCTGCTCATGCGCTCCTCATTGGTAATCCCGGTAAAGTTGTGGGCTGGGTTGGCAAAAAGGGCAATAAACTTGAATTTGATAAAGATGGCTTTAGTAAATGTGGCAAATATCAGATGATCGAAAATAAGTTGGTCAGAAATAGATAATAAAGATTGCAATTAAGCAAAAAAATAATATTTATCTTTATTTTTTTAATTATTACAATCAATATTGGTCTAAAGCCGCGTTATAATTGGGATATGTTGGCGTATATGGCTTCAATTCTGAGGATTGAGGAATCAGATGATAAGATTATTCATTCGAGAGTTTACAAAATAGCTGAGGAAGAATTAAGTACGGAGTCTTTTAGTGCCTTAAATAATGATTCTTACAGAACAGCACTAATGAACGATTCTCACGCCTTTTCACAGCTCAATCCATTCTACTCTTGTAAAATAGGCTATGTTCTATTCTCAAATTTAATTTACAAATTAGGAGTTCCTTTAACTTACTCCACTGTATTTTCATCTTTGATTTCTTTTTTTCTGATCTGCATAATTCTATTCTTTATTTTTATTAAAGTAACAAATAACGTAATTCTTGGAGGACTAATTACAGCATTTATTGCAACCCTTTCTCCAATGCTAAACCTAGCAAAATTATCATCACCTGATGCACTTTCTGCATTATTCTTGATATTAGTAGCAGGGTTTTTCTTTTTAAAAAAACATTACGTTCTTTTAGTGTTGAGTATGCTATTAGCAATTTCAGTTCGTCCTGATAATATAATTTTTTGTTCATTACTCATGTTAATTGAGCCAGTAAGTGAAAAAGTGGATAAAACTGTAATTAGTAAGACTATAATAGGTCTGATAAGTATCTTTGTGGTTTACTTTGGAATTATGTTTTTTAATAAAGGTCAATCATGGAATATTTTGTTTTATAACTTGTTTGTTGAGAAACAAAATATTCCAATAGTTTCAACCCATGAGCTGAATTTAAAGATTTATTTCGAAACGATAATTCACCATTTAACTAAATTAATTAATCCAATTTTTCTTTTTTGTATGTCTGCAATCATATTATATAGAATTAAAATAATTCAAAAAATATCAGATCTAAGAAATCCAAATCTTCCTTATAGTATAAAGCTATTTTTTGTTATTTGGTTGACATTTTTTATAAGATTTTTTTTCTATCCCACAGTATATATGCGGTTTTATTTTGTATATTTTTTAATTATGGTTATGGCAATATCAATTGATTATAAGAAACTACTATCTATTAGTAATAATACTTTTAAGTCGGTAAATGTATAAACAACATAAAATAATATGTTCACAAATTTGAGGAAATCTCTTTAAACAACGCATGGCTGCAGACTCAAAGATTCATAGAGCTACGGAAAAAAGAGATATTGAATGGTGTATTACAAATCTCTCAAAAGTAGAACAACAAGCAAAAAATATATTCAACAAGATCAATCATAAATTCAGTATCAATTCTGATTCCAAAATTTTAGAGCTCGGTGCTGCCCAGGGTTTATTTCTGTTGGCGTCTAAAAAACTCGGGTATAATAGTGTAGGAATTGAACCATACCAAGCAGCAATCTCTGTTTCCAATGAATTAGCAGCAAGACTAGAAACTTCAATTGACATTAAAGCGGGTATAGCTGAAGAAATACCGTTTGAAGCGAACCAGTTTGATGTAGTTATTGCCCTATCAGTATTGGAACATGTTAAGGATGTATCCAAGACTTTTAGCGAGGTTTATCGGACTTTGAAACCGGATGGTTGTTTTTATTTTGTGACTACCTCTGCCCTCTGCCCCAAACAGGGTGAAATAAGATCATTTCCATTATTTAGTTGGTATCCTAATTTATTAAAACTCAAAATACTGAATTGGACGATGAAAAATAAGCCACATCTTGTCGGTGATACCGATAATCCCGCTATTAATTGGTTTACACCTTGGAAAGTCAACAAACTTATCTCAAAAAAAACCAGTTTTAGTAAAATTTATAACCGTTGGTATCTAATTAATGAAGCTACACTTGAATCAAATTTAAAAATATTTATTTTAAAACTAATTAGATCGAATAAATTAATTGCTTTAATTGCTGATATTTTTAAACCGGGGAGCAGTTACCTGGTTATTAAAACTGTATAAACTATGCATTCGCTAAGAAATCAAAGCATTTCATTATTTTTTGGTAAAACAGCCGCTTTTGTCATTCAAATAATAACCTCAGTTATTATTGTACGCTTGGTTTCAAAAGCAGAATATGGATACTATCAGCAATTTTTACTTATTAGTACTTCCTTGATCACTATTTTGGGGTTGGGTCTTAATTCCGGGCTTTACTATTTCTATCCAACCGGGTCTGATAGTGAGAAACATTTATTTGTTAAGAATACCATCCTGATTGAATTAATAATGGGATTAGCCTTTGTCCTATTATTCCTAGGATTGGGAATCCCAAAACTGGAATGGTTGAATTTAGAGAACTTATATGTTTACCGAATACATATCGGATTATATGTTCTATTTATGCTAGGCTCTTCAATACTCGAAACACTTTTTATTGTTGAAAAAAATGTAGTACTAAATAGGTTCTATCATCCGCTTGAAAAGTTTATTAGATTCGGTTTAATCGTTTCATTTATATTCTTCTTCCAAGATAATATTGCTCTGATCTATGCCTTATTGGTTCTGGCAGCCCTTAAACTCATTTTTTTACTTATTCATTCCAAAGATTATATTTTTCAGGGTAAACTATTTTCGTTGCCACTTTTAAAGAACCAATTAGTCTATTCACTGCCAATCGGAATTTCGGTTGTGTTGAGGACAATTTCAGTGAAGATTGATAAATTTATTATAAATGATTATGTCAGCATTAATGATTTTGCAATTTATTCAATTGCGTTTATCTCTATTCCAATTCTCAATATACTTTATTCATCAGTTTCTAATGTAGTGATGCCTCAAATTGCACTATATTGCAAAGAAGAGAAATTTAATAATGCTGCTTCTTTATGGCGAAAGACCGCAACGATAAATGCCAGTATTACCATTCCCATTGTAGCCTTTTGTTTTGTTTTATCAGATCAAATAATTGAGATATTATATACACAAAAATATTTGGAAGCCGCGAAGTATTTTCGAATATTTATTCTTATGTTCCTATTTTCTATGTTCAGTTATGGGTTCATACTAAGAGGAATAAAAAAAACAACCACTATATTTATAATTAATCTAATATCAACAATTATAACAATAATCGTCGGGCTGTATTTAATTCGAATATATCATATGTATGGGGCTGCAATAACGGCTTTAATCGGAATGGCTTTGCCAATCATAATTACAATTATAGTTGAAAAGAACATATTAAACCTTCCCTGGAAGAATCTTATGCAATGGAAAAAGATAAATCTTATAATAATTACGAGTCTAATTTCATTAATTATTGTTTTTCTAATAAAATATTTTCTAGTAAATATATATTTAACACTATTATTGTCAGGAATTTTTTACAGCATCTCAGTATTCTTATTACAAAAAAAATTCGACCTATTCTTATTTCCACAGTACCTTCATACAATTGCCCATAATAAAGCAACCTAAACTTATTAATTGCGAATAAAACTACTCTATTTCGATTTAGATTTACCGTTTCTAATTAATGGCGATAGAAAAACGGTTGGTGGTACCGCTGTTGAGTGGAATAATTGGTTCCATGGATTCAATAAAAATGGAATTGATATAGAATTGTTAACGTGGAAAGGCGCTAAAAAGTATATACAAAAAAAACATGCTATCAAAATAAGAGAATCATACAATTTGCATAAAGGAATAAAAGTCCTTAGGGTTATTTATTACCGAATCCCATCGCTTTATATGGCTATAAAAGAATCAAAAGCAACCCATTTGATTCAGCAAAATGGCAGTTGGATAGCGGGTGTTTTTGCTATTATTGCCAAATTGCAGAGAAAAATATTTATTCTAAGAATCGCGAGTGATGCAGATGTTAATATTTGGTCATCACCTTCAGCAACTTTACGAGATAAAATTGGATATTGGATTGCAATCAAGTTATCTGACTTTATTTTTTGTCAAAATGCTTATCAATTTAATGAACTGTCAAAAAATACTAATTCTAAAACAATTCAAATTCTTTATAATCCTATAAATATCGGCAAAAAAGATAACAATAGTAAAGATCGAAATCTAGAACGCTCATATGTAGCATGGATTGGCAAATTTACACCTGTTAAGAATCTGCCAGCTTTATTCAGAATTGTAAGCTCCCTGCCCGAAATAAAATTTAAAATCGTTGGACAAAAGGCTAATTCGACAAGACAAATCGATCTTGATGCTATTGAAAAGTTAAAACATCTTAAAAATGTAGAAATAATAGATTTTATTGATAGAGATAATATTTTCATATATCTTCAATCAAGTAAATTACTTTTAAATACTTCCGAACATGAGGGTTTATCGAACACTTTTTTGGAAGCTTTACTGGTCGGGACTCCGATTGTAACTACTTCTAAAGTCAACCCCGATAACATAATCAGCATGAATAAACTTGGATTCGTAGCTGAAAATTATGATGAAATACTAGACCATATTAAAAGTATTAATAAAGACTTTGATTATAAATCCTTTTTTGATCGTTCCTATTCTTTTGTTAAACATAATTTTGACAGTGCCAATCAAGCGGCACAGTTTATCAGTCATTTACAAAATTAATTGTGACTCGTAAACCAAATACTAATAAGAATATCTCAAGTCCAATTAAAATACTATTTTTTATCGAAAGTCTATATTCAGGAGGAAGAGAAAGACAGTTAGTGGAACTGTTAAAGCAAATAACTAAAAATCC
>PVMS01063529.1_pt1 | contig 10493 bp, 11 predicted proteins | sample 1853461 | NCBI WGS metagenome assembly PVMS01 (sample SAMN08582032, study PRJNA380276) | Marine sediment metagenome, whole genome shotgun sequencing project. | isolation source: ocean sediment barecode stripped | collected 2017
TGTGTAGTAGAGTGATGGTTGTCAATTAGTATTCAAAGTAATAAGGTCTCAGATCATAACAATTTCTGTAAGTCATCATCGGACAATTCAATTGGCTCAACTGTTTCGTTAATATTAGCTTTGAAATTGCTGAGATCAACCCCGAGCAAATAGCAGGTAAATAGAGATCTAATATGCTTGTGCATGACGACTAATACTTTTTCTCCGGGATAGGCAAGAGCAATGTCTTTGATAGTGCGCACAATCCGCTGCTGCACCTCTTCCAAGGTCTCAGGTCCGTTAGGAATCGGAATAGATATATCCCCGTCTATCCACCATTTTTTGAAATCACCTTCTGGATCGGCAAGAAGATCGTCATACTTCTGCCCGTTCCAATCCCCGTGATCAAGCTCTCTTAAGTCTTGATGAATATCAAGCGGGATACCAATTTTATCAGTATAGGATTTAGATGTGTCGTGCGCCCTTTTAAGAGGACTAGTAACAATCCTGTCAAAGTTAAGCGCCTCTATTATTGGAAGAGTCTCTTCAATTTCCGCCCAACCTACATCACATAGCGGCAGATCGGTGGTACCGATAAGTCTGCCCTCCAAATTCCATGCTGTTTTACAATGACGTCCGAGATAAATTTTTGCTGTTTGCAGTGATTCGCTCATGTAATTTCCCAGTTTTACTGCCTTTTTATATATAATTTATTAGATTAAATCAGGCATCAATATACCAAAGAAGCTATAATTTACAAGATAGAAGTCAGTTAGCAGAACTTGCTTTTTGTTCTATTTTATCATCCTGTTGTTCCTGGATCAGACTACTTTTTTTAAGATCGGGCAAATATGTACCGCCCAATTTAACATGCCCCTTGTCTACTCCGTCAGTCAGCCTATCTACGATATAATCCCTGTCTAACCCCATAATGTTAACACCGTGATCAGATTCAACCAGGCAAAGCATTTTCATGCCATTCCCATTCTTATTAGCAAGCTCGTAAATAGCGGAATAATTCAAAAGAGCCGCCTCTACAGTTCCACACGGGAGTGATGGGTTCCTGGCGCCTGCATAATATTCACTCTTTCCGAACCACTTGGGATCGGGATACCCGTGGAAATGAATTATTGGCAGACCGTTCTTTATAAGATCAGGAGTATAAAGAGCCGCCGCAAGAGCTTGAGCAAGAATTACATACGTATCAAAAGACGGTCTGATATCTTTTCGATTTAAGTCTACTCCCTTTGGAGTTTCTAAATGCAGCTTACCTTTAATAACTCCAATCCTGACTATGTCGCTATTAGGATCAAGGTTAGTTTTATTACTACCGGAACGCGATGTAGTTATCCAGATGTCAGGCACCTGCTGAAAAATCACTTTTCCCCGTATGAAAGTTCTTACATACCACCTGCCCTCTTTATTCTCCCTGACCATATCATCATCTACACTTTCTACCTTGACCAACTTGTTCCATTTGGCTTTGCCTATAGTAACCGGGCCTTCATATCTTGGAGCCTCAGCCAAAGCTATGAAACCGTACGACACACCGGTTCTGCCCTCAAGAATCTTTTCAACAACATCCCTGTGGGATTGCCTCTTTACTTTTTCACTAAATTTAGACCCCTGCGGGAAGAGGTTCGTAGACTTTAGGAGCCTGCCTAGTTCTGCTAACTGTTTAGGAAAGACTGATTCTGAAGGATTGTACTCCCCTTTTTTAAAACGTGTAAGGACCGGCGGTCTTATTGGCGCGTAAATCTTTGGTATTAAAGAATTCTGGATAAAATCGTCTATCCCTTCGTTTAAATAAATAGAGTCTGAAAGATTCATATTCACCAGCGAGAACCTATCGGGAGCAATACCCATAATAATTACAGACATAGTAGCTATGAGGTTCTGTAATCCTATTGCTATCCTGCGATCATATGTAGTGCTTTGGTTCGCGAATTCCGGCTCTAAAGGCATAAGTGTAACTATTTGAGTATTAAAAGGGTCCTGTACATATCTTGCAGTAAAATCATCAGCCCATCCGCTTACTCTAAGAATTTCCATTACCGACATATCCGGTCTTCGCAAATAACCGTACATTCTCTCAGCTATACTACTTAAAAACGTCCTTGTCAGAGAATAGTCTCTTTTCACATCCACCACAGCATGAATGTTTCTCTTTACTTTTCTTGTGCGTAGGACTTTAGAGAGCAAGTCATTGGGCAATTCAGCTGCTTCATCCCAGGGAATTACCTGAACTCCATGTTCTTTTAATTTGTTTTCAAGTTTCTCTCTAAACTTTATTACGATCTGGTTTCCGTAATTACGCGGTAAAGGCCTAAATGTAACCCTCACCCTTTTAGCCATCTCAAGAGGCTTCCTAGGATTAACCAAATCCTTTTGAACGGGCATTCCCGCTAAGCTAATAATTGTTTTGAGTTCTAAATCTGCGAATTGCTGACTACCCATTATTTCTCTCCCACTTTATACATCATCCATCCCAACACATCCCATTGCCGGAGTGCCTTTCTCTTATTTCTGAACTTACGGACTCCGCACCCAATTTTCTAAATACAATCCCACCAACAGAACAGGGACTCATACTATGTAACTTAAAATATTGCCCTCTATTAAATTCCTGATTAAACAATTCAAACAGCCAATCAATTATAGACTATTGAAAGAAGTTACTCAATAAACGCGGGCTACTAATTATTAACGAGTAATAGCAGAAATCAAGATAGAACAGATATTTTTCTTCCGCTTTTAATCGCTCCCATATCCCTCTTGATTTAATACTTCCTCCATTTGCTCCCTTACAATTTGCATTAGCTTCTCTCTGCCTTCCCTACCCTTGGGCAAATTATCTACATAAATTGCTGGCAATATCTTAACTTTCATGGTCCCTGTATTAATCCAAGCAGATCCTTTGGACAGTATTTGAAGCCCCCCGGTAATAATCATGGGCACTACAGGCACCTTTGCTAAAACTGCAATTAAAAATCCCCCTTTTTGAAAGGGCAGGAGCTTTCCATCCATACTTCTTGTTCCCTCAGGCGCTATAACAACGGTAGGTCCTGAGCGAATTTTGCCGACTATCTTTTTAACTTCCTTTGTATCTGATCTTGAGCCGTCTCTTGCCACCTGATAGTGCCCGGAAAGTCTAGCTACCCAGCCGATAAACGGAATTTGCCCCACTTCCTTTTTCATTATAGCTCTCCAGTCGATAGGAAGAGCAGCCATATATGCGAGAATATCAAGAGCGCTTTGGTGATTGAACATAATAATACATGGCTCGTCGGGCAGGTTCTCAACACCCTCGACTTCAAGACCTATACTGCCGGTCTTTAAATTTATTCGAGCCCATGGCCTTACGGCATAGGGGACCACAAGATTTTTAGAAGTCACAGACAGAAACAGACCGATAATTCCGAAAAAGATCGTATAGACTATAAAGGCAATCCAGCAGAATATTGTTCTAATCATAATGGGTTAAATAAAAGGATCCTTTTATTGTTCTTATTGACAACTAGATTTATCCGTAATGGAATATTTGTCAAGCAGATAATATCCTTAGCCCCGACGGTACTATCTCAATTCTATGAGTCCCTTCTTCAAGATAAAAAGGCTCACCATCCATATGGGCCGGTATTCTCGTTTGTAGAGAAATTTCCATATTTGTAGCTCTTATAATTTCGACTTCATTCAAATCGGAATGAGACCCCTCCAGTACCTTGGGTATTTTAATTAGCCTGTTAATTATGGACATGTCCTTAATTATATGAAAATCGAGCAATCCGTCGTCAATTTTAGCCTCAGGAGCTAGTTTAAACTTCCCCCCCTGGTAGAGACCGTTGGACGCGCCTGTGAGTAAAAGTGTCCCTTTATAATTCCAATCATCAATTTTCACGCACCTGTAAACCCTTTAAAAGTTAATGCCTCTTGAATAGATACGAGAAGATATCCGAGCGGCCCTCTTAATAATTTTAATTTTTTAAACCTATGTGATACAGCGCCGTCAAGACCAATTCCAAGACCGTTTATAAAATACTTATCTCCAAGTTTTCCGATATCGACCGCTCTTTCTTTCCCCGAGAATACAGTCTCAATAGCAAGCTTTGTATCAAGAGGGATAGAGGCGGCTTTTGGAAAATCATTTCCGCTTCCGGACGGGACAACACCAAAAACTGCCGATGATCCAATAAGTCCGTTGACAATTTCATTGGAGGTTCCATCCCCTCCCACCGAAATAATATGAGTGAAGCCCTCCCTCACAGCATCTTTTGCAAATTCGGCAGCCTGTCCCGCCTCTGAGGTAAATTTAAATTCACAATGAACATTTTTATTCTCAATCATCTCTTCAATCAAGCGAGATGCATTATTACTTCTTCCATGCCCCGCGGTAGGGTTAACAATGAATATATAATTTAGCTCTTTCAATATTCCCTCTTTACTATAGAATTCCCTACAGTTTACCACAATATTATTTTTTATTTTCGACCGGTTTATAAAACTCAAAACTTGATAAACACCACATTTTATGTTAAATAAGTTCGTTTATCTGGATTGGTGGTTTGCAAAAAAAACAGGAGGCATTTTTAATGGCAGAAGAAACACAACCGTCCGTACAACAGGCCAATGAAGCAATTAGCATGAAACAGCTTCTTGAGGCAGGAGTTCATTTTGGGCACCAGATAAGTCACTGGAACCCTAAAATGAAGGACTATATATTCGGCAACAGGAATGGAATTCATATAATAGACCTTCAACAAACCGTAGGTTTATTTAAAAAGGCCTACAACTTTGTTAGAAATATAACGGCAGAAGGTGGAGAAGTACTGTTTGTAGGAACAAAAAAACAGGCTCAAGGTATTATTTCGGAAGAAACAGTGAAATCCGGTATGCCGTATGTAAATTCTCGCTGGTTGGGCGGCACACTCACCAACTTTTCTACGATCCGTGCAAGGGTGGATTATCTACTTGAACTAAAGAAGCTCGAAGAGGAAGGGCATATGGATCATCTTCCTAAGAAAGAGGTAAAAAACCTAAAAAGAGAGATGCAAAAATTAGAGCATTTGTTAGGCGGAATTGTAAATATGAAAAGCATTCCTCAGGCTCTATATATTGTTGATACTAGAAAAGAACACATCGCCGTAAAGGAAGCCAGAAAATTGGGAATCCCAATTGTGGCGGTCGTAGACACTAACTCTAATCCAGCTGATGCGGATGTTATAATCCCGAGTAACGACGATGCAATTAGAGCTATTAAGTTGTTCACATCGAGAATATCGGATGCGTGCATCGAAGGAAAACACATATACGAGCAAAAACTACAAGCTGGGGAAGTTGTCGAGAAAGAGCAGGAATCAAAGATAGTAGTAGAAAGAAAAGTTTTTGTATTCAAGGAGTACGGAGAGCAGGGAGGGAAGGAAGGTTCAACCTCTGTAGCAGTATCTGAAGCTACTCTTGGTGAAACAGGAGCAAAACCAGAAGAACAGCCAGTTAAAGTAAAAACAGAAAGTCCGCCGGCAGAGATTTCCGGTACTCCTCCACAACCCGCTGTATCAGCAGAAGCAACGGAAGATGCTAATGTGGCAACAGAAAGTCCTGCAACAGAACCTGAAGTAGAAATTAAGAAGGAGGATTAGATTTAAATGTCCGAGATTACAGCACAGATGGTCAAAGAGCTTAGAGACACAACAGGGGCTCCTTTCATAGACTGCAAAAAAGCTTTAGAAGAAGTTTCCGGAGACCTGGATAAAGCTCTTGATATACTTAAAATTAAAGGTGTAGCAAAAGCTTCTAAAAAAGTGGGGAGAGATACTCCCGAGGGAACAGTAACTTCCTATATTCATGCAGGAGGCAGAATTGGCGTCATGGTTGAAATTAACTGTGAGACCGATTTTGTAGCCAAAAATGAAGAGTTTCAGGCATTCGCAAGGGAAGTTGCGATGCAGATTGCTGCCGCAAACCCTAAATACATAAGCAAAGAAGAAATACCTGAATCAGAACTTGAGAGAGAGAAAGAAGTAATGAAAGCTCAGGTTGTAGAATCTGGCAAACCTGCAAACATTGCCGAGAAAATCGTCGAAGGAAAGTTAGAAAAATTCTTCGGAGAGGTATGTCTACTAAATCAAACCTATATAAGAGATTCCAAAGTAAAAATCGATGACCTCTTGCAGGCATTAATTGCAAAAATTGGGGAGAACATCAAAGTTAGAAGGTTCACAAGGTTTCAATTAGGGGAGCCTCTTGATTAACGAAGATAACCTTAAACAAAGAAAACTATGACTTCTCCAGAAACTCCAGCTAAGCCAAAATATCGGAAAGTCCTTCTAAAGTTAAGTGGAGAAGCGCTTCAGGGTCAACAAGGATACGGTATCTGCGCTGAGGTTCTTGACACCATTTCCGAAGAAATAGGCGAGGTCAACAAACTCGACATTGAATTAGCAATTGTTATTGGCGGCGGAAACATATTCAGAGGTGTGGCCGCTGCGTCAAAGGGGATTGATAGATCCACCGGAGACTATATGGGTATGCTGGCGACTGTAATGAATGCGCTAGCTCTTCAGGACTCACTAGAGAAGAAAGGCATCCACACTAGAGTACAAACAGCTCTCAACATAGAGCAGGTTGCTGAGCCTTATATAAGAAGGCGTGCGGTAAGACACCTTGAAAAAGGAAGGGTCGTAATATTTGCAGCCGGTACAGGAAACCCATTTTTCACAACAGATACCGCGGCTACCCTTAGAGCTTTAGAGATAGGGGCGGACTTAATACTTAAAGCAACTAAGGTTGACGGTGTTTACAACAAAGACCCTTTAGAATTTAAAGACGCAGTTAAATTCAAGAAATTAACCTATATGGAAGTACTAAAAAAAGAATTAAAGATCATGGACGCAACTGCAATCTCCTTATCTATGCAAGGGAATATCCCTATAATAGTGTTTAATTTATTTGAAAGTGGTAATATTAAAAATGTTATAATGGGAAGCGAGATAGGGACTATAGTAAGGAGCGATAAAGATGTGTGACAATATGCTGGAAGACATACTGCAAGATACTGAAGAGAGGATGAATAAGACTTTAAGCGCATTTAACACTGAACTTACTAAAATAAGAACCGGAAGAGCGACATCTGCTCTAGTAGATCATATCATTGTGGATTATTATGGAGTGGAAACCCCCATTAATCAGATGGCCTCTGTTTCTGTACCGGAGCCAAGGACTATCTTAATTCAACCTTGGGATATGAGTGCGATTGCTGAAGTTGAAAAAGCCATTATGAAATCGGAACTTGGCATAAATCCTTCAAACGACGGTAAAGTAATCAGACTTGGCATCCCGACTCTTACTGAGGATAGAAGAAAAGAATTAGTAAAATACGTAACCAAGATTGCTGAAGAATTCAGAGTTTCAATCAGGCAAATCAGGCACGACGTTAATCATTTTGTTAAAGATTTGGAAAAAGAGGAAGGAATTCCCGAAGATCGTATTAAAAAGAATCTTGATAATGTTCAGAAGATTACTGACAAATTCATTAAAAACATAAACGAGTTGTTAGAAAAGAAAGAAAAAGAGATTCTCGAAGTCTAGCCCCAATAAATTCATAACTACTCCCAGCCAACATTTAATCCCGATTTCTTAGTCCCTTCTAATTTTTTTATTAAGTGCGACAGTGGTAGTGTATTATATTCATCATATATGATTTAGAGGTGAGAAATTCTCGATGAGAAACTCGTTACCAAATTTCTTTTCATACCTTTTTATGACGGCTGCTCTTATAGCTCTATTCTCTGCTTTTGGAATGATAATAATATTTTTGAGGTCTTATGTAATGTCTATCAACGATCTAGAGCAACGAACCGGCTATATCTTACTATATATTTTTATAATAAGTTTGATTTTGGCTCCAACCTTTCTCTACATTTCAGACAAGCTAGAGAAAATTGATAGCTCTAGCTAACGGTTAATACTCGTAGCTCCTCCCATGTAGGGAACCAAGACCTCTGGAATTGTAACACTGCCGTCCGCCTCCTGATAATTTTCCAAGATTCCTATCACCGTCCTGCCCACGGCAAGTCCTGATCCGTTTAGAGTATGCACAAGTTTAACCTTGCCTCCGTCTTTTGGGCGATATCTTATTGATGCTCTTCTTGCCTGAAAATCTTCAAAATTGCTGCAGGAGGAAATTTCTCTGTATGTTTTTTCACTCGGCACCCAGACTTCAAGATCATAAGTCTTTGCTGAGGAAAACCCCATATCCCCCGTACACAAAGCCACAACTCTATACGGCAGCCCTAAAAGCTCGAGTACGCGAGCGGCATCAGATGTAAGCGATTCGTGCTCTTCGTAGGAACTATTTGGATTGGAGAATTTTACTAGTTCAACTTTATTAAACTGGTGCTGTCTAATAATCCCCCTCACGTCCTTACCGTATGAACCCGCTTCACTTCTAAAGCACGGTGTATAGGCGACGTATTTTATAGGAAGCTCGTCCTCTTTTAATATTTCATCTCTGTGAATATTTGTAACAGGAACCTCTGCAGTAGGGATCAAGTAGAAATTAGTCCCTTCGATTTTAAAGAGATCCTCCTCAAATTTAGGGAGGTTGCCGGTGCCGATAAAACTTTCCGTATTAGCCATAAACGGGGGAAGAACCTCCGTGTAGCCGTGCTCGTTTGTATGAAGATCGAGCATAAAGTTAATAAGCGCCCTCTCAAGCCTTGCCCCAAGTCCTTTGTATAGAGCAAAGCGGGCTCCTGTAATTTTTGCCGCTCTATCAAGATCAAGAATGTCCAGATCTTTCCCAATTTCGACATGATCCTTAGGCTCGAAATCAAAATCCTTGGGCTCACCCCACTTCCTTATTTCAAGATTATCCGCGTCGCTGAGTCCTATGGGAACGGAATCATGCGGAATATTTGGGATTGTAAGCATAAAATTCCGGAACTCTTCTTCAGCTCTTGCTCTAAGCTCGCCCATATCTCTAATTTGTTCCGATATCAGCCTCATCTGTTCCTGAAGGTCTGCCGCTTCGTCTTTTTTGCCTCCCCTCATTAACTCTCCCATTTTTTTAGAACCTAAATTCCGTTCACGCTCTAACTCTTCAACCTTCTTAATTATCTCTTTTCTTCCCAGATCTAAAGCCCTGAATTCATCAAAATCTATTTCAGCTCCCCGCGACTCCAATCTTCTTTTTACCTCGAGCATATTCTCTTCCATATGTTTTGAATCAAGCATTATCTTTATCCTTTTATCAATCTCAGTGAAATTGGTTTATATCAATAAAATATAACGGCCTTTAATCTATCATCCACATTTTCTCTTTTCAAATTGTCACAAGTATTTACACATCTCAATCTAAAACTTTATTTCATCTCTGCGTAGAGGAACTAATCAACCGAAGTGTGATATTCTAACATGAACTATTGCAAAAACTCGGAAGTTTCTTATAATAAACAATCGATTTTGGTTAATATTAACTTTTTTGCTGTAAAATATTAATGGGAGGGAAAAATGACGAATCTCGGAAAAGGCATTGAACTTACTTACATGGGGCATTCCACATTTAAGATAAAATCCCCCGAAGGAAAAATACTCATATTAGATCCGTGGATAGAGAGTAATCCCATGTGCCCTGACAATTTAAAAAAGATAGACAGTCTTGATATTCTTGCGATAACCCATGCTCACTTTGATCATATAGGAGACAGCGTACGTATTGGAAAGGAGTTTCAACCCAAGGTGGTAGGCATTTATGAAACATGCGTATGGCTTAACGCCAAAGGGGTCGAGAATATTTTACCCATGAACAAAGGCGGGACTCAGGAAGTGGACGGAATAAAATTCACGATGGTACATGCGGATCATAGCTGCGGTATTCAGGAGGAGGACGGAAGCATAACATACGGCGGCGAGGCAGTTGGTTATGTGATAGAGTTTGAGAACGGATTTAAGGTTTATCATGCAGGCGACACGGCTGTTTTTAGCGATATGAAGTTAATTGCTGAAATTTACAAGCCGGAGCTCGTTATGATACCGATCGGTGATTTGTTTACGATGTCACCTGTTGAAGCGGCCCATGCGTGCAGGTTCTTATCTCCCAAATATGTAATCCCTATGCACTATGGAACTTTCCCCGCGTTGACGGGAACCCCTTCAGATTTGAGGATTCTAACTCAGGATATGGAAAATATTGAAATTATAGAGTTAAAACCAGGAGAGACTTTAACATAGCCGTACTTTTATCATGTATATTATTACAATCTAGTGAATTGCTGTCTTAAAGGGAGGAATAACGTGCGTAGAAGTAGATATTTTGTTCTATTTAGTATTTTAGCAATTTTTTACTTGGTATCCTGTGATTCAAGCGGAGACAGTTCCACAATTCCTCCGGCACCTCCGGACCCCGGCATAGAAAACCAATTTAGCCTTGTAAATGCATTCACTAATATCTCCTTTGATAGACCGCTTGATATTCAAAACGCGGGCGACGGCACAAACCGGCTGTTTGTCGTCGAACA
>PVMS01159569.1_pt1 | contig 10493 bp, 9 predicted proteins | sample 1853461 | NCBI WGS metagenome assembly PVMS01 (sample SAMN08582032, study PRJNA380276) | Marine sediment metagenome, whole genome shotgun sequencing project. | isolation source: ocean sediment barecode stripped | collected 2017
CCGCGGCACAGTCCGCGGTTTTGTTTTATTGAGAACCTGAATTCATGTCAAAGAACCTCGTCATCGTCGAATCGCCCGCAAAGGCGAAGACAATCAGCAAGTATCTGGGTAAGGACTTCGACGTCCTGGCCTCGTACGGGCATGTGCGTGACTTGGTGCCGAAAGAAGGCGCTGTCGATACCGACAACGGCTTCACCATGAAATACCAGCTAATCGAGCGCAACGAGAAACATGTCAATGCCATCATTCGCGCGCTTAAGAAAGCCGATGCGCTGTACCTCGCGACTGACCCTGATCGCGAAGGCGAGGCAATTTCATGGCATCTGATCGAATTGCTCAAAGAGAAAAACGTTCTCGGTAATAAAGACGTTCATCGAGTCATTTTTCACGAAATCACCAAATCGGCCGTGCAGGACGCTATCGACCATCCTCGCGACATATCGTCCGACCTCGTCGGCGCCCAACAGGCGCGACGTGCACTCGACTACCTGGTCGGATTTAATCTGTCACCGCTGTTATGGAAAAAGGTTCAGCGCGGACTGTCGGCTGGACGCGTGCAGAGTCCCGCACTGCGAATGATCGTCGAGCGCGAGCTGGACATCGAAGCGTTCAAGGCGCGCGAGTACTGGACAATTGAGGCCGACGTCAGCAAGCAGGAGCAACCCTTCCTGTCGCGGCTAACCACATACTGCGGCGACAAAGTCGAGCAATTTAGCTTTGAAGACGAAGACGCTGCTCGCGGCGTAGAGAAAACCATTCTCGAGGCGGCGGATGGCAAGCTGACCGCGATCTCGGTGACGAAGAAGCAACGGCGTCGTAATCCGGCTGCCCCGTTTACGACGTCAACACTGCAGCAGGAGTCATCGCGCAAGCTCGGCTTTAATACGCAATGGACCATGCGTGTCGCGCAAAAACTCTACGAAGGTATCGAGCTCCCGGGGGAAGGCAATGTCGGCCTTATATCCTACATGCGTACGGATTCCGTAACGCTTGCCGAAGTAGCCATCACCGAAATTCGCGAGCTGATTGCGGAACGATACGGCGCGAAAAACGTGCCCGACTCGCCGCGCACGTTCAAGACCAAGGCTAAGAATGCTCAAGAAGCTCACGAAGCGATTCGCCCAACGTCGGTGGCACACACGCCTGAGTCGCTCAAAGATGCACTCGACGAAGATCAGTTTCGCCTGTACTCACTAATCTGGAAACGTACGATGGCCTGCCAGATGGTGCCGGCCGTGTTTGATACGGTCGCAATCGATCTTGCCGCCGGGGACCCGGACCAGGGACATCGTTTTCGCGCCAACGGCTCGGTACTGGTCGAGCCTGGCTTCATGGCTGTTTATAAAGAGGGTCGGGACGATGCTGCCACAGACGATGACGGCGACCGCTTGTTGCCAGAAGTTGTCGAAGGTGACGTTATCAGCCTCGACGAACTGCGTCCCGAGCAACACTTTACGGAGCCGCCACCACGTTTCACCGAGGCAAGCATTGTCAAGACGCTTGAAGAGTATGGCATCGGCCGACCATCTACCTATGCGAGCATCATCGCAACGCTCAAGAATCGCGAGTATGTGGAAATCGAAAGCAAGCGATTTTTCCCAACCGACATTGGCCGCATCGTCATTGGTTTTTTGACCGAGCATTTTGCCCAATACGTTGACTACGACTTTACAGCGCGGCTCGAAGACGATCTCGATTCTGTATCGCTCGGCGAAAAAGACTGGGTGCCATTGCTCGAAAGTTTCTGGGGCCCGTTCAAGAAGCTGTGTGTCGAAAAGGAAGAGTCTGTGACGCGCGAGCAGGTCGCGCAGGCACGCGAACTCGGCGCCGACCCGAAGAGTGGTAAGCCGATGACCGTGCGCATGGGACGTTACGGTCCGTTCGTACAGATCGGCACGAAAGACGACGAGGAGAAACCGAAATTTGCGGGTTTGCGTCCTGGTCAGAAAATGAACGACATTACGCTTGAGGACGCGCTCGAACTCTTCAAGTTGCCGCGGAAACTTGGCGAAACTCCTGACGGGCTGCCTGTGTCAGCAAGCGTCGGTCGATTCGGTCCTTACGTGCGATACGGCGACAAATACGTGTCGATTCGTGATGACGATCCGTACACGATCGAATTACCTCGAGCGCTCGAGCTCATTGAAGAAAAGAAAATTGAAGATGCCAATCGCATCATTCAGGATTTCGAGGAAGAAGGCATACAGGTTCTGAACGGCCGATATGGCCCCTACGTTACCGACAAGGCCAAGAATGCGCGCGTGCCCAAAGATCGTGAACCCAAGTCGTTGACGCTCGACGAGTGCAAGGAGCTCCTCGCGGCTGCACCGGCGCGCGGGAAGCGCGGCAAAAAGAAGGCAAAGAAGAAGGCCGCGAAAAAGGCTGCCAAGAAGAAAACCAAGAAGAAAGTCGCGAAAAAGGGCGCCAACAAAGGCGCCAACAAACCCGCGAAATAAGTAGCTGCCATGAAACCGTTCATCTCCCGGGCCGCTGATGTACTGCTCGGCGGCGGCATAATTACATGCCCAACCGAAGGCGTATTTGGTCTGAGTTGTATGCCGGACAATTCTGCTGCGATCAAACGGCTGCTTCGAATCAAGCAGCGCGACCCGGCCAAGGGCTTGATATTGATTGCGGCATCGAAGGATCAGCTTAAGGACTGGATCGGCGTGCCTGTCGAAAAAATCCCCGACGCAAATCCGTCCCAACCGATAACATGGATCGTTCCGGCGGCTCCCTCCGTTTCGACGCTCGTTCGCGGCGAGCACGATAAAGTCGCTGTCCGTGTGACGACAAACCCGGTAGCGCAAGCGTTGTGTGAGGCCGTCGAATCGCCCCTGGTATCGACGAGTGCGAACATTGTCGGCGAAGAGCCCGCACGCAACCGTCTCATCCTGCACCGGAAGTTTGCGGGTTGTGTAGACTACATGGTGCCCGGCGACTGCGGGCCTGCAACCGGGCCGTCGGAAATTCGCAACCTCAGCACAGGCGAAGTACTGCGACCAAATCGATGAACGAACTTGATCAAGTTAAGGATTATCTGCAATCGCTGCAGAATCGTATGGTTGCGGAATTCGAACAACTCGACGGCACAGGCGAGTTTCGCCGTGACGCCTGGGACCGTGCCGAGGGTGGCGGCGGGCTCAGCTGCATCCTTAGCGACGGCGCCGTATTCGAGCAGGCCGGCGTCGGTTATTCACACGTTTTCGGCGACGAGTTGCCGCCGTCCGCCAGCAAAGCGCGACCTGAGCTTGCGGGCCAGGCCTTTCAGGCAATCGGCGTATCGCTCGTCATTCATCCACGCAATCCGTACGTGCCAACGACACATGCGAACTTTCGTTATTTTTCCGCCGGGGATACGAACGACGACGCGCCGACCTGGTGGTTTGGTGGTGGCTTCGACCTGACGCCGTACTACGCCTTTGCCGAAGACGTCGTGCATTGGCATCAGGTTGCAAAGAGTGCCTGCGATCCATTCGGTGACGACCTATATGCTCGTTACAAGAAGTCATGTGATGAATACTTCTTTCTCAAACACCGAAATGAGACTCGCGGCGTCGGTGGCCTGTTTTTCGATGACGTTAATGAGCTCGGCTTTGAGAAAAGTTTCGCCTTCCTGCAATCGGTGGGTGACAGCTTCATGTCTGCGTATCGGCCGATCGTTCTGAATCGCAAGAACCACCGGCACGGCAAGCGGCAACGGGAATTTCAGTTATACCGCCGGGGGCGCTACGTGGAGTTCAACCTGATGTATGACCGCGGCACGATATTCGGGCTGCAGTCCGGTGGGCGAACGGAGTCTATCCTGATGTCGTTGCCGCCCCGGGTGCGCTGGGCGTACGACTGGCAGCCCGAGCCGGGATCTGCCGAAGAAAGGTTGTACACAGATTATTTGCGGCCGCGAGACTGGCTGGCGGAGCAGCACGATGGGCAATAAGCTACGGCACATGCGTTTGATGCCGCTGGTATTGCTGTTGCTCACCGTTAGCGCGACGGCCGAATACGAGAGCAAATTGCGCGATGCCGGCAGTCTCGGCGGAATACGCCTCGCGAACAGTGAGAATCCAGACGTAAGCAAAGTCTATATTGTTCAACTCAAGGCAGCTCCGGCGGCGGATTTCCATCGTTCATTGAACAAGACGCCAGCCAAGCCCGGGGCGCCACGTACACGATTCAACAAAAAGATCCCGATTGTTGAGCAATATGTAGCTCGACTCACGGCAGAGCAGGACAGAGCCTTGGCGCGCGCCGGGCCGGGCGCCGAGCTCATTTACCGGTATCACTACGGACTCAACGGATTTGCCGCGCGCATGCACCCGTCCCAGGCGCACAAGCTGGATAGTCTTCCGGAGGTCTTGCACGTCTGGGAAGACGAAGTACGATCGTTGCCCACGAACTACAGCCTCGACTTTCTCGGCCTGTTTGACAATGACGGTGGGCTGCGAGGCACTCCGGGGCTTGATGGCGATGGCATCGTTATCGGCGTCATCGACAGTGGCATCGCACCCGAACACCCGGCACTGCAGGACACCCGCGAGGCCGATCGACCCAGCCTGTGTGAAGGCGACTGGGCGGAAAACTCCTTGCTCGGACGCTGGCTTTGCCGTCGCTACGATATACGCGAGGACGTACTCGTGTTTGCGGCCCCCGAAGACTGGAATGGCACCTGCCAGGTCGGCGAGCGCTTCGAACTTGACGACTGCAATAACAAACTGATTGGCGCACGCTATTTTGTCAGCGGCGCCCAGGCAACGGGACCGATCGATGACGGCGAGATCATGTCTGCGCGGGATGCTGACGGACACGGCACTCACACGGCAACCACCGCTGCCGGCAATCGCGTCAAAGCATCAATTTTTGATTCCTTCATCGGCCGAATTGAAGGCGTTGCGCCCGCCGCTCGCATCGCGGTTTACAAGGCCTGCTGGCTGCGGCCCGGTGATACGCGCGCAAGCTGCAATACTTCCGACCTTGCCAACGCAGTCGACGCTGCGCTTGCCGACGGTGTGGACATCATCAATTACTCAGTCGGCAGTTCTATGACGAGGATTACCGCGCCCGATGATCTCGCTCTGATGGCGGCAACCAAAGCCGGTGTTTTCACGGTCGTTGCAGCAGGCAACGATGGTCCGAACTTCGGCACTATCGGCTCGCCGGCCGGCGGACCGTGGGTAATCACGGCGGCAGCATCGACCCGCGACGGCGAGACGTCAACTGAAGCGCTGGAAATAAAGACTCCGCCAAGCATCGCCGGCCTGTATGTCGCCAGGGAAGCGAACTTTACGCCGGTATTGGAAGACGTCGATCCGCTGGAAGCCCGCCTCGTGCTGGTTGACGATGGCGAAGGTACAAATTCCGATGCCTGTGAGGCCCTCGAAAACGACTTGGACGTCTCCGGAAAAATCGCGTTGATTCAGCGCGGCGGGTGCGAGTTTGATATCAAGATCACCAATGCGGGAAACGCCGGCGCCATTGCCGCGCTCGTGTACAACATTGCTGGCGACCCGATTGTCATGAATGGCACCTCCGGTTCGTCCGACATCCCGGCACTGATGATCGGACAGGCCGACGGTAATCTGATTCTCGCCGAACTTGACGCCGACAACGACGTAAACGTACTGCTCGACAAAAATTTGTTCCTGACGGAACCCGACACGGGCAACGCGATGGCGACATTCTCGTCACGCGGCCAGGGACCAGTACTCGATATTCTCAAACCGGACGTTACCGCTCCAGGCGTCAATATTCTCGCGGGCTTTACGCCGGATTCCGCCAACGCAACAAAGGGCGAAAATTATGCGTACTTGTCAGGAACGTCGATGTCGACGCCGCACGTCGCCGGAGTGGCCGCCCTGTTGTTGCAGGCTAACCCGACGTGGAGCCCATCGGCAATCAAGTCGGCGTTGATGACAACCGCGCATCAATCAGTGACTCTCGAGGACGGCGAAACTGAGGCCATCCCGTTCGATTATGGTGCTGGCCACATCGTGCCCAACGATGCCGTCGATCCCGGGCTCGTCTACGATGTGACCGACGACGAATTCGATGCATTTGCTTGCGGCACTGCATCTCCCGCCGTTGCCGATGACCGCTGCAACGAACTCGAGCTTGCGGGACTTTCCTTTGCTGGCTCTGACCTGAATCAACCATCAATCGCGGTATCGCGTCTCGCAAGCCTGCAGACGGTCCGTCGGCGTGTAACTAACGTCAGCGAATCCGCAGAAACCTATACTGCCGAAATCGTGGCGCCGTCGGGAATCACCGTTAGCGTCAACCCGATGAGCATCGCCGTCGCGCCAAACGAATCCGTAACTTTTGATGTAACGTTTGGTTACGACTCGGGACCACTCGATCTTTGGCGCTTTGGATCACTTACCTGGGCCGGTAACGACCATACGGTGGTTAGCACATTGGCGATTCGACCGACGTCGGTAACAGCACCTGCGGAAATCACGTCGTTCGGAGCCAATGGTTCGTTAAATTTCGCGGTCGAATTCGGCTACACAGGAGCGTACTCGGCCGGCGTCCATGGCCTGAATCTGCCACTGATAATCGACGGCTTCGTCGATCGCGATCCGAGCAAGACATTTTCCTTCCGTACGGACAATGGCGTTACCGCACATCTGATTGATGTGCCTGCCGAGCAGGCTTACGCACGCTTTGCATTATTCGATTCACTGACGGATGGCAATGACGATCTCGACATGTATGTCTATTTCTGTGCAGACAATATCAACTGCGTCAAGATTGGCGAAAGCGGCGAACCGACATCACAGGAAGAGTTCAATGTGTTGTATCCGGCCGAAGGACGTTACGCAGTTCTGGTACACGGCTTCGAGACGGACCAGGTCGCCGGTGGGCCTGGCGCGAATTACCAGTTACTCGCCTGGTCGTTCGGACTGGTCGACGATCAAGGCAACATGACCGCGAATGGGCCTGCGTTCGTCAATGCCGGCACGAGCGAAACGATCACCGTTGACTGGATCGGATTGTCGCCCGACACGATTTATCTTGGCGGCATTTCGCACAACACGCCGCAGGGCATTTCGGCGATAACTGTGATCAGGATCGGTAACTAATTCGGAATCTGATGTGTTCTTTCTCCTGGACGTCGAGGATGTCGATCGAGCTAACGCGTTTATGGCAAGACCAGAGTCTCAAGAGATTGGAATCAAGTCAGGTGTTATCGGCGGTGAATTTCATTATCTCGAAGCTGTTCCGACGGGCGGATAAGTAATCGAATATCGAATGTTCTAGCTTAGCTAATCCACCCGCGCTTTTTAGTCGAGTGGGAATACAGCAAGAGGGCCAGCGATATAATGACGACGAGCGTTGGCAGAATCAGGCCATTCGTACCCCAGACTTCGACGCCGTTTGCCAACCCGAATGCGTGTAGATTCTGCACCAGCACGCCGGCCAGCGACAGAATGAACATCGGCACGGCCCATGCTTTGCGCAATAAAAGGAACAAACTTCCAAGGGCCCCCGCGTTGACCGCAATCGCGAAAGCGGCAGTGGCCCAGACTGGTTTGCCCATCAGGAAGTCGATTTGTGCTTGTGAAAAGCCTTCGGCCATCGCATCGGGCGTTGCCGTTACTTCGCTGACGTAAAACAGGATTCCGATCAGGTTCCAGACCAGCGCTGCGCCACCGATGATCCAGAAATTCGTTGTGGGCTTGCCATTCAATACATCCGACATCGTGACTCCCTCTTCGTTGAACCAGTTTCTCAGGGGTCACACGATGATCTATCTGTCGACCTTGAAATGCAAGATTCAGCGTGCGCACGCCTTGTGACGAAAACAGCCAATGACGTGATCGTTGACGAGGCCGGTTGCCTGCATGTGCGCGTACATGATCGTGCTGCCAACAAACTTGAAACCACGCTTCTTGAGGTCCTTGCTCAGAGCGTCGGACTCTGCTGATGTCGCGGGGATGTCGCTGTCCTTCTTGAATCTGTTTTGAATGGCGCGGCCATCGACAAACCCCCAGATATAGTCGCTAAAACTGGAAAACTCTTCCTGTACGGCGATGAACGCCTTCGCGTTGTTTACGGTGGATCCAACTTTCAGTCGATTTCTAACGATCGATGGATCCAGCAGCAGTTTCTCGACTCTTTTTTTCGTGAATCGTGCAACCTTCTCCACATCGATTCGGCAAACGCTTTTCGATAACCATCCCGTTTGTTGAGAATGGTCGACCAGCTGAGCCCGGCCTGGGCGCCCTCGAGGATCAGGAACTCGAATTGAGTGCGATCGTCGTGAACCGGTACGCCCCATTCTTTATCGTGATACTCAATATACTTGAGGCCAACGCCCTCAGCCCATTTACAGCGTGTAATTTTTTTCGTCATTTGATCAATTTAGCAGTCACAGGCGAAACGCGCATTGTTGATTTTTGCGTGCGAAACACACAAATGAAAAAGCCCGCGCTTGGCGCGGGCTTCGTCTTGCTGAAATGCCGGGAGACTTAGCCTTCTTTGGAATCTCCACCGCAAGAGCCTTCGCCGCAAGAACCTTCTGCATCTTTGTCCTCACCACAAGATCCTTCAGCATCCTTGTCTTCGCCGCAGGAACCTTCACCGTCCTTGTCCTCGCCACAAGATCCTTCGCCATCCTTGTCATGGCCTTCGCCTTCCTTGTCACCGCCGCAGGAACCTTCGGTCTTATCCTTGCCTTCCTTGTCACCGCCACATGAGCCTTCGCCTGAGCCCAGCAAATAACCTGCGCTAAGCGTCGACATTGAAAATGGGCTCTCAACCGATTCTGCATTCGCAATGCTGCTGCTAAGTGCAAATGAACCGGCCAAGGCAGCCCCTACAGCCAACACAATGGGCTTTAGTACTTTTTTCTCTGACATCTTCTCTCTCCTACAAGGGTTGTCTGCCCACGCCGGGCATCCGTTTGGCGATGTGTGCTTAAGTACTCCACACCACCGATTGCAAAACTTGTTTCTGAACTTCGTCGAGTCGTTCGTCCAGACCACCGACGATCGCAATGCTGCCGTCGCCCACCGGCAATATGACTCCATGTTGGTGCTCATCGTCCAATGCGATGGCCGACGATATCTTCTCATCTGGCATCAGGATAATGGTAATGGGTCCATGTTGGCCCTGGATAACGAGGTGTGGCACGTTGCGTCCATTAATCGGGCAGCTTGCCGCAAATGTAATCAAACCGACGTTTACATCCATCTTCGCGACGTTCGCAGGAATAACTTCATGCAGGTGATCGTCGTTTACGGCAACGTCAGTAACCCGCAAGGCGCTTGGCTCATTCGATACGTGTGCGAGAACCTCAGCCGCCAGTGATTCATAGTCGGCGCTATCGTCACCGGCGAAACGCACACTGAAAAAGACGGCCAGCAAAATTGTGGCGGCCATTGCCAACCAGGTTGGCGTCGACAGTCGACGTCGATCCGACAGCGAAACAACATTTTCCAAGGCGGGCAAATCCGGCAGCACGAGATTGGGCACCTCGAGCGCGAGAGCACGACCGATATTTACATCGAGTGCCCGCATTTCGTCACGATAGGTCCGGCACTCCGAACATTCGCTGAGGTGTCCGGTACCACCATCGAAGTTCGGGTCTTCCGCAATCGTCTGTTTATACTCTTCGCAATTCATTGTCTTGTTGAGGCTCTAATCTGCCACCATTGCCTGCATTGTTCCCTTGAGTTTTGTGCGAGCCCTGTGCAGTCGCGTTAGCACCGCACCCTGCTTCAGTCCCATCTGATCCGCAATCTCATTCGTGCTGAAACCCATCAATACCTGCAACACGAGTGGCTCACGATAGTCATCCTCCAGCGAAAAAATCGCTTCACGCATGTCGCTAAGATCATCGTCCGGCTGTTCCGACAACAGTGCCGACTGCGAGGCCGTCAGGTTGTCGATATCGACCGTTTCGATCCGCTTTCGCTCGAAGTAGCGAGCATTTTCCCTTCGCACGATCGTCAGCAACCAGGGCTTGGCGGCCGCATCGTCACGGAGCGCATCCAGCGATTTCCATGCCCTGAGCAACGCCTCTTGCACCACGTCTTCAGCGATTGCCTTGTCCCGGCACAGCCAGGCAGCATAGCGGTACATATCCTGATGGAATACCCCCACTTTCTGATCAAACCTCTGGCGCCGACGTTCCTCGGCATTGCTGCCTTGCATATGAGATGACCTGCCCGGTTTTGTATTTATTACGAATTCCGCCGAAAATTGTGGATCAGGCGTGGAAACCCAACCCAAATACAGCGAGAATCGAAAATTATTCGGTAATTTTGCCTATTTATGAGCGCCATAAACACCAATCGGTTCCCGAGCGAGCGCTTACGCCGTAGCCGCCGGACGGCCGCGCTGCGGCGCCTGGTCGCGGAATCGGCGCTGGGACCGGACGACCTGATCTACCCGGTCTTCGTCCTTGACGGAAAAAACCGAGCAGAATCAGTGCCTTCGATGCCCGGGGTTGAGCGCAAAAGCGTTGACAAGCTTTTGGCCGAGCTGGCCGA
>PVMS01118681.1_pt1 | contig 10492 bp, 8 predicted proteins | sample 1853461 | NCBI WGS metagenome assembly PVMS01 (sample SAMN08582032, study PRJNA380276) | Marine sediment metagenome, whole genome shotgun sequencing project. | isolation source: ocean sediment barecode stripped | collected 2017
ATCAAGACATCCATGCGTCGAAACGGCTACTACAGGCCGTTTCGGATATATTGATGGTTAGCGTTTTTTCCTGGTATCGCCCTGCAACTATTTTCCCGCTGCTGCCTGTTTGAACAGAAATGCCTCGACTGCGGCTTTTGACTCGGGTCGCAGGTTGGTAATGCCATCGTAGGGAACCCCGCGAGCAGGCGGTTCACTTTCAGCACCATTTGGCTGACATCACCACTGACCGGAACATGCATTCGCCTGCGGTTTGGGTTATGCTTTTCTTTTTCAGTTGAGCTCGCTGCGCTCGCAGCCAAGGAAATGAAATGACGTATAAAATCGCCGCGTTTATTCTGGCGCTATTGTTCGCTTTGCCGGTCGCCGGAGACGTGCTGAAGGATGTTGATCGCATGCTCTGTGTGCCGGGACCGGTTTCCCATTGTGTGGCCGGTGAAGCTTGCAACTCCGAGGCTCCCGAGGACGAGTTTATTCCGAAATTCATCGAGGTGGACCTGAAACGCAAGACCCTGGCCTCCACAGGGGCCAGCGGAGAAGACCGCTCCACGTCAATTCAGAATCAGACCCGTGAAGCGGGTTACATTTACCTGCAGGGTTTAGAGAATGGTCGTACCTTCAGCATGGTGATATCCGAAATCACGGGAGACTTGACCTTTGTGGTCGCTACCGATGGCGAAACCGCGAGCATGTTCGGCGACTGCACGCCAGACTGAGCCAAATGAACCTGAATAATTACCGGAGTTAAGAATCTCATGTTTGCAAGATCAGTTATTTTATTGATGACTTGCCTCGTGGCCATACCGGCTGCGATGGCCCAGGCGACAAGCCTTTCCACGAGCATGAATGTCCATGTCTTCCCCAGTCAGGGCCAGGACGAAGTCCAGCAATCCATGGACGAGGCGGAGTGCTTCAACTGGGCTGCAGACCGCACCGGCACCGACCCGTTTCGGCTCTCCCAGCAGGCCGCCGACCAGATGGCCGCATCCGAACAGGCCATGGCGCAAGCGCAATCTGCCGGCCAGGGTTCAACAGGCAGAGCCGCAGCCGGCGGCGCCGTAGCGGGTGGGGTGATTGGTGGTGTTTTCGGCAGCAGCTCACGCAGCGGCTGGAAGGGCGCGGCCGCAGGTGCGGCCACCGGCGCGGTCGTTGGCAGTTCCCGTAAACGCAGAGCGCAGGCCGACGCGAGTCAGCAGGTCGCAGCGGAGTCGGCCCAGGCCCAGGCCGCCACCCAGGCGCAAATGGATGATTTCAAGGTGGCTTTCACCACCTGCCTCGAGGCCAAGGACTATATCGCCAGGTTTTAGCCTGAAAGCAGCTTTTTCCAGGCCCTAATTGGATCTTGCTGCTGCAGAGCGACTTTTTGGCGGCGGTGTGTAAGTATATTTTGTGCCGGTTATGGATTCAACGTTTGTATTGAATTTGGTCCGGCGCACCTGATGCTCTTTCTGCCACACATCCACCCTTGCCAGGAAGTCAGTGTGTCCCAATTCGGTTTCAGGTTGCCTGTTGATGGCTCTTTTGAGCACAGAAATGGAATCATTAGCAAAGCGGTCTGTCCATTGCCCGGAGAGGATAGCATTCTTCCGTTTCCTGGCCAGAGCACTTCTTTGGCCCCCCCACCAGACGATAATTGCCCCACTCGCTGCTAAAACAATGAGGAAATAAATGTATCCCATGGTCTTTGCCCTTCTTCTGACCCGGGCCCGGACATCTTATAGAGATGAATCGGAACCGGACACCCAGCTGAATTCACGTCATCCTGCGTGACAAAACTGGCCAAGACATACAAAATCCATTTGATCCATGTCATAACAACCGGTCCTTGCCTGGACCAGCAAGAGCTTTTACCCCCCGATAAATTCCCTGTACCTATCTGACGAGATGGTGTCAGATTCTTGTTTGCCCGCGGCCATTCCTGTTGGAATTACAGGCAACGCTTATGCATGCGAAGTCCTGATATTGCCACTAAAGCACCTGAATAATATTATTTATCTAGCTGTAATTCAAGACTTAAGTACTATTGAGTCCCGGATGCTGTGTTGAGAACCGGAAGAATCCGAACCAATTCATGCGTGAAACGCCGTTAATTGCGATAGGCCTTGCGCCTGATCGTCATCGGTCCCCAATGGGCATAAGCCAGAGCTTTACGCTCCAGTGCGGGATCAGTTTTCGTTTCCAGAATCATTTCGCTTGTGGAAATACGGCGAAATTGCCGGGGCTCCAGGTCGGATTGCAACACCACCACCCGGTCATCTTCCATATAGGCCTGAAGGGTGTTGAATTGCATCATGGCGCGCCCGGCGCCGGCAGCATACTCAGGCCGGGTCAGGTCACGGCCGATGGCCGGGTGGTCACTGTTGACCCCGATCAGTGACAGCAGCGTAGGCACCATGTCTATCTGGCTGCTGATGCCGGGAATACGCCTGGGTTCGATCGTGGCGCCAAGAATGACGCCTGGAATGTGAAATCTGTCTACAGGAACCAACTGGTTGCCGTATACGCGCGAATTGTGGTCGGCAATGACGAGGAAAACCGTATTTTCCCAGTAACCGGACTGGCGGGCCGTATCAAAAAAGCGGCCCAGTGCATAATCTGCGTACTTGATCGCCGTTTCTCTTGGCCCATCCGGGCCTGTTTCCGGTGTCACACGGTTTGCCGGTATTTCAAAGGGATCGTGGTTGCTGGAAGTGAAGACCAGGCTGAAAAATGGTTGTTCCCCGGCATCGCTAAAGACTTCGTGGGCGCGGTTGAACAGGTCTTCGTCTGAAACGCCCCAGGAAGCGAGAAATTCAGGCTGATCGTAGTCATTCTCATCAATGACCGTCTGGAAGCCATTGTTCAGGAAGAACCGCCTCATGTTGTCGAAATGTGCTTCGCCTCCATAAATGAAGCTGGTCTGATAGCCCTGGCTTTCCAGCAGGCTGGACAAAGTGAAGAAATTGGATTGGGTTTCAGCAAGTTTAACCACGCTAAGCTGCGGCGTCGGCGTGAAGCCGGTAAGTATGGCTTCGATACCCCTGACGGAGCGGGTTCCGGTGGCGTAGAGCTGCTCCAGCCAGATGCCCTGGCTGGCCATTTCATCCAGCCTGGGCGTCAGGTTTTTACCGCCGAGCTTGCCCACGAATTCAGCGCCCAGGCTTTCTTCCAGGATGATTACCAGGTTGAGGGGCCTGTCCCGTGTCTGAGTGGCCTTTTGATGGTGCCGTGTCGGCGATGCCGGATCAGGATGTTCACCCGGTGTAATGCCGGCTTCCTTCAGTATGATGGCCAGAACTTCATCATCGTCCATCGCACCATAACGGACACCTTTCTTTTTGGCGTCTCTCTTCTGTTCATAGATCGCATAGAGCAAAGAATAGGGAGAATTGAGCGGAAGCTGGTTTACCATGCCGTCCTGGGAAAACGCTGCGATGCTGGGGTTGACCGGGCGATGATCGAGCGTGGAACGAATCATCATCACTACAAGGATCGCAACGACGGGTGTAAGCAGTATGCAAAATACCAGTGAGACCTGCTGGTCGGACCGGGGATCATTGCGCAACCACCTGATAGTCACCCAGCCAAGCAGCACCATGACGCTGGTAAAACCGATCAATTCCAGCAGGTGTGAGCCGGACAGCGTTGCGAGGACCTCACGTGGGTAGCTCAAATATTCCACAAACACGTAATTCGGCCGGCTATCGTACTCGGCAATGAAAGACAGGGTTGAGGCTTCAATAAAGAACGCCAGGGCTGTTGCCAGCCCCAGATAGACAGGCCAGATCCACGCACCCACGCGGCGCAGGAATGCCAGCGTATGAAACCAGGGTTTGATCAGGAAAACCAGCCCGAACAGCATGCCGAGCAATATGATGTCGAAGCGAACCCCCTGCAGGAGGATGAACCCGAATCCGTCGGTAGCCGATACCCGGTCCCAGTGAATGCCGACCAATAACAAACGGGACGCTGACAGCGTGGCAAGCACACACAGTGCGAGAATGGCGGGGCGTTTGAATATGCTGAAGTAGTTTGTCAATCGCATGAGTGAGACCCCTTGGTTTTACCGTACACAGGATTCGAAATTGCACAAGCCCGAGGTGTCAATCACGCCCGAAAACGACGGGGGGATTATTGTCCTCGTTATATCGGGCACAAACAAGGTAAAATGCGCTCCTTCAGCAGAAAATTTTCAAGGGTTAATCCATGCGCACATCTTCAAATATTTTGAAGAGAATTTTTTTGGCTGCACTTTTCGGTCTGTCAATGTCATCTCTGCCGGTTCCGGGCCAGGCCGGGGAAATTGGCGAAGATCCTGATGATGCTGATTTGGTGATGTCAGTCGATGAAATCGCGCAAGAACTCAGCAACCCGGTCACCGCTGTGCGCAGCATATTCAGTGATTTCGAGTACCGCACATTCCAGGGTGAACTTCCCGACTCCGATTCCATGACCAGCCTGATATACCTGTTTACCCCCTCGATTCCGTTTCAACTGGATAATGGCAAGAATCTCCTGTTGCGCGCTACGATTCCGTTTTACTTTGATCAGCCCGTTTGGGAAACCTATTTTGGCCATCCCATATGGGAAGTCGACCGCAGCTATGCCGAATTTCTGCTCCGTCAAAGTCCACAGGTGACAGCCGACTCAGGCCGGTTCCTCCCTGGGCATGATCACATTGCCGATGTCACTTATGATGTTGCATATGGTGGTGTCAGCGAGCGGGGTTTCATCAGCATGTTCGGAATAGCCGGTGTGTTGCCAACAAGCCAGGATATTTCAGCAAGCAGGCACCAATACCTGTTGGGGCCTGAAGTCGCCTTTGGAAAAAGTGCTGATTGGGGGGTTATTGGGGCCTGGGTGACGCACCTGGTAGACGTTGCCGGGGACAGCGATTTCAATACAAACGAGACAACGGTCAAAGTATTTTTCGCTTACGGGCTGGGAAATGGCTGGCAAATCATCTCAAATCCAACCATTCTCTACGATTGGGAAGCTGACAGCGGCAACGAACTGTTATTGCCAATCGGAGGGGGGGTAGCAAAAACCACCAGGATTGGCCGCACACCGGTAAAATTCGAGTTTGAACTTCAGAAGTACATCGAAAGCTCCAGTCGTTTCGGTCCGGAGTGGTTGTTCACATTCAGTATTACTCCGCTTATCTCCAATTCGTATATGAAGTAATTCTCAACGTTGCACATCAGTGCTCCAGCGCCTTGTATCGCACCATCCTGAAGCGGTAGCGGCTGGAATCGCGCAGCCGTTGCGCCAGGCGTTCATGCAGTTCCGTTTCCCAGGTCGTGTACTTCTCAATGAATTCCCCGGCCCGCTCACTGGATCCGGCTGACTGGATGTTCAGCACTTCTTCGAGCAGTTGGCTGGCCACCGGGATATAGCGATCGTAGTGGATGGTCAGGCGTGCACTCGAAGGATCGAAACTCAACAGTCCGTGTTCCAGAAAATAATTCATCTGCATTAGTTGCATGGTCTGGTATGGCTGGTCCGGCCGCGGCTGGTTCTGTTGCAGGACCCGTAATATGCCGGAAGCCTGGACAGAGCGGAACACGTTGTCATTCATAAGGCCCGCTTCATTCAGGTGTGCTGATGTGAACAGTGACACCAGGTCCGCCTTCATTTCCTCGTAATGACTGCCCCAGGGTGACAGGGCTTCGTTGAGATCACGCCCATCCTCCGTCGAATCCACGCCCAGGTAGTGACCCACTTCATGCCACAGTGTCCTGTAGAACGGGCCATCCAGGGTCAGGTCATTGGCCTGCTCAGAAACAACGGCAGCGCTGAAAAGCTCTTTCCGGTCGTTAAACAGTTCCGGGTGGGTCATGATGTTATTGCGCAATAATATGGTGCGGCCATATTTGCGCGTGTGGTTGGCGTCATTGGGCAGGATGGTGGCCGTATTGGCGCCCCGGGACTGGCCGAAGTCGGCAATGATGTTGTAGACCCCCACGGGTATGTCCTGCTGAATTTTACGGCCGGAGCCCACAGGCAGGCTGTCCTGGATTTCCTGCAAACCCTTGAGAGCCGCGGTGAGTTCCTGGCTCTTGTCTTCGTCGCGGGCCAGCAGGCTCAGGCTGAAGAATGATTTCACACCATAAAGTGCATCACCATAGACCTCGTAACTGCCGATCTGTGCATTCAGGTGCCGGAAGCGCCCGCGAACCCAGGCGGCATCACCGCCTTCATAGTCATCGCTGACCAGGTCCCGGGCCCGCAGAGCCAGGTAGTCGGCCAGGTCGGGATCTTCCGGCTTCAGGTCCTGTGCGGCGCTGTTGATCAGCGCATACACCTGCATGATCCCGGGCGCCCATCGCACGGAATACGGCAAGGCATACCACGGCGTATCATCCTCGCCTGATTGGATCGCCTCGATTTTTGACCGGAGACCCGGGTGCAAACCATCCAACATGGGGAACTGGTCCAGCATGCCAAGATCGCGATTCATGTTCTGACTGTTGCTGCTGCGTATCACGGTGCGCACCGCCAGTAAGTCTTCCGCCAACCCGGGTTGTGCCTCGAGAACAGGATCCAGTTGTTCCCTGGTCATGCCCCGGGGATACATGTTTTTACCGGGTTCTTCGACTGCTACCGGCAGGAACGGCACACGCTCATTGCTCAGCGTAGTAGCGATCGGTCCCTTGAATAAGTAGTAAAGATCCAATAAAGCACTGGTTTGCGCTCCGCCCTGGTCCTGCTCTTGCAGAACTTGCAGGGAGTCCAGGGCTTCCGGGTGCCTGGAATCTTCATACAGCCGGTTGATGATGATACCGGCCCGGATCAGCTTTCCGGTCGCGGCTTTTTCTGCCTCGCTCAGAGCCGTGAGGTCCGGATCGAGCATCACCCTGCGGGTTTTGTCGAGAACCTCGGTGGCCTGATCCAGGCTCCAGTAGCCCTCGGGGAGGGCTTGAGCCAACGTGCATTCTATCCAAAGCCCGGCAGCAAGCACCACCGATATTGTCAAAATTCTCGTGTTCACAAATGACCTCTTTATAGCAACACAAAGCTTAACGCCGCAGCGACCATGGTAGTCAGGCCGAGCAGCACGATGTAGGACAGGCCGATGACCATGTACTTGGCAACAGTCATTCCCCAACTCTGCTGGTAGACTCGTTTCAAAGACAGCAGGAAGTAGATTGGCGTCCAGGTGAACAGGGAGATATTGAACCAGAATACCGCTGTCGTGACCATGCCCTCTTCGCCGGGCTCAAGCCAGCCCGCGAGCGAGTTCGATAGCATTAAAAGCAGAAAGATCACGAACAGGAAAGAGTGGTTATGCAGGGCCAGGATCAGGTGCTCGACGTAGTACTTGCTGGCAAACAGGTACCAGAACTTAAATAGCAGCGCTACCAGCGGTAACAGGACAAAGGTTGTCACCGGCAGCACATCGAAGATCTTGTCGAGCATCAGGTTGGGGTTGGCTTCGATCTCTTTGCCTTTTTGAGGGGATTCTTCAATTTCATCATTGATCCAGTCATTGACGAAATCCGGTACAAGCGGAATGATGACCGGGTTCAATTCCTTGTCCCAGGGTTCACCGTTGATGTTGATTCCGTCTTCGTCGTCGTCATCGCCCAAATCCATTTGTATCTCGATGGAATCATCGTCTGTTTCCGGCTCATCGGCTGCTGTGGCTTCATCAACTGCCGCTGCTCCGGCGACAGCGACATTAAGTTTATCCGCCAGGCCCGGTTCCAGTTTGTTCAGAGTTTCGCGTACTTTTTCAAGTTCCGCCTCGTCATCCACGCCGATGTGAATGATGCTCGCCCCGTCGCCCGGTTCGCCGTCGCCGGAATTGATCTTGATCGCACTGCCTGCCAGCATCGCCGCCAGGATAAAGAAAGCCATGCTGGTGAAAATGTACAGCCGTAATGGCGGCGTGTAACGGAAGCGCCGGCCATCCAGGTAGTCACGGGTCAGCTTGCCCGGATGCAACAGGAGGGATTTCAAGGTGCGCATCATGCGTGAATCGAGGTCGAGGAAATCCTCCATGAGCTCGCGCATCAGCACAGGGAAAAAGCGCATGAAATTCTTGTCCGGCTGGCCGCAGTAGTAGCAGAAGGGTCCCTGCAGCTCCGTTCCACAATTCAGACAGCGGGGTGAACCTTTCAGGCGCTTTGGCGGAATCGTCAAAGACTTGACCGGCCCACTTTCTGAAGGCGGTGGTGATTCCATCTCTTGTGTGTTCTCTTCCGTCATGATTTCCTTTGTGCCTGCTCTAGCATGCCGGCGCCCCTCATCCAGTCAATTGTTGCCTGAATCAGGGACCTCACGGGCGTGAATTCGTAGTCCAGCTCCCGCTGCGCCCGGCTCGAGTCGCACAGCAGGTTCCGCGTAATCATGGCGGTGGATTCAGGTGTCAGGTCCGGCTCCTTGCCTGTCATCATGGACAGCAGTGCATAAACCCTGGCTGCCGCTTTCATGACCCAGGCGGGAGTTGGCCGGCCCGGCACCGGCTTGCCAAGAATGTCCCCGGTTATCCGGATGACTTCCATGAAGCTCACGATTTCTCCACCCAGCAGGTATTTCTCTCCGCATTCGCCTTTGTGAAATGCCTGGATATGTGCCTTTGCCACTTCCCTGACATCCGCGAAGGGTCCGCTGCCGGGTGGGACGCCGGGCAGCTTTCCCATTTCGACCAGACTGATCATGCGGGACCAGTTGCGGTGATCCCCGGGGCCCAGAATGTGCCCGGGATTGAGAATGACGGCATCCAGACGGCCTGATTGAACAGCGTCTTCGACCAATTGCTCCGCAATGTGCTTGGTCCGTACGTAGTTGATCCAGTCGGTGTCAGCTGTCCGCGGGCTGTGTTCAGTGAGCGTGACATCCTGGAAACCCCAGGTTGTGAAACTGGACGTGTGGATGAAACGCCCTGCCCGGGCATTGACCGCCGCTTCGATGACATCACGGGTACCGCCGATATTGATCCGGTCCTGTTCATCATTATTGCCGGACCATACATTGGTGCTGGCCGCAACATGGAATACCGCGTCTACGCCATGCGGCATGGCATTGCGGACCGAGGCGGAGTCAACGATGTCTCCCCGGTGAACCTCCATTGGCACATCAGCGATATCCTCCAAAGAAGAACCTGGACGGGCGAGCACGTGGACTCGCCAGCCCTGATTGTGAAGTTCACGAACCAGGTTGGAGCCGACAAATCCGCTGGCGCCGGTTACGAAGGCTTCGAGGCTCATTGTGGCTCACATCTCATGTACAATTCCCGGCTAACCCTGTCAAGCAGACCATGACTTCCAGTATAACCAAAAGAAGAAATCATCCGGCTGAAATCCGTCGCACATTGCACCTCGCTGCACCTGTGATGATCGGTCAAGTAGCCGTTTTCAGCATGAATTTTGTTGACACGGTGATGTCCGGCAGGTTGCCAAACAAGGAGGTGGCGCTGGCGGGACTGGGCATCGGTGGCGCCGTCTTTTCAGCCATGTTGATGTTCACGCTTGGCACCCTGATGGCGGTTCAACCCAACGTGGCCCAACTTGATGGCGCGGGCAGGAAAGCAGAAGCCGGGGCCTATACCCGCCAGGTCTTCTGGGTGGCGGCGGCCTTGTCAGTGCCTTTCTGGGCCATTTGTTATTTCAGTGAGCCCCTGCTGACAGGCTTTGCCATCGACCCGGCCATCGTTCCGACAGCGGCGGGCTATCTTCGCGCGCTTTCCTGGGGTGCACCCGGGATGTGCCTGGTTTTTCTACTGCGCTTCTTCAGCGAAGGTACTGGCTACACCCGGCCAACCATGGTGTACGGCGTGCTGGGTGCGCTGCTCAATATTCCCCTGAATTACGTGCTGATGTTCGGCAAACTTGGATTTCCGGCCCTGGGGACGGTCGGCTGCGGTATCGCCAGCGCCATCGTGATCTGGATTTCCTTGTTGATGCTGGTGGTCTACACATTTTTACATCGGCATTTCAAACCATTTGAGCTGTTTTCCCGCTTCGACGCACCGGACTGGAAGCAGATTTCGGATCACCTCAGGGTTAGTATGCCAATCGCAGTTTCAATTTTTGTGGAGGGCAGCCTGTTCGTAGGCGCAGCGCTGCTGATCGGCCGGTTGGGCCCGGTTCCTGCTGCATCACACCTGATCGCGATCAATTTTTCAGCCCTGGCGTTTATGATTCCGGTCGGCTTGTCCAGCGCTATTTCCATCCGGACGGGTAACGCAATCGGCAGGAGGGAGCCCGAAGCCGCTCGCTACGCAGGCCTGATCGGCATTGTGATCGTACTGGGGTTCCAGACAATCAGCGCTGGAGGGATGTTACTTTTCCCTGAGCTCATCGTCAGCATTTACACCAATGACGAAGTGGTTGCCCCTCTGGCGGTCAGCTTGTTGTTTTACGCTGCAATTTTTCAGTACTCGGATGGCATCCAGATCTGTGCAGCCGGCGCGCTCAGGGGTTACAAGGACACCCGGGTTCCAATGTTCTATACCATTATTTCTTTCTGGATGGTTGGCATGACCCTTGGCTATTACCTGACTTTCACG
>PVMS01152853.1_pt1 | contig 10492 bp, 1 predicted proteins | sample 1853461 | NCBI WGS metagenome assembly PVMS01 (sample SAMN08582032, study PRJNA380276) | Marine sediment metagenome, whole genome shotgun sequencing project. | isolation source: ocean sediment barecode stripped | collected 2017
GATACGCAAACAGTAACAGTTACAGATAATATTGATCCAACGATCACAGCACCTTCAGATACCAGCGGTACAACTAATGTAGCATGTACTTCTACCAATGTGACTTTAGGAACTGCTACCACATCGGATAACTGTTCAGTTGCATCAGTGACCAATGATGCACCCGCAGCGTTTCCATTGGGAGCAACCACAGTAACGTGGACCGTAACTGACGGATCAGGCAATACAGCTACAGATACACAAACAGTAACAGTCACAGACAACATTGATCCAACTATTACATGTCCGGGAAATATTTCAGTGAATAATGATCTTGGTGTTTGTGGAGCAGTAGTTATATTCAGTGTGACTAGCACGGATAATTGCTCTGGAGAAACAATCTTTCAGACGGGAGGCTTAATATCAGGATCTACATTCCCTGTGGGGACAACCACAAATACATTTTTGTTTATTGACCCATCAGGAAATAGAGCGCTCTGTAGTTTTGATGTGACCGTGACAGATATTGAAGATCCAACAATTACATGTCCATCAAATATCACTCAATTCAATGACCCGGGAACTTGTGTTGCGGCAAGCGCAAACGTTTCTTTGGGAACTCCAATAACAGCAGATAACTGTTCTGTTGCATCCGTTATAAATGATGCGCCAGCAACTTATCCTATTGGTGATACAACAGTCACATGGACAGTAACAGACATTAATGGAAATTCTTCTAACTGTCAACAACTGGTTACTATTGAAGATTTAAATAAAGATATAGCCTTAACCATTTTTACACCGAATTCTACAATTTGTGCCGGAGACCCAATTACTTTTGAGGCCGTGATAGTAGATGAAGGAGATTTAAGTATTTTAACATATAAATGGTTTAATAATGGTGGAGAAATAGTAGGTGAAACAGGCAATACCTATTTTACAGACACCATAGTTCAGGATGATGATATCTATTTAGAGATTACATATTGCACCGGAATAGCCACAAGTAATTTGATTAACATGTCTGTTAACCCAATATTAACACCAACTGTTATTATTGCATCCAGTGATGCTGATAATGATATTTGTGACGGAGAATCTGTGACATTTAGTATTTTCTCAAAAATAAATGGAGGAACAAATCCAACGTATCAATGGCAAATTGACGGTACAAATGTACCTGGAGAAATCGGGTCAACCTTTACAATCAATTCACTAGTTAATGGTGAGGCAGTTAGATTGATAATGACTTCAAATGAAACCTGTTTACCAGCTGATCCAACAGCAACGAGTGCTGAAATAACAACCACAGTTAATCCACTATTGACACCATCTGTTGTTATTATTTCTGATGATGCTGATGACACTATTTGCGATGGTACCTCTGTAACTTTTACAGCCACACCAACGAATGGCGGTACAAATCCTTCCTATCAATGGCAATTGAACGGAAGCAATGTCGGAAGTAACAGTGTAAACTATACAAATTCGACATTATCAAGTTCAGATGAGGTTAAAGTAATAATGACTCCTTCTTTAGATATATGTGTGAATCCATCATCAGCTGAGGACACACATTTTATGACAGTAGAACCAAATCTGACTCCAACGATAGCTATAATATCAGACGCAACCTCAGACACCATTTGTGATGGAGATACCATAACTTTTTCTATTGATTCGGAATCAAATGAAGGCTCTGGGCCAACATATCAATGGCAAATTGACGGTGTTAATGAGGCAGGAGCTACAGGTATAATATTTGTAACTTCAAGTTTAATGGATGGAGAAATGGTAACACTTCGCATGACTTCTAATTATGTATGTTTGGCCACTCCAACAGCAAATAGTAATCCAATATCAGTCACTGTTAAACCAATATTAACACCTGCTGTATCGATAGTTTCTGATGATTCAGACAATGAAGTTTGTGATTCCGATACTGTTGAATTTACAGCAACTCCAACAAACGGAGGATTAAGCCCTACCTATAATTGGTATGTAGGTGGATCATGGCAAAGTTCAGGAACCAGCAATACTTTCAGTTATAGTTCATGGACTTCAACTACCAATGTATATGTCGAAATGATACCTTCAAGTGATGTTTGTACAGTCCCAAGTATTGTAAATTCATCTTCTTTAACAATGACGGTTTTCAATGCTGTACCTGCTGCACCGGATGTTATAGATTTTTATACTACTGCATTGTGTTACGATGCAACAGGGAATAATTTTTGGTTGAATAGCTCTGACCCCAGCACGACTTATACTTGGTCTATTCCATCTGGATATAATATTACTTCCGGTCAGGGAACGGCCAGTATTTATATAAATCCAACCGCATCCGCAGTTGATGGAAATATTACTGTTACAGCATCAAATGCATGTGGTTCGAATCCAACAATAAGTACAGAAATAATTACAGTTGGCGATTTTGCTTTCGCCGATGCAGGAGCTGACCAAATTCATTGTGCCGGAACAACTCAAATTACTATGGATGGATCCATAGGAGGAGCTATTAAAAACTTTAAGCAATGGAAATGGAATCCATCTGATAATAGTGGTAGTTTTGACAACACAGAAAGACTTAATACAATCTATACTTTGCCTGCTGCAATAGTGAGTGGGGGAACAATGACTATCAATATTGAAACGGTGAACCCTAGAGGTAGTTGTAATGCAATTGTAGATACTATGATCATTACAATTTTACCAATTCCAACGGTTGACGCTGGAAGTGATGATGAAGTTTGTCAATCTGCAAGTCCAGCGGCTATTACATTAACAGGAGCTAGTATAACTCCAAACGGAGGAGGATTGCCAGATGTAATTGATACAGGTGCCTGGTCTATTTCTTCAGGAAGTGGTACCTTGAGCGATACTTCTTATACAACAAATCCGGACAGTGTAACTTTCACACCGGATGCCAATTTTACAGGTACTGTTGTTTTAACTTTAACAGCAAATGCGCCCGGAACATGTTTGCCACAATCAGATATACGAACAATTACAGTGAGTCCATTACCTATTGTAAATGCTGGTTCTGATCAGACTATTTGTGAAGGAGATGCAGTTTCTTTAAGTGGTACAGTTAGTGGTGGAGGCAGTTCAGGAACCTGGACTTCCAATAGTGGAGGTGCTTCATTTTTTCCAAGTGCAAATGATCCAAATGCTATTTATACACCTACAGCAACTGATATTTCTAATGGTAACGTAACATTAATTTACACATCCAATGATCCTGTTGGTAATTGTGATGCTGTTGCTGATAATTTAGTAGTAACTATCAATCAGGCCCCAACTATTGATTCAGGTTCGGACCAAATTATATGTTCAACAGAAACAGTGGTATTAGATGCTTTATTAGGAGGAAGTGCAACATCTGGATCATGGATATCTTCTAGTAGTGGATCTTCCGGATTTAATAATGCCAATAATCCAAATACAACATATACGCCAAATGCAACGGATATTTCAAATGATAACGTAACACTGACATTCACGGTTAATGACCCTGATGCTGCAGGCCCATGTAGTTCGGTTTCAGATGATTTATTAATAAATATTAGCTTAGCTCCATCTTTAATAATTAGTTCGGATGATACAATATGTTCTTCAGGTTCCTATACATTAAGTGCATCATTAGGTGGTGGAGCAACGGCAGGAACATGGACTACAAGTGGTTCAGGTACTTTTGATGATCCAAATCTTCCCGGCGCAACCTATACACCAAGCAGTTTTGATGTTAATAACGGATCAGCCACATTAACATTTACTACCAACGCACCCAGTCCTTGTAGTGTTATAATTGAAAGTATGATATTGACAATAAAACGTGAAGTAGCAATTACCTCACAACCGATCAATACGGGTGTTTGTATTACAGATGCTGCTTTTTTAAGTGTTATCGCAGAAGGTGATGATCTAACCTTTCAGTGGTATCACAGTGGAGGTACTCCGGTAATAGATACTGCAATAATTTCGGGATCTGACTCAGATACTTTAACTTTTGATTCAGCCGATTCAAGTGATGCGGGTGATTATTATGTTGTTGTAAGCAATTCCAATGGATTTTGTAATAGTGATACTTCCGATACGATAACTCTTACGGTGAACCTGGTGATTGATATTATTATTAATTTGGATTCTCAAACTGTTTGTCAGGGAAATAACGCAATTTTTATAGTTGTGGCACTGGGTACAATTTCAGATTTTCTTTGGTACAAAGATGATGTGCTTATAACAGGCATTCCTAATACCAATGTATTGACATTACCAAATGTTTCAGCTTCAGATGAAGCGGATTATTATGTGATCATTGAAAGTACAGGTAATTTCTGTGTAAATATTGCGTCAAAGGTAGCGGCTTTGACTGTAACAGAACCCATTGTGATAAATACACAGCCAATAGAACAAGAATTCTGTAATGACGGAGATCTTACACTAACTGTTGGAGCTACTGGCTCTATTACGGGCTATCAATGGAGAAAAGACGGTGTTGCTATTCCTGGTGCAACGAGTGATAGTTATACGATTTTTAACGGAACGGCTGCCGATAATGGAACCTATGATGTGGTCATTTCTGCCTTAGATGCTGCTTGTACTGATGTAACCTCTAACGGAGCCGTAGTGTCAATTACTGCTGCAACAGTAGCAGGATTAGTAACTGGCTGGGCATTAGATCCTTATGGTATTCCTACTGCTGTTGGCCCTATTATTAATGGTTGTCATTTAGGAGAAGGAGAAGTTACATTAAGTGGACATACAGGAAATGTTGTAAGATGGGAAAAATCATCCAATGCATTTAACTGGTCTACTATACCGGGTGAAGTAGGAACTACATTGGTTTTTAATGGTATTACACAAACTACATATTATAGAGCAATTGTACAAAACGGCACCTGTGATATTCTGGCTTCTGCTTTTGTACTGGTGAACGTAATACAACCTGATGCCAAACCCGATCCAGTCACTGCTTCTCCAACAATTTTATGTTTAGGAGATTCTTCAACTTTTACTGCTAATAATTCATTGGAGGCTGGCGTTGATCCATTGGATGGAGGAGATTTTAATACGGGACAGTTTCCGGATCATTTCAATCCTGATATGTGGCGGATTGACGGTCAAGAGGGTGTTTACTGGACAGCAGCAGCAGATAATACAAAATTCAATAACTGGTCGGGTACCAATAATCATCCTGTAGGTACAAATTATGTAATAGAATATGATTCTCAGGAATTTAAGTTTGGTATTGCTCATGGAGATTACACAAGTCAACCATATATAGATGCTTTTCCTCCCGGAAACCCTACTACTTTGGAAACACCCCTATTTAACCTGCTGGGAACCACGATAGCATCCATTGATTTTGATCAGGCATATAACCTGGAATTGGGCGATTATGCATTGCTCGAATTATCTTTGGATGGTGGAAATACCTACAACATCGTTTTACAGGAATTGATTGGAACAAGCCCGACTTTGACTTGGGACTGGGCGAGTCATCCTCCTTCTACAGCTGTAAATTACATTTTTAAAGATGATAATTCGTCTTTTGATTTATCGGCTTACATAGGATTTGTAAACCTAAGAGTAAAATGGACTTTTTGGGGAACTACAGACGAAAGTGTCTGGGCCATTGACAATATAGAGATACCAGTGAACCAAATTGACAACGGAATTGAATGGAGAGATGAAGATGATGTGGTAATTTCTACCGATTATACCACCATAGTAACTCCACCAACACCGGGAATTCATTTATATAATACGACATCATTGATAAACGGATGTAGAAGTTTTGGTGATGAGGGTACCGAATATGTGACTTTATATGTTAACTATTCATATGCCGGTAAAGATTTTACCTATTCAGCCGCTGAATGTGGTAACAATTATGTAGTATTGAATGCGTATGACAATGCACTCTCTGCCGAGGATAATATATTAAAAGGTGCCTGGGATAATAATTATTTGACTGATTCGCGACCTGGTACAGGAACCATTGGAACATGGAATATCGTTTCAGCGACAGGAACTTGCGGACCTGGAGCGTTTTCTGATGTAAATGATGCGGAAGCAACGTTTACCGCAGAAGCAGGAACTTATGTGCTAGGATGGACAGTAGGGAATTGTTATGACGAAGTGGAAATAACAATTACTAATTGTGACGTGATTGATTTTGATGGAGAAAATGACCATATCACTTTTAAAGATAATTACAGCTTAAATGGCGATTTCAGTATTGAAGTTTGGGTAAAACCGAATACACAATTTACGGCAGCACCTAGCACAATTCAAACAATACTATCAAAGCGAAATGGATATAATTCTTCAACGGGAACATTCATTCCAAATGGTGACGGTTACGACTTAAGACTCGATCAGAATAAATATATTTCGTTCAATTGGAATAATGGCAGTTCCATGACAGCTTCTAATCCAATTGATACAGACAGATGGTATCATATTGCTGTTACTTATGACGGTAACTATAAAATGTACATTGATGGAATTTTGGTTGCAAATGTCAACGGATCACCACCTTCAATCAATAACAGAGAATGCATCTTAGGAGCTATGGACCAGTCTTTAAATCCATCGAATAAACCGGTGCATTATTTTACCGGCTGGATAGATGAATTACGTATTTGGAATATGGCACTGGAACCTGAACATTTACATCAAATGATGAATCAGGAAATAATTAGCAGCGGTACGGCAGTGCGGGGAGAAGTGATCGCAATGGATATAAAAGGACCTGATTTCGATCAAAACGGTACAGATGACATACCGCTTATTTGGGCGGATCTTGAGGGCTATTACCGTATGGAAAATATTAGCTGCGGATATCTTGAACCAAATTTCAGTAAAGGATATAATGGTAAAATAAGAAATATTACAACTGCAGAACCTCAAACAGCCCCGATGCCTTATATTTCAGTAAGAAATGGTGTTTGGAACAATAACACTGCAGCTACACCGTGGCTTTATGGGAACAGTGTTTGGGATCACCCTAACAGTATTGGTGTAAATGGAGATCCAATCGATTGGAATATAGCAGTGGCATCACACACGATAATTTCAGGTAATGAAGATATTACGCTTTTAGGATTGATATCTGATACAACCAATAAAGAGTTGACCATTTCAAATCCGGCAGGATCTCAGGACGAAACCAATTCAGGACATATGCTATGGATCACACAATATTTATTACTGGATGGTTATATAGACCTTATTGGTGAATCACAGTTGTTACAGAAAAGATATAATACGAATCAATTTTATGAAAGTATTTTGGATGAAGCCAGTATAGGATATATTGAGAGAGATCAACAGGGACAAGGAAATATATACAGATACAACGATTGGTCTTCACCGGTAGGACTTATAGGTCAGCCGCAAACAACTCCGTATGCCGTGAAAGATGTGCTGCGAGACGGATTAGAGTCTTCGAATCCGAAAGATATAGTTTTTATTGGAGGGTATGACGGTATCAATTCATCGCCAGTTAAAATAGCGGAATATTGGATATATGCCTATAAAAATTATTCCGGGAGCTATTGGGATTGGACGCATCTGAAGAGTACCGGTACCATGCTGCCGGCAGAAGGATTTACCATGAAAGGTAGCCATGCTCCTATTGCTGCTGCTTATGACAAGCAAAACTTTGTATTTACTGGAAAACCACATAATGCGGATATACAACTTCCTATTAATAACGGTAATAATTATTTGGCTGGAAATCCTTACCCTTGTGCGTTAGATGCAGACCAGTTTATTTGGGATAATCTGGATGCTACCACCGGAGTATTATATTATTGGGATGATTGGGAGGATAATACCCATATATTCGATGAGGCACATGCAGGTTACGGAGTGTATACCTTATCGGGAGCAGTGAAAGCGGCTAATTATAATGATAATTTAGAATCGGGAGCTAAAAGACCAGGACGATACATACCAGTGGCTCAGGGATTTTTTGTGGAAGGTGATGCAGCAGGAATGATCAAATTTAATAATAATCAAAGAACGTATAAAACCGAAGCGGATGCTGATGCATCGACATTTTTTAAGTCCTCCGGTAAAAATAATCAATCAACAAAAGACACAATTACTGATAACAGGTTGAAAATGTGGCTTGGATTTAGTGCAGCTGATAGTTTTCACAGAGAAATCTTACTCACCATTGATGAAAGAACAACAGATGACATTGATAAAGGATTTTCAGCCGTTTTAGAGGAAACATTGCCGAATGATATGTATTGGATGCTCGATGATGATAAATTGATTATTCAGGCCATTGGAGAATTGCCGGTTGAAAGAGTTGTGCCAATTGGTATCACGTCAATGGGAGATGGTCCAATAGAAATAAAAGTGGATAGTATAGCTAATCCATATCCTGATATGGAGGTTTATTTGAGAGACAACAATACGATGGAAACTTTTAATATTAAAAACGGAACATTTAAAATTACCTTAGAGGAAGGCCAATATAATGATAAATATTCCGTTGTGTTCACGCCGAAAGTTGAAATTGAGGAAGAAGCTGAGATTGAGGAAGAAGTAGAGAATATTGTAGAAATAAATGAAGTACTTATTTTCATTGGGGAGTATAATGAACTGTTGAGAATAAAAAAACCAGGAGAATTAATCATAAGCAACGTTGCCTTGTTCAATATGATCGGACAGCAGATTCAGACATGGAAACCTAATATGGGTATAAATGAAATTGATTTACCAATTCATGTAGATACTGGAATTTATATTGTGCTGCTTGAATCAAATAAAGGAATTATTACTAAGAAAGTAATTATAAAATAAGAGTTGTCAATTAATAATAGCGATTTGTTCGGCAAATTATAAATGGTCTGACCTTAAAAGAACACTTTGATTGCATTTATCGAATATTATAGTAAGGTAAAATGAAAAGAAGAATAGTAACATATTGCTTGTGTGTATCATTGTTGTTGGTCAATCTTTCCATCAATGCGCAAGGAAAAAGAAGGAATCCTCCAAATCCACATAAACCACCACCTCCACATCCGGAACTTCCCATAGATGCAGGCTTGTGTTATTTACTCTTTACAGGAATTGTTTTGGGTATTTATGAACTCAAAAGAAAAAATTAATTCTTCTCAACTCGTTAATTTTTATTTTTTTAGTTAGTTGTAAAAAAAGGGAGCTGCAAAGCTCTTTTTTTGAGGAATCCTTTTTTAATTAAAAAGTAGCATTAACAGGTAACTCATTTTTTAAGGCCTATTGTTTATTAAAAGGGTAAAAACAATTTCTGAATTAAATCAAATCTACTTCATGTCATCAAATTACATTCATTATTTTAACAGTAAAACTTGTTTTATTTAAATTTTAAGTCAAGTAATTCTATTAGCAAAATACTGATAGTTATCATTTTACACATATATCTTTACCAATGATACTTGAAAAATTCTCAAATATTTACTTAAATTTTTGAGAGATAAAGCTTTTCATAAATAGTATTTATAGCTAAATTTTATAGAAAAAAGTTTTTTTAATAAAAAAATAACTTATCTTTGATTTGTTTAATCCCCATAATATGAAAGAGTTATCCAAAAGATTATAGTTATTTAATAAAGAAATATATAAAAAATAAATCTTTTGTAATTGATATGAGGTTGTTATTTTTTTAACCCCCCACGTTGCTAACCCATTATTTCTTAATGACTTAAGGGAAATATAGTAGCTTTAAAAAAATTACGAGTATGAAAAAAAATTACTTAATAGGTTTTTTATTTTTCGGAATATTAGCTGCGGTCGCACAGTTTGCAGAGATAAGTACATACTTGTCTGATATCCTCGTATCTAAAAACAACACATCTGCTGAATTTCATAAAATTATCTCAAAGTCCAATTCGTCTTATGTGCATTTGTGGAAAAATGTAAATGGACAAACGGATGACCTAAATGCTATATTTAGCGGATTTTCAGAAGATATATTTGAGGTAAGCAAAATTGAAGACACTGAACAAAGTGTTAAAAGTGAGGATTTTGATGAAAAATATGTTGTGCTGGGACAAGCTAATGCGCTACTTGCAATAGATTGCGCCGAAGTAGTAGTTTCACCAGGGAATTCTGTACCAGTTGAAGGTGGTAATGTAGATGTGCCTACTGATGCAGGTTTATGTACTGCACTGGTATCTTTTGTTTGGCCTACTACAAATGGGCAGAGATACGTTGAACTAAAAATTAATGGACAAGCCGGTATTCTAGAAACGAACTTTGTTCCTGTTTCTTATGCAAATGGTACGGTAACGACGTTTCAATTTATAGAATTTGAAAGTGATGATACGCCAACCGGAGATGAATGTAATTTTACTGTAACGGTCAATGACACTGAAGATCCTACAGCTTCAAACCTTGGTGCTGTAAACGTACAATGTGCTGCTGGATGCAGGTTTATGTACTGCACTGGTATCTTTTGTTTGGCCTACTACAAATGGGCAGAGATACGTTGAACTAAAAATTAATGGAC
>PVMS01034606.1_pt1 | contig 10491 bp, 9 predicted proteins | sample 1853461 | NCBI WGS metagenome assembly PVMS01 (sample SAMN08582032, study PRJNA380276) | Marine sediment metagenome, whole genome shotgun sequencing project. | isolation source: ocean sediment barecode stripped | collected 2017
AGGTGAAATATTGTCATTACACGGGTGGATTGAAAAATCATGGCAACCAATTTTTATCATCTCCCTGGCTTCAGTTGTTTTACAATGGCCCAGTTGTTTGGAGGCAGTGGCTTTATTGCCTGCTTCATAGGAGGAATGTTATTTGGAAAAATTAATAAAAACCAAAAATCAGAATTACTTGAGGCTTCCGAAGGATCAGGTGAAATATTGTCATTGATTACCTGGGTGATATTTGGCTCAGTGGTTGTAACCGCCTACCTCGAATATTTTACAATACGGGTAGTCATCTATGCCCTCTTGAGCATAACCCTGATACGGATTATTCCAGTCCTATTAGCGCTAACTAATACAGGTTTACCATTTAAGGAAAGGTTGTTTATAGGGTGGTTTGGCCCCAGGGGATTGGCAAGTGTAGTCTTTGCGATCATGGTTCTTGAAGTGGATCTGCCAAATAATGATACCATCATGACTACGACAATTTGCACTATTATTTTCAGTATCCTGGCTCATGGGATTAGTGCGAATCCACTAATAAAAAGATTGAATTAGTCGTCAGGAATCGTTAAGAAAATTTTACTGATTAATTATTGCACTTGCAAAATTCTAAAATATTTTATGAAATATCTATATTATGCAATTGACTATTTAATGTAATTTCTGTACTTTTAAGTACAGTCTAGTTAATTATAGACTCCAAACACTTAATTTAGAGTTAAAAACACCGTTATATTGATTAATTATTTCATCCAACAGTTTTGTGCTTATTCGTACGATATCTTATATTTTTTTTAATCTAATTATAAACAATCTAAACCCATAAACTATGATTATTTCTACTATGGCCGTTATTTCTATGCTTTTTGGCAGCGGATTAGGAGCCTTTTTTGAGATCCCACAAGTTGAAAAACTCATCAAAGAAAATGTAGAAGATAAAGACCGAAAAAAAGAAGCCACGACTATTTCAAAAGAATATTTTAAAGCTGTTAAAAAAATCAGAAATGAAGAAAATAAAGTAATCAAAGAACTGAAAAAAGCTGCAGCTATTCGAAGCACAACTAAAGAGGAATTGAATGTCTTAATTGATTCTATATCATCTATCGATCTAAAAGGTAGACAAACCTGGGTAAAAATGAGGCTAGAGATCACGAAAATCTTAACAAAGGAAGAGTTTGACAAAATTATAATAGCAGGTACAACTGAGGATAAAAAAGTAGAGAAACAAAACCTCAAAGCAAAACAAAAACGAGACAAAGCTATTCAAGACATTAGAGTCTCTTTAAAGGAAGTTATAACTGATCAGGCTAAAATTAATAATGTTTTAGAGGATTTTCAACAGTACGAAGATGCGGTTAATGATCTTTTCAAGATGCATGATGAGATCAATTACAAGCTCGATGAGACGTTGAGAAAGTATGATGTTTCAGAAGAAGAATTACAAACAATTATGGAAAATGTAGGAAAGTACAACGACGGTGTATTAAACGCTTTCGAAACTTTCAATTTTCAATTGGTTGAACAAACCACAGACGAAGAGTGGGAAAACATTAATAAAAAAGTTATTGCATTGGTTAAATAGTTTGAAAATCAATTATTTAATAAACAAAACATTATGGCCAAAAAGACAACATTTCAACATGAAAAAACGCCTTAAAAACAATGGGCTTAGGAGCTGCAGTTTTTGGCCTCAGCTCCTAATATTGGTAAAGCAAGCTTTGTAGAGCCTTAAGAATTAATTGTATTGGAAACACTATATATTCGAACTTCAGCCTGCTTTCCTCGTAGTTTAAAAACACCTAAATCGTCGAATTTTAGCGCCTGATCCGGAACTAAAATCTTTTTAATATTATCTGAAATTAACAATTTGGCATTAAGTTCATTGCATTTACCTTGAATACGTGCGGCCGTATTAAGCACATCGCTTAAATACGCAATATCCCGTTTAATAATACCAACTTCTGATACTACAACAAGGCCTGAGTTTAATCCAGCCTTAAATTCAGGGAATTCGTCATATTTATTGAGATAATAATCTTTTTTTGCTGTCAATGTTTTTTCAAAATCATAATAGGTATGTAGGCAATTATTTCGTTTCGAGGCATTGTCAATATTCCAGGTTAAAATTGCTTCGTCGCCAACATATTGGTAGATCTCCACTTGATGAGCTATAGCACTGTCGGTTAGGTCTGCAAAGCAATCTTGTATTAACTGACTATATTTAATATGACCAATTTTCTCGGCTATAGTGGTAGAAGATTTCAGATCCAGGAACATAAATACACGGTCCTCTTCTCTGGGAATATGATATTTACCTAGCATTAAGTTGACTAAAACATTAGGACCAATTTTTAGGCTCATTTGCCATATAAAGGAAATGAATATTGTCGCCGCTAATACGTATAATAAAGAGACCATCTGTAAAGGAGACAACATCCATGCTTTGTATTCGGCCAGTGCTACAAAGAAGGGTTTACCCAAAACTATTCCGGCTATTAGGACAAATAAGCTGAAAAACCACATACTGATTAACATAAAACTCGCTTTTAATAAGATGAGCTTATAGTATGCTTGAATTCTAATTTTTGGCTTATTTTCTAATATTAGTCCCAGCCAGAATACTATTGCATATATCAGTGAGCCAATTACCCAAGCAATTGCTATTTTCCAAGTGGAGTCTAAAAAAAAGTGTTGATATCCGGTCCCTATAAATCGTACAGCTGCAAATAGTCCGATAAAGATTAACCAGAAAACAACCGAGAAAATGAGGGCGCTTTTCTTATTCATAGAGATTCAATCTTCGGACGAAAATTTTATAAACCCACGATAAGCACCGATATATATGCTATTATCAGGGCCAAAAGCATAAGTGGCCCAGATATTATTAAACACTTTTCTATCATAGTTCTTAGTGCCCAATGAAAAGACCTTTGAGATAAAACCGATGTTGTCCTTGAACTGCTTCTTATCTAAATAAGGCCTGATGTAAAACACTCTCTTGCCGGTTCTGAAATCCAGCGCCGTGAGTTGCCAATCATTATGTCCATCAGTTTCTTCATCTGCTCTATTATATACATAAATCATTCCATTGCTTGCCGATAGCTTGGGTGTAGCAGTCTTTGGATCGAAGTTCTCGGCAGCCGGCCAAGACTTGTTATGTTCAAATTTGCCGATAGCTTCATTAAAATCAAATTTCATGATACCACCAGGTGTGTCATTGGTTTTAAAAGGGTCCACATAACCGTAGGTATTGGCAATCACAAAACTATTTTTATAGGCAACTATCGAATTTTCACAGGCACTGGCGCCATCTTCAAATAATTTATGCCTGAATACAAGCTTGCCGCTTTTCTGATCATAAATGTTGATATTAATCTGGCTGGTATCGTTGTCACCAATAGCCACAAATCGAGTGTCCATCAGGGTAGGTGTAGTTCCGCCACCATTGTTCAAATGTCCTGGTTTGAAGGAGAAATCATTAGGATAAATTAGGTCACCATTTTTGAAGGATTCTGCCCACTCAGCATCCATTTCAATTTCTTTGGTGGCTTCATTGAAATGAAGTTTGTACAGCGCCATATTAGAAATTACATAAATCCCATCATCACTTACCGAGAATGAATTTTGAATTTCTTCTCTTGTATCAGGGTCATGCGATATTTCGTCAATGAACTCTTGCCTAAGTTGCGGTGTCAGGCTAGCGCCTTGCTGATAAAACTCCAAATCATTTAGCGCATTTATTTCCTTGCCAAATATTTTTTTAATTTTTGTTTTAGCTCCATAAAAACCTATGAATGAAGCATAAACTTTTGGGCAATCGGTTTCTTTAAATTTTTCGGTGCGATGTATAAGACCAATAATACCATATCTGGAAGTAAACCATACATTTCCATTTTTATCAGGTAATATAGCAGTTAACACATTTAATTGATCTTTATCAGTCATGGATTTATCTATCAGGTTACCCGCTAAAATCTGCTCTTGAATATTGATGCTCTGCATCTCATTCTTCATAAACCTTCGCCCTTTCACCTGAATTCTAAGGATATTATTATTAGCCCCCGGAATATAAATTCTGTTCTTATCAGAGAGGTAGAAATAAGCCCCTCCGGAAGTATTACGAAATAGGGCCATGCGATTGGCTTTTTTTGCCAAATCAAGGGCACTGCTGCCTCTTCCTGGAATCTCCAGTGTATCAAGAATTATAATTTCATTTGAAACATCCAATAAAAGTAGCGTCGTGTTGGCACGGCCAAATGATAAGGTAACCACAGTGTTATCATCAATAAAGGCGAAAGATGGACACATGCCTGAAAATCCCTTGCCTTTTTGAAGAGAATGGAAATATTGAACCTTTGTTCCGTTCATCCCGGGGCCGGGCATATTGGATACGTCAGAGGCATAAGAATCTTCATGCATTTCACTGGCATATTTTTTCTTCATAAAAGGATGTTCCCATTTTTCCAGGGGGGCGAGCGGCCTGGGCAAATTTTCACCGAACTGGTTCGTCCATTCATCAAACCAGCCTACATCAACAAGGGCGTTATGTATTTTTGCTTCATATTTATTTACTGCAGGTACATATGGCTCGCAGCCTTGTCCATGGACTCTCAGGTGACTCGTTATAACAAACGTGATGATAATCAGAAAAGATCGGTTAATAATCATAATGATAGTATCTAATTCTTTAAAGTATTTATTAAAAATATTCTAGAATGAATTCCAATAATGACCAAATTGAATAAAACGTCGATTCTTCAGGCCCCTCTAGTACATCAATTCCTGAGATAAGGTAATAAAATCAATAAAATTAAAGCCTAATATAATCATTTGTACCTTTGAGTACAAGTATCCTTCTGTATGAACTATATGTAGGACAAAAAAATTACGGCTTCATAAATTTCATAGTATCATTGAGAATACTAATTAAATAACCAACGAAAAGTTAATCAAGTCTTAATAAAGAATTCTATGCCACTCATTTGGCAATTATCTGCCACTCATTTCAATACAAAAACACTCTTGCATGGTGTTCTGGTTAAAGATAAGCCTCCTCTATATATGACGAACTCGGGAAGCATTAAGAATTTGTTTAGCCTTCTGAGATCATATTTTGTGACTTTGTTCAATAATGAAGAAATAATAATAGAAGTAGATGGGAGAAAAATAAACGCTACCACGGATGAGCACGGATCTTTCTCATTAGAGCTCGATTTTCTTGTAGAAGATAGTATTTCAATTTATTCAAAGGGTGATAAAAATCAATTTGAAGCTGTGCAACAATACCCTGTTATATTTCCAGAATCAGCAGGGCCATACGAAGTTGTTTCCGATATTGACGATACAATTATGGTATCCTATAGTGCAGATTTTTTTAAAAGGATTACTACTGTTGCTTTTACGAGTCCAATTAAGAGGAATACCATAGACTATACTCATAATCTTTTTAAGGCGCTGCAATATGAAAAGTCTCGTATTTTTTATGTTTCAAAAAGTGAGAGTAATTTATTTGGTATGATAAGTTCGTTTCTGAATCATCATGAGCTTCCCAAAGGTGATATTTTTCTTACCCCATATTTAAGTTTTGCTCAACTCTTCAGACAAAAGAAGGGTAAATCTTATAAGGAAGAAAGAATCAGTTATATCATTGCCAATTCAAGCAAAAATATAATTCTTGTTGGTGATGATAGCCAAAAAGATATGGAAGTTTATGCGACAATATTTAATAAGTTTCCAGAGCGAATTTTAAATATATACATTAGGCAAACAAAATCATCACGTTCTGAAAGTCAATTAAAAAAATGGCAAGAGTTAATATCTATAGGCGCAAATATTACATATTTTAAGAATAAAGATGTTTTTGATAATAAAAGTTTAATTAACAAAGTAAAAACACAACTATGAAATTATTATTTGTTGTAAATCCAATATCCGGAGGGGTTGATAAGGAACCCTTCCTTAAGCAGGCCGATTCTCTTTGTAAGAAATACGGCATAGACTACAAAGTTTTTAAAACTACCGGTAAGGACGATGAGATCAATTTGCTAAAAGAAATTTCCAGTTTTAAGCCAGATAAGATTGCCTCCGCTGGAGGTGATGGCACAACCCTATTTACTGCTATTACATTATTAGAGAATCCCTTACCTATGGGTATAATCCCTCTGGGATCAGCAAATGGAATGGCAACCGAACTTTATGTTAATCCTAACCCCCTTGATGCATTAAAGGACATAGTTATGTCGGAGATTACTGCAGGATTAGATATGATATTGGTAAATAACAAACATTATACGATTCATATTGGTGATGTTGGTGTTAATGCGAGCATTGTTGAGTCGTATGAGAAAGACAAAAATAGGGGCATGGCCACCTACGCAAAGTACTTTATTAATGAACTTAACAGACTCAAACCATTTCCAGTGAAGATACATACAAAAGAGAAAGTTTATAATGAAAAATGTTTAATGGTAGGTATTTGTAACGCCAGAAAATATGGCACGGGCGTACCATTAAATATATCAGGTAACCCCATGGACGGGAAGTTGAAATTGTGCTTCTGCAAAAAATTGACACGAGCTCTCTTATCAAAGCTGGCCTATCAAAATTTGACGAAAAATTTCATGATAGTCAAAATAGTATTGTTATTGAAGTTGAATCAGCCCAAATTGAGTTTGATCAACCACAACTTTTACAACTGGACGGAGAAGTAATAGGGGAGTACAAGGATCTAGATGTGGAAATCATTAAAGGTGCTGTTCAATTTATAACTAATAATGACAATCGTTATTTAAGTATTTAAATTGAAAACACAAATGAAACTTAAGATAGCAAATGATTAATCTTTAGAAACTTGTAGATGGTAATAATACATGGTATGGATGAACTTTTGACATTACTACTCAAATTTTAATTGTTTTAGCCAACCTCTTTTTCAATCCTAACAATTACCAGTCTACAACCCCTTAAATTGTAAAGGCAACTCCTACAATGAGCATGAGCTATTATCGTTTTGATAGTTTACTTTCCATTTCGAATTAGGTTTATTAAATAACGGTTCTAAGATGCCGGCGTAGGGCACTTTGGTTATTAAGCTTTTCAAATCGTAATAATTTCATTGAAGGTAATTACATCTAAATTGAGCAATTTTGGCCTATGCCTTATGTTTTTTCTTGTAATACCTGTAATTTTTTTTAAACGCCTTATCAAAAGAAATACATTCCTTGTTGATTTTTTACAATTTATTTGGACTCTTTCATTGATTCTTTCATGCTCTTTGATGGGAACATAAACTGTAACTGAAATCTAGTTTGCCAATCACCAGCCCCATCTGGCTTTATAACATTAAAATAGACATGGGCACTCATGTTTAATGGCAACTTGCCTTTTATTCTGACTATTTTACCGGCACCTACACCAAAAGGAACAACCCATCTTTGATCTTTCTCAGCATTCCAGTCAGCTGTTATGATAGGCGCAGAAGTTAAATACCATTTAGGAAAGTTATAATTGACAAAAGCATTTGCAAAAAATTTATTCTCTTCTGCCTCGCCAAATGTCACAACATTATTCAATACTGCACCAATCACCCACGGATCAGGCATGGTAACAATAACAAGTGATGGTCCTATTTCAAACTCACCTGTTCCAAACTCAGCGCTTGACGCTGTCCCCAGTTGAAATACTGGACCAAGTCCCCAAATTACTTTACTTTCTTTGGATGGAGAAAACCATGCAGTATAAAGTACATCACCTATTCCGGTTGTACTAGCATCTTCAGAAAATGATGGCATAGTTATAACTGGCAAAATAATTCGATTTATCATATTTATTTTGCTTCCTAATGGAATAGGTATAACCGGTTGGATATTAAGTACGTTTAGAGGACGACTATACGGACCAACTCCCCAAATGGTATTATTTTGTAACGGAAAATTATATACACTCGATACCGGGTTTTGCGCCACCTTGGCTAGCTCAGCTTCATTTTGAGCTAAACTATTTGATACAAAAACAATCAAGAATAAAACTGTTGTCCCAATTAAATTAATATAGATTTTTTTATATCAATTATTTCTGTTATTTGCTCGCCTTTTGGTAAAGTATACAATTCTATTTGTTATTTAATAAATCTACTGATTTGGATCTCTGTGAGTTAGCAATGGCCAACCTGGTCATATTAGCAAATGGCCACTATAATTGCAAAATTTCTTCTGCTTCCAATTGAGCTTTAATTGCTTGATAATAGGCGACGTCGGCCTCCATAATTGAATCTATTGCAAAAGCAAATGCGATATCGGCTCTTTCTTTTGCCCATTCAGCACGTTCTACCGCTATTTTCTGAGCGAGCTCAATCTTTTTCTCGGTTATAGCACCCTTTATTTCTTCATGTTTCGCTTTAAGATGCGCATTTAATTCATCAATTTTTGATTTGAACTTGCTCTTAACTCCAGCTATATCCTGGGTAGTTTTTTCCGAAGATGACTCTGTCTTTTCCACATGCTCTTCGATCGCATGCTTATTTTTATCAGTCATTTCTTCCACAGCATCCTGTTGCTCTTTAGCCTTTTTATGAATTTCAGTAAGATGCATACTGTAGGCGAATTTCATATTCTGTTTCTGTTCCTGTAATCGATTTATTCTTTCAGAAAATGCCATAATATTGATAGTTTAATTGAATAATATTTTAGTAGTTTAATAATTTAACTTATAAACCTAATTGAAAATGGCTTATTTCGAGGTCGGCTTCCCTTTCATTTCAGCAGACATATTCATTGCTTCCTCTCTTGTCTCACGTACCTTTTTAGGAGTCATACCTTTTACAGAAAAGGATAAGACTATGTACATTAATCCAAGTACACACAATGATGATCCCATTAATGAAAAAATCATGATTGCTGAATCATCTTTGTCCATCGTCAGATAAAGATAAACCAAGAAAAGCATGATAATGCCACTAGTGACAGTTACCCGCCAATTTTTCAGATCCTTCTTATTTATTAGCGCATTAGTTATTTGTAAAATTACAGTAACCAATCCCCAGATGCCAAAGAGCAATAGTACAATTGGTCCTGTCATAAAAGGATAAATCATGATTATACTACCAACCACCAAATCAAGCATCCCTTCTGAAAGCAACCAGTTCCAGTCGTCTCTTTGCCCTCCTTGATTTAATGCACCTACAATATTTATCACACCTATAAGAAATAATATTGATCCAAAATATATGGAGAGTTTGATCAATGCTTCATCCGGATTACCAAGGTCCGACATGGTCTGTAACAGGATCTTTATTCCTAAAATACCGATAAGAGCCCCACGAAACAGAAGAACCCACCAACTTTTAAATTTTTTCTTACTCATAATAAATATAGTTCAGATTAGCAGTTTAATTTATGTATAAAAAATTCTAATTCAGTATGTAATCGTCTAGAACATTAGATAGATTAAAGGCTATTGACGTGCTCAATGATTTTATTCTTAGAAGGTTCGGACGACGAGTATTCTGATTATACTCTTCAGGATTCTAATATAATAAATTGTACTTTTAAGTACAAATAAATTTGAATATTAACTGTCTTAAGCCTGAGCTTGGGCATAAAATACTTATACCCAAATAATTTCCTTAATACCAGCTAGGATATATCGAATTTCAAACCTCCCGGGTTTCCCGATCATATAAAATCCCTGGTTAAACTAATCTAGATATAACTTAAGATCGCGTTATGTTATACTATTTTAGTATCAATCTCTATTCCTTGTTCCAGCGAATTGCTATATAGAGCGATATTACTCCTAAATTATTTCTTTTGTTATTTATTAATAATAGGCTTCACCTAATCTGCTTTTACCGTTGTATAAGTAATTCCAAAGAACAAGCTTAGTTCATTATAGTTAACTCGCATTGTATTATCTCGAACTCCCTGGAGTCACTCCCCTGAATTAGGATTATACTCTACGGGCTCAGTAAAATTGATAATTTGTTCTAAATCATCAACCTTTGAGAAGGTATATTGCAGGCCAAGAAATATGTTAAACCGCTGCCAATGAAAATATGGCCCGCCTGTAAGGTGAAATTTATCTGTGTTAATTTTAAATGTCTTAGGCTCATTAGCTTCCAGCTCATCGCCTAAAAAAGAGGCGCTGCTAAAGTCAGTTCTAAATCCTCCGAGTAAACTGAATTTTTCCGTGAAATGCTGCATAAACCCAAGGGATATATTGGTTACTGCTGCGGCGCCATAATAAAAATTCATGACATCCTTACCATCAAGTAAGGCTTTAATAGCATCATTAGAATTAGATAATTGATTTTGATTATCTGTAATTCTATAAACGGGTATCTCATTGAAATACTCAGCGCTGATCATGCCCACCGTACGTTGGTTTCTTGATTTAAGAACGAAGCCTACTGCCACCGAAAACGGATCTTTTATTGTGGTCCGTACTTTACGTTGCTCCTCTAGCATCACCAGGTCGGGGGTAAAATTGCCCATATCGTCA
>PVMS01018247.1_pt1 | contig 10489 bp, 9 predicted proteins | sample 1853461 | NCBI WGS metagenome assembly PVMS01 (sample SAMN08582032, study PRJNA380276) | Marine sediment metagenome, whole genome shotgun sequencing project. | isolation source: ocean sediment barecode stripped | collected 2017
CATAAAACGAGCACTTTTGGAAGCGAAAGCTTATTTTCTGAAGCATGCGAAAGAGCAAAATCAGCCATGTTTTGCCCTGCATTTTCCATCATTTGGATCAAGCTAATTCCATATTTTTCGATCATTAGGCGATCGACTTCTATCATTTGATCTCTACTAAGCGCTGGAATTTTTAATTCATCCATAAGCAATATCCTTTAACGAAAAAGCACCTCTTGAAGAGGTGCTTTTTATAGATATCATTAGATTATGCAATGGCTTTAGGAGTTTTAGCAATTCCCTTATCTAGAGCAGCCTGAAATTCCAAGTTCGCCTCATCCATTTCCATTTCCATGCAAACTGACCATTCCCGCACAAGACGATCGCGAAATCGCTTAAGCGCATCCTCTTCTGTAGGATTTAGCTTCTTTTCAACCTGTCGCGCAGAAAGATCGCGAATAAGGCGAGCCATTTCTAGCAAGGAGCCTTCACCTAGAACCTCTCGAATAACGCGCTTGCGCTGCATATGATCGGGGTCCATTTCGTCTGGCCTGCGGCGAAGAATTCTGGCTATTTTTTTTAGATCATCATGAGAAGAAAGCGGACGCAATCGAGAATTTTCCTCACCCTCAACTGGAACCCAAAATTGACTGTTACGAGTCTTTACCTTGTAGTAAGAGAGCTCAGTACCATCCAAAACTTTCTTTTCAATACCCTTGACTTGCCCCACTCCATAATAATGGTGGACAATCCAAGAGCCTTTTGAAAATACAGGGTTTTTCGCCATCAATAGCTCCTAAATAGCTTCAGAATAAAAGCCCTCATTTATCGGCGGCTACGCTTTGTAGTAACCCTGCGCTGTTGCTTCCGAATAGCTTTTTGCTTTGCAATTCTGCGTGTTTCACTAACTGAAACAAACCAGCGTTTACGGCGAACGGTGCTCAACACTTTTGTTCGCGCAACTTTTTTTCTAAAGCGCTTCAGAAGTGACTGTTGAGATTCCCCGGGCCTCAGTACGACTTTTGGCAATTAAAACACCACCTTTCTTTTCTTCGATTATTGGAGAAAAAAGCTACACAGGAAAAAGCCTTACAAATAGCTTTCAACGTGAAAAATCTTCTTTGCACATGTTTCGCTTATTCTTGAGAGTATCTAGTTTTCCACCCCAAAGCGTTAATTCAGCGCAAGCAAATTTCGCGATATTGCTCCAATTACGCACATTATACCATCCAGGCTGTTTTTGATTTTTTCTTCTCCAGTATTCGACTTAAATAGATCGAGGCAAATTACGTTGTAAAATCTTGGAAATTCCTCTATCTATCTGTATTTTGGTGAAATATCGTCCTCTTTTCATAGTTGCCTTTGAACAATATAATTAGCCATTCGCCCATGAGCTTCTTCGTCAATTGTCCAATCTCCTCTGAGAGTAATTCCCCGCCACTATTGGGCGTCGCTATAATCCCGCTATGACCAATAAAGAACTCGCCAATATCTTTTCCTTGATCGCTGATCTTCTCGAAATTAAGGGCGAAGTGATTTACAAAACTCTTGCCTACCGAAAAGCAGCAGATAGCCTGGTGAATCTGGATCGGGATGCAAAGGATTACTGGAAAGAGGGAAAGCTAACGGATATTCCAGGGGTCGGCAAAGCGATCTCGGCAAAAATTGACGAATTGTTGACCAGTGGGAAGCTGGAATATTTGGAAAAGCTCCAGAAGGAAGTTCCAGCCGAACTTGCCGAACTTCTTCAAATTCCTGAGCTCGGCCCTAAAAAAGTCGCCTTATTATATAAAGAACTGGGAATTACATCCGTTGCTGATCTCAAAAAAGCGGCAGAAGATGGAAAAATCCAAGCCCTTCCTGGAATGGGGTCGAAATCAGAGACGAAGATATTAGCAGGTATCGAATCTTTGTCACGCCGATCTGGACGAGCCCCTTTAGGGAGCATCTTGCCCGCGGCCCAGGAATTGATGAGCAAATTGAAAGCTGTAGATGGCGTGGTAGAGGCTGAGCTGGCTGGCAGTTTGCGCCGCATGCAAGCCACGGTTGGCGATATTGATATTTTGATCGCTTCCAAAAATCCCGAATTGGTCAGCAAGATATTTGTTGAGGACCCTAAGGTAGCACGCATCATTGGGCACGGCGAGATCAAATCCAGCGTGGAATATCACAATGGTCTGCGCGCTCAGATCTGGGTCCACCCTCCCGAAAGATTTGGTACCGCCTTGCAATATGCCACGGGCTCAAAAGAGCACAATGTGCGCACGCGTGAGATCGCTCAGGCAGTGGGGCTCTCCCTGACAGATCAGGCTATTATTCAAAAGGATGGCAGCGAAATTCATTATTCCAACGAGCAAGATGTGTATGCTGCCATTGGATTGGAATGGGTCGCACCCGAATTGCGCGAAGATAGAGGCGAAATACAGGCAGCCAAAGAAGGCAATTTACCCGATCTCATAGAGGTGAAACATATCCGCGCTGAGCTGCATTGCCATTCAAAGTGGAGTGATGGCAAAGCCAGCATTATGGAAATGGCCCAGGCCGCCATTTCCCGAGGATACAAAACGTTGGCGATTACGGATCATTCCATAAGCCTGGGAATAGGGAATGGCCTTTCGATCGAAAGATTGCAAAAACAGCGCATTGAAATTGAAAAAGTTCGCAAAGAGTTGGGAAATGATTTGCTCCTTCTTCACGGAACAGAAATGGAAATAAAGGCAGATGCAAGCCTTGATTTTCCAGATGAAATATTGGAATGGTTGGATATCGTTGTTGCTTCCTTGCACGTTAGTATGCGCCAGGAACGCGCAATAGTGACCAATCGCATGTTAAATGCCATCCGGAATCCCCATGTGGACATTATCGGGCACCCCACGAATCGCTTACTGCCCAACAGGGAAGGCTCCGATCTTGATATGGAAGCTGTTTTTCAAGCGGCCCTGGAAATGGGAACGGCCCTTGAGATCAATGCGAATCCCAAACGCCTGGATCTGGACGATATTTATGCGCGCAGGGCCATGGAATTGGGCATTCCCCTCGTCATCAACACGGATGCTCATCGTCCCGAACATATGGATTTCATCCATTATGGTGTGGCAACAGGAAGAAGAGCCTGGGCAAGCCCCAAATCAGTGATCAATGCCTGGACCGCCAAACAAATCAATACTTGGCTAAATAAGAGAGGATAGAGTTACTGGGCTTCTTTGAGCCTCCGATCAAGATTAATCAACAGATCATTAACCTCATTGCTCTCAGCATGAATAATGATTTCACCTTTTGCGAAAAACAGAATGTGAATTCCAAGATCTTCAAAGATGACAGAATTTGAATATTTTTTCAGCGGTTTTCGAAATGACTTGCTTTCACCATCAAGAATTGCATTGACATCAATGGCCAGACCAAAATGCTTGCTGGGAAGTTTTTTTCTGTCTATTTCCAGCAAATAATCTATCGCAGATTCAAAATACTCGTTATGAGCTTCTGAAGAAATCTGTGCCTTCAAAAGTACGATCGTCCATTCATGCTCGATTTTGTATATCTCCAACCCTTGCTTTTTTGCATGAAGCGTTGAAATATTTTCTTTGGATGCTCCAAGATATTTGTTGAGCGCTTTGATCATTTTATAAATTTTCCCTTGCTTTGGGCGGTCATTAATTTGATTCCGGTCAAAATTTGTGAAGCATTTGGCCAAGCTAATTCTATTAGAAATTTCGATTTTGCATTGCTCAATTATTAATATTTGACTTTAATAACGAAGGGCGCTTGGGCGGAGATCATTTATAAAGAGCGGGCATTTGCCAATATTCATTAATCTTTCACTCATAATTCGACATATAAACTAGCACAAAGGTTCAATGTATAATGTTGGGCTATTCTCAGCAATTGGGGGGTTTTCCTTCAGCAAGCATAATGAACCGCATTCATCCAATGCTTAGTAATTGGAGAGGATAGCCTTAGAGGAGAACAATGCTTCAAAAAATTCGCAATACTTATGACGAGTTCCCAGTCACTTTTTGGGTACTGATGGGATCATCCTTTGTCGACCGCCTGGGAGGAGCTTTGCTTTTCCCCTTCTTCGCCCTATATGTAACCCAGCGCTTTGACGTTGGCATGACAGAGGTCGGAGTTCTATTTGCGATCTTTTCAATATCAGGAATTTTCGGTAGTTTTATCGGCGGAGCAATAACGGACAAATTTGGCCGCAAGGCCATGATCATTTTTGGCCTTATTGTCAGCGCGACAAGCAGCATGCTTATGGCCTTTGTCACCGAAATAAGCGTTTTCTATATAGTGGGCGCATTTGTCGGTTTGTTATCAAACGCTGGAGGGCCAGCACAGCAAGCCATGATTGCTGATCTTCTGCCAAAGAAAAAGCTTACTGAAGGCTATGGAATATGGCGCGTGGTGGCAAATTTAGCAGTTACGCTTGGGCCTGCATTGGGTGGATTTGTTATTGCTTTTTCGGGCTCCTTTTTCCTACTTTTTGTGATCGATGCAATTACCAGCATCATCACTGCGATCATTGTCTATCGCGTGATACCGGAAACAAAACCCGAGATAGCGGAAGGGGAAAGCGAAGAAAGCCTGATGCAGACTTTCCGGGGTTACAGTCGCGTATTCAAGGACAAAGTCTACATAGCTTTTATCGCAGTTTCGATCATTGTTATTACGGTTTACGTACAGATGAATAGCACGATGCCGGTGTATTTGCGTGATATTCAGGGAATTGGCCCAGAGGGTTATGGATACATTATCAGCATGAATGCCGGTATTGTCGTGCTGTTCCAGTTTTGGGTCACCAGGCGTCTTACGGGAAGAGCTCCGATGCATATGATGGCTTTAGGAGCACTCTTATATACGATAGGTTTTGCCATGTATGGCATAGACGCAGGAATTTATTACTATGCTTTTGCGATGGTGATCATTACGGTTGGAGAAATGGTGATCGTCCCAGTTTCTCAGGCCATTGCAGCCCGATTTGCTCCAGAGGATATGCGCGGACGCTATCTTGCCATGTTTGGCTTTAGCTATTCCATTCCATTTGCTGTGGGCCCCCTGCTTGCCGGTTTGATCATGGATAATTACGACCCTCATTGGGTTTGGTATGCCTCCGGCATATTAGGAATTTTGGGAGTCTTCGGCTATTTGTGGCTGCAGAGCAAAGTTGGAGATAAGCTTGGAAAGATGGATCCTGCTGGTGATGCAATTTAGCTTGACTCTCAATTAGTGTTTTTGGTCATTTCGAGATCTTAGGGATTCAATTCGATCTAGATTTAATGCGTTTTTTTCGCTTTATTAAATAACAGATTTTCTTTCGAATTTTAAAAACTTGCAAATCTTTTTTTTACAAGATCTAGCGTACTAGCAATTATTCTGAGGAAAGATAATGATCGATCGCATTCGCCAAACATACAAAGAATATCCGCCGACGTTTTGGACATTGATGGGGTCATCTTTTGTTGATAATCTGGGTCGCTTCCTGCTGTTTCCATTCTTTTCCTTATACATCACCAGCAGATTCAATGTCGGATTAAAAGAAGTAGGCATATTATTTGCCATTTTTTCGGGTACTTCTATGGTGGGGTCGTTTATTGGTGGCGCGATCACTGATAAATTTGGCCGAAAATTCATGCTCCTCTTTGGCCTTGTAGCCAGCGCAGTCAGCAGCTTATTAATGGGGATCGTCGACGATCTAAATGTTTTTTACGCGCTGGCAGCCTTTGTGGGCCTTTTGTCCAATGCTGGTGGCCCTGCTCAACAAGCAATGATCGCTGATCTACTGCCTGCAAAAAAACTTGCTGAGGGCTATGGGGTTCATCGAGTGGTTTTCAATGTTGCTGCTTCTGTGGGTCCCGCAATGGGCGGCATTTTAGCCAATATTGATTTCATCTGGCTCTTCATTTTTGATGCCGTAACAAGCCTGATTACTGCCGTAATTGTATATTTGGTAATCCCAGAGACAAAGCCGGAGGATACTGAAGAAGAAGCCGAGCAAAGCCTGGTACAAACGATGGGAGGATATGGCAAAGTGCTTCGAGATAGGCCATACATGTTCTATGTGATCATTTCCATCATCGTCACCATTGTTTACGTACAGATGAACAGCACAATGCCCGTATTCTTGTTCACTGAGCATTCTATTCCCCCCGCGGGTTACGGAACTTTGCTTAGCATGAACGCTGTAATCGTTGTCTTCTTCCAATTTGGATCACTCGCCGGATATCTGGCCGGGCACCCATGCTCATGATGGCCCTGGGAACTCTTTTCTATGCAATAGGCTTTGGCATGTTTGGATTTGGCGCAAGCATGGCATTCTTTGTAATCGCGATGATCGTGATCACAATTGGGGAAATGATCCTTGCCCCAGTGGGCCAGGCACTGGTTGCCCGTTTCTCTCCGGTAGATATGCGAGGACGCTATATGGCTGTTTTCGGTTTCACATGGGGCATCTCTTTTGCTGTTGGCCCATTGCTCGCCGCCTATGTAACCGAAGGATTGGGAGCCAATTGGGTATGGTATGGTAGTTTCTACCTTGCAATGATCGGAGTTATTGGATATTTATGGCTCCAAAAACTTCAAGGGGAAAAATTGAAAGCCGCCGAAGAAGCAGAAAAACTACAAGAAGAATAAGGAAAGCTCATTATGCGGGTCACAGTCACACAATTGCCTGAAGGATCCTCTGAATTTGAGAAGGCGATGGCCGCCCTGGCGGATCATGTCAGGCAAGACCAAAGCGAATTTCTTCTTTTGCCAGAAATGCCCTTCTATCCCTGGATTGCATACGACAAAGAAGTTTCAGAGGATCGCTGGCAAGCCTCTATGGATGCGCATGTTGAGTGGATCTCAAGATGTAATTCCTTTGGCGTTGAAACTATTGTGGCCTCCAAGCCGGTCTTGGATGATGGCAATCCTCACAATGATGCCTTTATCCTGGATTCAAATGGAAAAGAAACTTTTCTTCACCGCAAATATTATCTTCCCAATGAAGAAGGATTTTGGGAGGCGACCTGGTATCGCCGAGCAGAAAAGCCGGCCTTTGTTGCGCAAGAGACAGAAAATGCAAAAGTGGGCGCCATGATTTGCTCGGACCTTTGGTTCAGTGAACATGCCAGAGCTTATGCGCGCCAGGGAGTTCAGCTTATGGTTAATCCTCGCGCATCCGAAATCAGATCAGTTGACAAATGGCTTGCTGGAGGCCGTGCCGCTGCCGTCATGTCGGGCGCTTATTGCCTTTCCTCTAATCGTGTTGGTATGGGAAAAGGTTTTGAATGGGGCGGAATGGGGTGGATTATTGACCCGAATGGCGAAGTGCTCGCTCGCACCAGCAAAGAAGCACCATTTGTGACGCTGGATCTTGATCTTTCAATTGCAGATGATGCGAAAAAGACCTACCCCCGTTATATAAATGAATAGCGGGAGATCAATCGGATAGCGCTAATTCAATTTATTTATCAGTATTCCCTTTTCTAGGAAAAAACTCGATTTCTCCCCTCATGCTTAGCGGACATTAAAGCCTCATCAGCGCGATTTATAAAAGCCTCAATTGAGAGATCGTCCTTATCGGAAAAATCATAGGCAGCTACTCCGAAACTGGCGGTCAGTTTTCCGCATTCAAAGTCGTGATTTTCAATAAGGGAGCGCAATCTTTCAGCGACATCTACTGCTTTTTCTAAGTTGGTTTCTGGCAGCACCATTAGAAATTCCTCACCCCCATAGCGGGCAACCATATCCACATTTCTCACACCCAGATTGAGTATTTGAACAATGGCAACAAGAACTTTATCGCCTGCCTGATGCCCTGCCCGATCATTGCATGCTTTGAAATAATCTACATCCATCATGATCACCGCTAAGGGACGCTTATAACGATTGCTGCGCTTTACCTCAAGATCAAGAAAATCGTTTACAAATCGGCGGTTGTATGCCCCCGTAAGATCGTCGGTTAAGGCCTGAGTGCGGACATGTTCATGCTCCCTTACATTGACTACAGATTGGCCTAGCTGCTTTCCCACCTGTTCAAATAAGCCCTGATCCTCCTTCGAAAAACTATCTGTTCGATCACTAAAGAGCATCATCAGACCCACCACTTCACTCTCCCAGGCTAGGGGGATGCATATGTGCGATGCCCAGTTGGGGTAAATTTCCTGCAATCGCAATTCATTAAAAACAGCTATTTCGCTGATATCTTGAGAAACAATTGTCTTTCCATGTCTGATTATTTCTTTGCCAAAAAATTCATTTATCGGACATTTATCCAATTCAGCGATCAGCTCGCTTGGAAAAGCGTAATCGGAAATATCTTCAATACGATCCAGGTTTTTTTCGTACAAGAATACACCCGCAGAAGAAGCACGCGTCAATTGGACAAGCGCTTCGACTGTATTATTCATTACATCCTTCATATCCAATGAACTCGTGATCGCGCCGATGATGGCATTGAGGGCATTTAGTTGTCCGGTCTTTGTATTTCTGATCTCTCCCATTTCAAAAATGTTTTTTACCTCTAATTTCCCCTGCCCACTTGCTTTCATATTCCGTATTTGCTGCCAATCGCTTTTATGGAAAGAAAGGAAAATGTCAGTGATATTCGGATCAAATTGGCTTCCACGACCTCTTTTAATTTCCTCAATTGCTTCATCGTAGCTCAATGCTTTCCTGTATGGCCTATTGGATGTCATCGCATCAAATGCATCAACAATTGCAAATATCCTGGCTCCTATCGGAATATTTTTTCCGCTCAAACCATTTGGATATCCTTCCCCATCCCAGCGTTCATGATGAGATAACACCATTTCCGAGGGCACCTTCAGAAATGGAATACCGCCAATGATTTGCTTCCCCCATTCGGGATGCTTTTCAATCGAAGCCCATTCTTTTTCATTTAGCCGATCAGGCTTATGCAAAATAGCGTCTGGAACTCCAATTTTCCCGATGTCATGCAATAAGGCCCCTCTTCCCAGATCCTGAAGATCATCAGGTGAAATATCCATTTTCCGAGCCATAGCCTTTGTGTAGGCCATAACTCTTTCAGAGTGGCCCTCAGTTTCTCTATCCCGTGCGTCAAGTGCATTTGCCAATGAGGTCAGTGTTCTATCATAGGATTCTTCAAGATCGCCAATTAGTTTGATTCGCTCAATTGCAATAGCAGTCTGATTGGCAATAGTTTGAACAAGGTCTACTTCGGCTTGAGTAAACTGATAATGCTCGAATGTATCCAATACTATCGCCCCAATCACGCGATCCTCTATGAGCATTGGGACAGCCATATTCGATTTAACGTCGAGATCCACAATGAATGGCGGCATTCTATATTTGTTTTCCTGCCCAGCATCAAAAGTTGTCACTGTCTTACGATTAATCATCACATAGCCTGAGGCAGTTAACGCGTCAAGAGGTAGCTGCTTTCCAATAATTTTTGGCGTCAGCCCCAACTGGGCTTCAAGGGATATTTCCTCTGCATCGTTATCTTTTAAAAAGACCAATCCCGCCTCGGCGCTTGTTGCTGAAATAGCCTCAGATAGTGCATTCTCCAGCGTTTCACGAATATTTAGCGAGCCCAGAAATTCACTGGATAGATTGACCAATGCTTGCAGTTCATCATAATTCTTGCGAATGGTTTCATTATTGTCCTGGATCGCCAATACCATGCTGTTGAATGCCCTGGAAAGCTCTCCAAATTCATCATTGCGATCCATTTTCACCTGAGTTTCAAAATCCCCACTTTCCACATCTCTTGCGGCTTTCGTTAATTCTTTTAACGGCTCAAACAAGCTCCGTGACAAATAACTGGCAATAGCTACTGCAATGCCAAAAGTTATCAGGGATAAGGCTATCCAGATGCGAGTCAAGTTAACCACTGGAGCAAAAACCTCAGATTGATCCTGCTTTATTACAAAAAGCCAGCCAGTGTGATCAATTACTCGATATGCCCGTGCCACTTGGACATCACGATAATCGTTTACCAGATCAATCTTTCCATATTCATGGTCCTGGAGCTCCTCCGCCTGAAGATCAGCTAGACCCTGAGAAACTTCCTCCTGCATCGCTGCCCCTTCAAGGAAGCGCAATGGGCTGATATAGACATTGGGAACATTATTTGTGTTGATCAGTAGAAGCTCGCCACTTTGCCCTTTACCCGGCCAATTTTCCAAAATATTGAATAAACTTTCTTCCAAATTAATCCGTATTACAACAGAAGCGATAACTTCATCAGAAGTTGACATACTTTCTAAATCCACTTTATTCAATATATTGCTGAATGCCATTTCAAAGGATTTTCCATTGAGAAACACATCTTGTATATATTCATCCTCGCCAACTGTAAAATCTTTTGGGATTTCATTAATTTCGAAATAGTTTCTTCCAACATTTTCTTCTTCAGTTGAAAGAATGATGCGCCCCTGAGTATCAAGAAACATGATTTCTTCATAACCATCACGTGTTTGTTTTAAGCTGAGAAGATTTTGAGTTAGGAAATTCTTTTAGCAATTTCCTAACTCAAAATCTTCTC
>PVMS01115727.1_pt1 | contig 10487 bp, 9 predicted proteins | sample 1853461 | NCBI WGS metagenome assembly PVMS01 (sample SAMN08582032, study PRJNA380276) | Marine sediment metagenome, whole genome shotgun sequencing project. | isolation source: ocean sediment barecode stripped | collected 2017
GAATGTGGCGCATAAGGTGTCATGGACCAGGCTTGACATGGGAATGTGAACCGCATCGTCATAGAGGATCTGGTCGTAAATTTCATCGCTGAAAACCACCAGGCCATGCTGCCCTGCCAGCCTTGCAATGGCGGTTAATGCCTCTTTGCTGTATACCGCACCCGTCGGGTTGTTCGGATTAATGACGACAATGGCACGGGTACGTTCTGTGATAAGGGATTTAATCTCTTCCGGGTCAGGCTGGAATTGATTCTCGGGCAGACAGTTGTAGTACACCGGTGTGCCGTAATTAAGTGCAACCGATGCACTCCACAATGGATAATCCGGGCTTGGAACAAGGACTTCATCACCGGCATTGAGCAGCGCCCTCATGGCCATCTCAACGCATTCACTTACACCATTACCAACAAAGACGTCGTCAGCTGTAACATCCATCAGCCCACGACTTTGCTGCTGCATAACCACCGCTTCCCTGGCTGGGAAAATACCTTTCTGATGACAATAAGCTTCAGATTGGTAAAGATTCTCAATCATTGCCAGTCGCATTGTTTCCGGAGTTCGATATCCAAACAATCCCGGGTTGCCGATATTCAACTGGATGATTTCGTAACCCTGTCGTTCCAGTTGAATCGCGCGGGCGGCCAGTTCACCACGTATTTCGTAACGCACACCGTGCAGAACTTCATTGGTTTTGATTTCCGATTTGTGCATTGATCCCGAACCTGTGCTTGAGTCAATCTTCGAGCATGAACTGGCGTACGGCAAAAAATGGTGGAGAACCAGCACCTACCAATTTCTCGTTGAACTCTTTCCAGTTGAATGCGCTGCCACGCTTCTCGCGATATTCAGTCAGTATATTTTCAATTGCAAGCTGACCGGCAAAATAGCTCGTCAACTGAACCGAACTCAATTTTGCCCGTACCAGTTTTCCCCGTGCTTCACTCTCTTCCTGATAACCCTGTTCCACCATCATTCTTACGGCTTCTTCTTCAGGCCATTGCGTGCGATGCAAACGTATATCGATGATGACGTTAATGATGGCCCGTAAGGTCATCTTGTCATCTACCATTTGCTGAAGCTCCTGACCCAGGGGATGATCCGGGTAGACAGTAAACCCTTTATCGATCAATTGGGTCACGATATAACTCGCCCACCCCTCCACCATGGGCCCATTCCAGAATACTTTTGGAATGACACGCTCAGAACGATTGGAGTACTCCAATTGCACGAAATGACCGGGCACCCCTTCATGGATGTAAACCATGGCGAGTGCCGGGCGGTTATATTCTTTCAGGAAGTCATCAGCTCCGGCCAGAAACTCCAGGTCCCAGAACCAGACAGACTCAAGCTCAGGTTCAAAAGGGGGTGCCGTCTGGATCATTGCGACTGCATTTCCAGCCAGGTGTGGTGGTATGGGTTCAATACGCAATTTGGAGGTCGGTGGCAGATCCATCAGGTTTTGCTCTCGAACAAAACTGATAATCGAATCAGCCAGGGCGTAACTGTCTGCGATCAGTGTGTCGGTGGTGGAACGGTCCTCTGATAGCTTACTGAAGATAGCCCGGACAACCTGTCTATCTCCCAGTTCTGCTGCGGCCTTGACAGAGCCCTGCTTTATTTCATCTGCAAGGAAGTCATCATGGATCTTTCTTCCCATACTAACCAGTTCTTCCTCCTTGAGTGAAAGCCAGCCCAGGGCTACCGCAAGCAGGCTTTGTGAATCCAGTGGATAATCCATTTCCAACTGATATTTTTCGTCATAGAGCGCTGCTCCCAGCCTCCAGTCACTGTTTTCCCGGGGGACGATTACACGGTCAAACCACCCTGCAAAATCATTGATACTCTTCACTGCGGTAGCGCAGGAAGACGCGATACCGGCTATGGATTCTTCGTCCAGACCTGACTGGGGCAGCAGCTCCGGTAATGTCTTTTCATACAACGCACCTTTTGATGTCATGCCACCCAGGCGTTGCAGGGTTACGGTTTTCTGCATTTCTGTTGGCTTGACGTTCTGCGGCGAGAGCAGACCCTTCAACTGTTCAAGATAGGTATTGGTGGCGGCACAACGCTCGCCAAAACTCTGCAGACGCTCTTCCAGAGGGGCATAGTCACGCAATACCAGACCGGACATGGCTTCACCCAGATTTGTTACCCAGTTCAGCGGATTGGAACGTGCATCCAGTTTGCTTATAAGAAATTGATCTCTTTTTACTCTTTGTTTCAGGATGTGCAGGTCAATCTGATCCGGACGACTAAGCGAAGACGAGTTCATGGCTTCGAGTTTGGTTAGCAGAAAGTTTCGATCTGACTCGTTGTCAATTGCCCGCTCAGGCGATAGATCAGGCAAGGCACGATCGTAGAAATTCAGATCATCGCCCTTTCCATGGATACCATGGGTAGTACTTTGGGCAGGGTTTTCTTCCAGTCTGAACTCGATATACAAACGACCCAGGCGGTCAATTTCGTTCTCGGAAGCGACTCTTGTCTTCCAGTCATCCATAGAAAAATCAGCCTGCAGCATTGTCACCGAAGCCAGCAGGGGAAAAGCTAAAAACAGCAAAGATATTCGCATCTTGAAAATCCGTGGAACAATAACGGGATGGCAGGATACACCAGCAGGGATCGGTGCGACTACCCCTTGTTCAAAGCGAGGTCTTACAAGCCTAACCGTAGCGACCCTCGATATAATCAGCGGTTTCCTGATCCTCTTTGCTTCCCGTTTGCTTGCCGGAATACAGCCAGTGACCAAAAGGCACGTTATCCCGAATGGAATTGGGCAATGGATTGGATAGTTGAAACACCATGCCTATCTGTTTGCAAACATCGCATCCAGTGTAATTTGCAGGAAACTGCTGGCGGTTTGACGCTCCATGGTTCCGTTTCGACAGTCTTCTTCACCAAAATTTACACCAAGAATGCCCGGACCATGATCGGGAGAATAAAACAGAGCGGGAACCGGGTCCGAGGTATGCACACCCGTATTACTATCGGTCGTATGATCAGCAGTTAGCGCGATAACGATGTTTTCCTGTAAAAGGGGATCCAGAGCAAGGTCAAATCGCTCCAGAAACTCACGCTTGGCTGTTGGCCGGCGGTCATGTGAACAAATATCAGGGGCCTTGATATGAATATAAACCAGGTCGTTTTCCTGCAGAGCATCCAGTGCCGCCCGAAATTTGGCATCGATATCAGTATCAACATCCCCGGTAAACCGGGGATCCGAAATGATCTCGTATCCGAACATTTTCCCCAGCCCAAGAACCGTATTGCAGGCAGAAACCACTCCAGCGCTGATACCCATCTGCTTAATGACATTCCCAATTTCAACATGCTCACCTGCCCCCCGGGTCAATACACCGTTGGCAGGTGGTTTCCCCTCCTGGGAACGAGTCAGGTTCAAAGGATGTTCCTGTAGAATTTCGTGTGCCTGTTTTGTAAAGGTGTTCAGCTTATCCGCCGTTGTGCGTGCAGCAGGATTGAGGGCCTGGCATCTCAAAATAGGAGCGGGTAATTCGCCATCACCGGGATCTGTATCCGAAACCCTGACATCAAGTCCTTCCCCGGACAAAACCAATACACCCCTGTGTTGATCTGTCGCGTGCACCTGGGCTGTTACCCCATCACCCAGATCCATGCAACCAATGGCGGCTGCCAATTCATCCGCACCTTCCCTGATCCGCCCTGCCCTGCGATCGATGACCACGAAGCCACCAAAAGCTGGCTTGACGGTCGCAAAATTTAATCTCAGGGCAATGTCACCGATATCGAGCACTCGCCCTGCCCCTGCAGCCTCAACCGGCCCGCGCCGGAGTTTGCCAGTATCACCTGGCGCGATCCCTAACAACTGACCGGTGCCAGAATGTGTACTGGCTGTAACGCCCGGTGTGAGGGGGTCTACCAGGCCATATCTGCCAGCGGCTGCCAGACGATTGAGCGCTGGAGTATTTGCGGCCTCAAGCGGTGTCCGATGGTCCAGGCTGGGTACAGGCAGATCACCCAGACCATCGATGATAATAAAAACGGCTTTATGTTTGGCTTTTGACATCAATCAATAGTTTTTAGGGTTAATACCTGTTTGTACGGTACGGAGATTATCACGGGTTAACATCAGTGTTTGTACTTATAAATTGAGGGACCAGGTCCCGCCAGGAACAGTCTATTAGCTTGTTGTCTTGATCAGCAACATCAATTGAAAAAACCTCAGCAGGACCGGAGCTGAAATGCCTGGACAACTCCGAGGAAACCGTACCGGTAATCTGGTATATCGCTGCCTCCAGGTCATCATTGGGTATGATCTGTGTATCACAACGTTCTGCTTCACTGAGCAGAAAACTCTGCAGAGCCCAGATTGCATCAAATTTGTTCAGATAGCGTTTGGCTCGCCTGTGCGGAACCTCCACTCCACGACCACGAAGTCTGGATTTCAGTTCACCGGCTTTCATCACTGCCAGCGTGACATGCACCATGATGGCATCGGTATCTTCCGGGAGGCAGTGAAGAAGATCCGGGTGACTATGCACTCCCTCCAGGATCAGCGGAACACTTTCCCTGACGGCTCTGCGCATGACTGCTTCACAGGGTAACGCCAGGAGTTCTGCCTGGCTACGGTAGCCTTCTGCGATCAGGGTTGCTTGGTCACGACTCTCGATGTCCTGAACGGGTAAAGTTGTCCATGCATCAAAAGATGAGCGGTGCAGAATGGGTAAGAGTTTCTTTGGAATCATGGTGCGCATGACTTCACGCAGCATGTCTGTCGACTGGGTTCTGACAATTTCCAGGCGGTATGCGACTTCAGTTGCAATTGAACTCTTTCCACTGCCCACTGCTCCGCAGATCATTAATATCAGGGGACGCGCACTTCGTTGAAATTCAGACCAGACCAGGTATTGTCGAGCAGCGTTCTTACCCGACTCCTGGCGCAAACACAGATAGGTCAGATATCCCAACTGACAGGTAGTGATATTCGTGACGCCGGAAGCAAGTAACTGGTCAAAAATCTTGGTGGTTATAGTTTCCGCTTTTCCCTGCCGCACACCACTCGATTGGAGATAACGCTGGTGCCTGCCGCGGGAAAACGAACTCTGTGTACCTGACAGGCTCTTGACCAGGATTTTACTGGGCGTCACCACAGGCATACGGTAATGCTGCTGTATTTCAATATCAGCACTGTCCGCCAGCATCCGGGTGACTTTATTCTTCAGATCATCAGAGGATATTTCCTCTGTATCAGAAAGTTCATCTCGCACCTGCGTAGCCAGGGAATAGGAATCCTCGAACGACAAGCCTGCATCCAGCAAAGTACGAATAAGAATTCCGCGCAAAAACGGAAAACGGGTTCCTTCCTGATTATTGGCTACAAAGGTTTTCAAACATGTATTCCCGATGACTCCGGAATCCTTCCTGATAAATACCGGGGTTTCTATTATGATTGTCGCGGTGCATGCCACGCAAGTAAGCATCGCCGATTTACTTAAATCAAGAGCGTGAATCCTATGTTCCAGACAGCTGAATTGGGGCAATCTGTTACAAAATCCGAGTTTAAGAAGCGCGAACTTATTCTTCGCAAGCAGTTGCTGGACTTACAAAGACAAGTGCGTATAAACGGAAGTTTTCCAATTCTGGTCAATTTCTCCGGTGTCAGTGGAGCAGGAAAAGGCACGTCCACCAATTTGCTCAACAAGTGGATGGACACACGTTGGATCACCACCCAGGGTTATACACAACCAGCAAGCATAGAAGCACAGCGACCCGAGTTTTGGCGTTTCTGGCGCGACCTTCCTCCACGCGGACAGATCAGCATATTCCTCAGCGGCAGTTATTCAAGACCGCTGGTGGAATATGTTTATGGTCAGATACCGCAAGACACATTCATGCAGAAGCTGGAAAGGATCAATCATTTTGAAAAGGCACTTACTGATGACGGTGCCTTGATCCTCAAATTCTGGATGCATATCAGCAGGAAAGTACAAAAGGCCAGGCTGGAAACCCTTGAGAAAGACCCGTTGCGCTACTGGCAGATCACACCGGTCGATCAAGAGAATTATGAGCATTATGATCGTTTCATTAATGCTGCTGAACTGATAATTTCACACACCAATACCGGTTATGCCCCCCCTGGACAATTGTAGAAGGTGAGGATTTTTACTACCGCAGCCTGAGGATTGGCGAGGTATTTCGCGAGACCCTGGAACTTCACCTCAAGAAAACGGAAATACGACAACGTTATCAAAAAGAGCTCGCTGAACAGGTCGGCACCATCGGAGATTTGTCAGCTGCTGAATCAAATGGGTCAACGCTGACCATACTGGACGGCCTGGACGGAACCCTGCGCCTGAATAAGAAAACCTACAACGAGCAGTTGGAAAAATATCAGGCCAGGCTGGCCACCCTTCACCAGAAAGCGGTGCAAAACAAACTCTCAACCATCCTGGTGTTTGAAGGTTCCGATGCGGCGGGAAAAGGTGGAGCGATACGCCAGATAACCAACATTCTGGACGCACGTAACTTCAAGGTACATCCCATTGCAACGCCCACAGAGGAGGAGAATTCGCGACATTATTTGTGGCGATTCTGGCGTCATGTTTCACGCGCCGGGAGGATGACAATCTTTGACAGAAGCTGGTATGGCCGGGTATTGGTTGAACGCATTGAAGGTTTCGCCACCCCTGAAGAATGGCGTCGTGCCTATGTGGAAATCAACGATTTTGAAGAGCAATTAGTTGAGCACGGCATTGTATTACTGAAGTTTTGGCTGCATATCGATAAGGATGAGCAGCTTAAGCGTTTCAAAGTGCGAGAAGACACACCCCACAAACGCTGGAAGCTGACCGATGAAGACTGGCGAAACCATGAAAAATGGCCGGATTACAAGATTGCTGCACATGAAATGATCCAGTTGACTTCCAGGTGGGAAGCACCCTGGATTATCGTGGAAAGTAATGACAAGCTCTATGGACGCATCAAGATTTTAAAGGCTGTATGCGAGGCGCTGGAAACGGCACTGAAAAAACACGAAACCTAATTATAATAGACTCGGATTTGCTGAATCTCGCATTAACCCGAATCACAAGAAGGACACCAAGTGACCGAAACCCAATCCGTCGGATTTGCCCACATCGCACATTGTCCACCCGACGACACACACTACCCGTTGATTGAACCCGGTGATCCACCGCCCTACCTGACTTACAACGACAGTGGAGAAGCAAAAGTCCTGCTCGTTGCTGATCACGCCAAGCCTTATTTTCCAGCAGGAATGAACCAATTGGGTGTTGCAGACTGGGTACTGGAACGTCACGTAACCTGGGACATTGGTTCAGACCAGTTAACAAACCACCTGGCAGACCTGTTGGATGCTCCCGCGATATTGGCGGGCTTTTCACGCTTGATTGTCGATCCCAACCGCAAACGGGATGATCCAACTGCTTTCGTCGAAATCAGCGACGGCATTACCATCCCGGGTAACCTCGGTTTGACCGAAGCACAAAAAGAACTGCGTATTCAGTCATTTTTCACCCCTTACCATGAAGCGATTTCAAATCGGCTTGGCCAGTACCACGCCAATGGGGTTGTTCCCGCCCTGATTTCGATCCATACCTGCACCCCGGTATTTGCCCAGGCTGTCAGACCCTGGCATATAGGCATCATGTGGGACAAGGATCCACGAATTGCTCTTGGCATGATGGAAAAGCTGAAATTGCAGGATGAAGTGTGTTTTGGAGACAACGAGCCTTATTCTGGTCGCCATACTCACGACTACACGATCGACTTTCATGCTGAACCTGCCGGTATACCGCATGTAGGTATCGAAGTACGTCAGGATCTGGTGAGAACCCCCGAGGGCGCTTTGAAATGGGCTGGCATCCTGGCCGATGCCCTCACGGAAACTCTGGCAAATGAGCAGTTATCCAGTCGAAGCGAGACACCTTGATATTAAACGACCGATCGCATAACCGTGGATTCGAGCTCATCTGAAACTTCTTCGGCAGCATCCGAGATACCGGCAATTACACGCAACAATTGAGCAAAATGCATTTTTGCAGCCAGGTCCAGTTCTGAATTGAACAGTTTGCGTGTAAGCAAGGCCTGCTTCTCATCAATTTCCGATTCGAGCATACTGACTTTTTCTACGTGCACATGCAGAGATTCAATCACGCCCTTGGGCTTGATGTAGTCTTTCAAGGCCTTTTTCTACTCGTTGTAGCAACTGATACAAAGACTGAATATCCCTAGCAGTTCAGCCTCATACTCTTCCGGGATAAATGGTGACTGGTTTGACAGGAATTTCGCCACTTCCTCGCCAATACCCGCAATCCCGTCGACCAATTCCACCAGGTTATGCATATCAGACCGAATCTGGGGCAGGAAAGCACCCTGGTGCAGCACTTCTCGCGCCTGTCTCTTGAGAACATCTGCCTCACGTTCCAGTGCCTTGATCCGTATTGCTTTTTCAGCAGCCAAATCCATGTCCCCGGCGACGTAGGCTTCTGTCATGGAACGTGCCTCGGCAAGACAGTCCTGTGTTACAGAAATGTGGCCAAGGATCAGCTTTCGGACCTCTTTTTCCTTTTTGAAAATCAACATCGTAGTTCACCCAATAAGTAGTGGTTGTCAGGGTAATAATCGATAGAACAAGGCGGCAAAAATAGCAGCACACAATGGTGTTACTACCCAGCCAACAAAAATGGTTGTTATCTTTTTAACACTGATGGCCCGCATACCCTTGGTCAATCCGACACCGATAACCCCACCGACCACAGCCTGTGAAGTTGACACCGGTATACCGGCCATGGAAAAAATATGCACACCAAATGCGGCGGCAAACTGGGCGGAAAGGGCGCCACCATAATCAAGGGCTGTAATACTCTTGCCAACCGTGTCCGTTACACGTGAGCCGAATGTCCAGGCACCCACCGCCATGGCAAGACCACCCATCAGGGCGAGCCACAGACCTTTGTCCGGATACTTACTCAGCAGGGGACCAATGGCATTACCTACATCATTTGCACCCAGTGAAAAAGACACATAGGCTGCCGAAACAATCACCAGAATACCGAGGATTTTTGACCAGTACATCGCGGTGGCACGCCGCAGCAAAACATTCAAAATGGAATAAAGTATAAAGGCCAGCACCATCGTAAGAACGGGACTGATAATCCAGGCACCAAAAATCTTCATCAACACACCCAGCTTAAAAAAGGACGCATCAAGACCAACGATTCCTATACCCGTGCCCGCCACACCTCCAACAATGGCCTGTGAGGTGGATACGGGAACACTGGAGAAAGTAGCAAGCGTGACAAATATCCCGGCTGACAACAAAGCTACAAGAATAGCTTTGTCCGGCAGGCGGTCATCGGGAAACAATTCAAAAAATTTCTCACCAGGTGCTTCGCCGTTGTATTCCTCAAATGCCGTCGCTTCTGAAATCACAATCCCCTTGCCAACGGTTTTCATCACGTGATGACCCTGCAGAACACCACCAAGTATCACGAAAATCGCCATGAAGACAACCGCCTTGCGATAGGAAATTATTTGCGCTCCAACTGTGGTTCCAATGCAGTTGGCTGCATCATTGGCACCAATATTCCAACCGACGTAGAAACCGGCCAGAATCAGCACCACTGGCATGAGATATTCCATAAGGTATTAAGCTAGCACCAACATGAGTGAAATTGAACCGGCATCGTAACAAAGGCAAAGACACCCTCAATTGACCTGACTCATATGGGGAATACCTAGTAACAGGTTTTAACCAGATGACAGCACGGGCATAATCACCTCAGCATATCTGCATATTCGGAGTTAACCGTGTTGAATACCCGCTTCCTGCTCGCCAGTCTGGTTGTTTGTCTGTGTTTTTGTTCCAGCCTGTCTGCTCAAACTGACCAGCCCGCGGTCAACCTGCCCTACACACCCGGTCTTGATGTCAGTGCCATGAATCGCTCCGCTGATCCCTGTGAAAATCTCTATCAATACGCCTGTGGTGGCTGGATCAGGAACAATCCCATACCGGCAGACCAATCTTCATGGGTACCTACGGCAAAGCTTATGTCGATAATCAACGCTATCTTTGGGGAATACTCCAGGATGCAGCCAATGGTAACGGCCAGAGGTCGAAAACACAGGTGCTCCTGGGAGATTATTTTGCAGCCTGCATGAATGAAGAAGTCATTGAGAATGTGGGAGCAAAACCGCTGACAACTGACTTTGCAGCCATCAACGACCTGAGTGAGAAATCTGGTCTGGCCGCGCTGATTGGGCAACTTATTCAACACACCGACTCCACATCATTTTTTATAGCTTTGGGTTCAGCCCAGGCCGCCAAGGATTCATCAACCATAATCGGTTCCATATATGCCGGGGGGCTGGGACTACCAGATCGTGATTACTACCTGGTGGACGACCCAGATAAGGTCGCAGCGAGGAAAGCCTATCTGCAACACCTCGAGACCATGTTTGGCCTGCTTGAAGACGCGGATCCACAA
>PVMS01019348.1_pt1 | contig 10486 bp, 8 predicted proteins | sample 1853461 | NCBI WGS metagenome assembly PVMS01 (sample SAMN08582032, study PRJNA380276) | Marine sediment metagenome, whole genome shotgun sequencing project. | isolation source: ocean sediment barecode stripped | collected 2017
ATCCGCGAGATTTCGAAGGGTCGGGCGAAGCTGTCGAAAACCTCCTGTCCCGCGCTACCAGCACGACCCAGGACGCCGGCCCCGTCCCCGATGGTTCGGTACGCGCACCGGACCTCTCAATGACAGGGCACGGGCAGAATAACCGCGGCCGAAAGGTGTAGGATAAGGTTTTTTTGATTTTTATCGGCCTGGCCTCGTCAACGCAGCACGAAGAGCCTCCCCACATCCGCTTGCGGGGGTCAATAAGACGTTCAAAGCGAGGCCGCGCAGGTCTGTTTTGTGCGACAAACTGGAGACTCGCTTCATTGCGGCAATCCCGCTTTTTTAAGAGCGCCGATCAGTCTGGTGCGATTTGCCTCGTCCGGGTAGGGAAACATGCGCGCCGCACTTCTCAGGCTATATTTCGGCGCAATCTCGCGAATGGATCGCACAATATCCTCGGCATCCGATAGACGGTCCATTTCAGCGTAGGTGCGCGCTAATTGTACCCGCGCCGGCACAAATCCCGGCACCCGCTCGATGACAGGCAGGAACTCCGATACCGCCTCATCGTACCGTTGCATCAAGAGGTATGAATGGCCTTTTGCAAACACCCATGCCGGCGGGACGAAGGTATCCATGCTGAAGGCTTTCTCCAGAAGCGGCATGGCCTTTTGCGGATTGCCGAGGCGGTTCATGGTTTCACCATATGCATAGAAAGCTTCCGCGTTGCGCGGATCAATTTCGATCGACTTCTCGAAATTGCGCACCGCCTCTTCGGGCCGATTGAGAAAGCCCTGTATCCATCCCAAGCGCGCATGAGCCACCGCCGACCGTTCGTTCAGCGTGATCGCTTTTTCCGCCAGAGCGATGGCCGGCTCCAAGGTGTCGTCGGATCCTGGCATAGCAAAGACGTGGGCCGATGTGCGGCAATAGGAAAGATAAGCGTAGGCCTCCGCATAATTCGGATCTTTGGCAATCGCCTGCTCAAAATAGCCCGAGGCTTTGGCCAGCGCCTGCGGCGTATAGCGATAATATTGCGACCTTCCCTTGAGACAAAGATCGTAGGCTTCCGGATCCGGTGGTTCTGGACGCCTGGTGTCATCGATATCCGCAGGCGTCAGATGCACTTTGAGCGCGCAGACGATCCGAGTGTTGATGTCGTCCTGCAGCACAAAGATGTCGGCGAAATCGCCGTCAAACCGGTCTGCCCAAAGCTGGCCGCCGAAGTCCGCTTCCACGAGTTCGGCGTTGATCCTGATCCTGTTTCCCGCGCGGCGCACGCTGCCGGAAAGAACGTGGCGCACGCCCAAGCGTTGCGCGATTTCCCGGGGATCGAGGTCTTTGTTCCTGAAGGCAAAGGAGGAATTGCGGGCGGCGACAATCAAGCCGGAAATCTTGGAAAGATCGGTGATCAGGTCTTCCGTGATACCGTCGGCGAAATATTCCTGCTCAGGATCGCCGCCCTGGCTTCTAAACGGAAGGACGGCAATCGATAGCCTTTCCGGGATCGGCCGGGACATGCGATCGCCAGCAGCTGACGGGCCTCCCTTTCGCGCCGTCTCCCCGTCGCTTCGAATGCGGAAGGCCCGAATGGGTTCAGCGATGTTCTTGACCTTCTTCGATCCCAGGTCGTCGAACTCGAACGGCACCTTGGCCCTGGTGATTTCGTAAACCACGTCTGAGATGACGATGCCCCCCGGATCGGCAAGCCCCTCCAATCTCGCCGCAATATTCACTCCATCCCCATGAATGTCCTCGCCTTCGACGATGACGTCGCCGAGATTGATGCCGATCCGGAAGTTCAGCCGCTGCCCTTCTGGCGTGGCAGAATTGCTTTCGACCACGGCGGCCTGAATGTTGAATGCGCAGCGCACGGCATCAATGGCGCTTGTAAACTCAACCAGCAGCCCGTCACCCATGGTTTTGACGAGGCGGCCATGACGTTCAGCAATTCTGGGCACAATCCGCTCGTTTAGATGGGCGTTGAAGCGCGTCCTCGTACCGTCTTCGTCTTCACCCATTAGCCGCGAATAGCCAACGACGTCGGCGACAAGAATGGCAGCGAGGCGGCGGCGAGCAGGCGCATCGAGCACGAGATTTCGCTCCTGGAGGCGGTCTTTGCCGGTCGAACTATAGGGAGCCTGGAAGAAGCCGTCGATGGTGTCCGGCGTCTGGCGTGGGTCAATCTGCGACATGCATACCGAATGCCTGAATGTCCACTTCGCGGGGCGGTTGGGACAATTGGCGTTGCGGCGCCCCGTTATACCAAAGGCCCTTACTATTGACCCATATGATGGCCCAAAATCGTCCGCCGGCAAGGCGCGTCCCGAACGGCGATGCGGGGCATCATCGGCGGGACGCAACGATGTCCGGCGGGCGATTTTGGGCCACCGGAGGCCGGATTTCTGCGGGTTTTGGATGTCGTTGCAATCGGCTTGTGGTACCCGTACCACCGCGCCAATCGCGCCTAACCAAAACCCGCATAAATGCCGGTCATATGGGTCAATAGTAAGGGCCTTTGGTATTATTACGCCCCCTCGGCCGGACGGTGTTCGCAAACCTTCGCTGTCATGGTCCAGCTTGACTCACTGCTGTCCGGTTCAGCATTGCGCGAACTCCAATGCGATTTGCCGTGTGCCGATCGGCGGTGGGATTTCGGGTTGGATGAGGCTGGTGATTGACCTTTCGTGCATGCGGTTGAAACGGATGAGATGGACGAACTTTAACGGCTCGGCGACAGCGCTCTGGCAGGCCTGGGCGGCCCGCAGCACGAGGAAAGCGATGAGCGCTGTGAACAGCTGGATGCGCACGGCGTTATCGGGGATCGGAAACGGGCATTCGAGGCAAGGCGGCGCAAGTCCGAAACGCGCCCGGACATTGCCGGAAGGGTGCGCAGTCCGATGGCGGCATGCCGCCATCGGGCGGCGTTTATCCATCTACGGGCGAGGCTTCAGATTTTCGGGAATGTCCCAGAAACCGCGATCGGCTTCGCGAAGCGCATCGGCTTGGCTTTTGCCGATGTCCTTCAGCGCCCTCTCGTTCAGCGCGAGAAGTTGCCGGCGCTGCCGCGCGACATCGAGACTGGTCAGAAAATAGTGCGCGAAGCGGACCAGGTTCCGGGCCAATGCCCGCCTGCCGCCGGCCTGGACGAGATACGGGTTTGTGAAAGAACTGGTTTGCGCGGACATGGTCGAATCTCCTTGTTTGGACGGGTTTCGTCCGATCACTGACCGGGTAGGTAGTCACGCCTATTGCATAATGGAAATGAATGTTTATAATCGCTCTCATAACGATACGTTATGGAGAGAAAATTGGCCCACGAAATCGATCTTTCCCTGCTCCGCGCTTTTGTCGCGGTTTCCCAGACCAATGGCATGACCGCGGCGGGGCGGCATTTGAACCTGACCCAGGCCGCCGTCAGCCAGCAGATCAAGCGTCTCGAGGAGATGTTCGATACCGTGCTTTTCGACCGCGGCCAGCGCCGTCTGGCCCCGACGCCGAGCGGCGAGAGACTGTTTGCCCACGCTGAGCGCATTCTTTCGCTGAATGACGAAATCTGGGGGCTGATGACGTCGCGCGGCTTTGAGGGGCAGATCCGGATTGGCGTCCCGCACGATATCGTCGGTGTGTTCATGCCGAAGATCCTTCGAACGTTTGCCAAGGCCTGGCCGCGCGTCGAGTTGTCTTTGGATTGCAGCCATTCGGCTGCTTTGCTCCGTGCGCTGGATCGGGGGGAAATCGATCTCATCGTCACCACCGATGCCAAACCGAACGATCAAAGCGAACTGCTGGTGTCCGACCAGCTTGTCTGGGTCGGGAGCCCGGGCGGCTGCGCCCATGAACGCACGCCGCTGCCGGTTACGCTGGGAGACGAAAATTGCGCATTCCGGGCAGCCGCGGTGAAAGGGCTTGGCGCCATGGGCCGCGATTGGCGCTTTACCTGTGCTTCCAGCACCATGTCGGCATTTCGCGCCACACTGGAAGCCGACTTGGCGGTGGCGCCGCTGCTATCGCAGACCGTGCCGGAAGAGTTGGAGATTCTCGGCGCGGAGAGCGGACTTCCGGCCCTTCCAACGTTCTACATCAACCTCTATCTCGCGCCGACCGATCCGAGCCCGATTGCGCTGGAGCTGGCCAAACACATCACCAGGAGCTTTGCCATCCGCTATCCCAAGGCGGCATGAATTCCCGGGCGACCCGGAAAACCGGATCCTCCGGTTGATCGCCAATCAGATTGGGGCCGGAGGATGACAGTTCGGCTCGACAGGCGCGCCCGAGCCGATAGTCTCGCGTCCATGACCGCGCCCGTGAAACCGCCGGCAAATGCCGGAGCAATCCTGCCGCAGGCCATCGGCGACTGGTTCACGCAGCGCGGCTGGACGCCGCGGCCGCATCAGCTGGAATTGCTTGAAAAGACACGGGCCGGGCGTTCGAGCCTGCTGATCGCGCCGACCGGCGCCGGCAAGACGCTGGCCGGGTTTTTGCCATCCCTGGCCGAGTTGGCCGGCATGCGAAGCGGCAAGCAGCGAAAATCACCCGAGGGTCCGCACACGCTCTATGTCTCGCCGCTGAAAGCGCTGGCCGTCGATATCGCCCGCAATCTGGAGCAGCCGGTGGCCGAGATCGGACTGCCGGTCAGGCTGGAAACGCGAACCGGCGACACGCCGGCGCACAAAAGGCGGCGGCAGACGCTCGACCCGCCGGACATTTTGCTGACGACGCCGGAGCAGGTGGCGCTGCTGATCGCCTCCAGGACCGCCGGGCGGTTCTTCTCTGAGCTCAAAACCGTGATCTTCGACGAACTGCATTCGCTGATCGTATCAAAGCGCGGCGATCTTCTATCGCTCGGCCTGGCGCGGCTCCGGCAACTGGCGCCGGGCCTGAAGACCATCGGGCTTTCGGCGACCGTCGCCGCGCCGGACGAATTGCGCGCCTGGCTGGTGGCGCAGGAAAACGGCAAGGCCGCGCGCAATCTCGCCGACCTGATTGTTGTGGAAGGCGGGGCGAAACCCGACCTGAGAATACTGGATTCTCGCGAGCAGGTGCCCTGGCAGGGCCATACGGCGCGTTATGCGCTACCGGAAGTGATGGAAGCGATCGGCGCGCATGGCACGACGCTGATATTCGTCAACACCCGCTGGCAGGCGGAGTTGATCTTTTCAGAGCTGTGGCGGATCAACGACGACAGCTTGCCGATCGCCCTGCATCACGGTTCGCTCGACCGTTCGCAGCGGCGGCGGGTGGAAGCGGCGATGGCGCAAGGCGGCCTCAAAGCCGTGGTGGCGACCTCGACGCTCGATCTGGGCATCGACTGGGGCGATATCGATCTGGTCATCCACATCGGCGCGCCGAAGGGAGCCAGCCGCCTGGCGCAGCGCATCGGCCGGGCCAATCACCGCATGGACGAGCCCTCGAAAGGCCTGCTGGTGCCGGCCAACCGGTTCGAGGTGCTGGAATGCCAGGCGGCGCTCGACGGCAATTATCTCGGCGCCCAGGACACGCCGGCGCTCAAACCGGGCGGCCTCGACGTGCTCGCCCAGCACATTTTGGGCATGGCGGTGGCCGCGCCGTTCGATGTGGTGGCGCTGCACGGCGAAATCACCACGGCGGAGCCCTATCGCGATCTTGACTGGGAGACCTATGAGCGGGCCGTCGATTTCGTCGCCACCGGCGGCTATGCGCTGAAAACCTATGAGCGCCATGCCCGGATCAGGAAGCGCAAGGACGGGCTGTGGGCCATCGCCCATCCAAGCATCGCCCAGCAGTACCGGCTGAATATCGGCACCATCGTCGAGGCGCCGATGCTCAATGTGCGGCTGGTCAGGCGGCGCGGCGCGGTTGGCCGGGGCGGCCGCGGCGGCCGGGTGCTCGGCAAGGTCGAGGAATATTTTCTGGAGCAGCTGGTGCAGGGCGACACCTTTCAATTCGCCGGCACCATGCTGTGCTTTGAGGGCATCGCCGAAAACGAGGCCTATGTCACCCGCTCCGATGCCCGCGACGCCGCCGTGCCGTCCTATGCCGGCGGCAAGTTTCCGCTGACCACCTATCTCGCGCAAGTGGTGCGGGCGATGCTCGCCGACCCGCAAAGCTGGTCGAAACTGCCGGCCCAGGTGCGCGACTGGCTGGCCATGCAGCAGATCAGATCGCGGCTGCCGATGCAGGATCAGCTTCTGGTTGAGACCTTCCCGCGCAAGGACCGGTTCTATCTCGTCGCCTTTCCCTTCGAGGGAAGGCTGGCGCACCAGACGCTCGGCATGCTGCTCACCCGGCGGCTGGAACGGGCGCGGGCGCGGCCGCTCGGCTTCGTCGCCTCCGACTATGCGCTCGCCGTGTGGGGCTTGCGCGACATGGGGGCGCTGTTTGCCGCCGGCAAGCCCTCGCTGGAAGCTTTGTTCGATGAGGACATGCTGGGCGACGATCTGGAGGCGTGGCTGGCTGATTCCTATCTCCTGAAGCGCACCTTCCGCAACTGCGCCGTCATTTCCGGCCTGATCGAGCGGCGCCATCCGGGCCAGGAAAAGACCGGCCGGCAGGTCACCGTCTCCAGCGACCTCATCTATGACGTTCTGCGGGCGCACGAACCGGACCATATTCTGTTGCAGGCGACGCGCGCCGATGCCGCCACCGGGCTGCTCGACATCCGCCGGCTCGGCGAGATGCTGTTTCGCATCAAGGGGCGAATCGTGCATCAACGGTTGCAGCGCATCTCGCCTTTATCGGTGCCGATCATGGCCTCGATCGGCAAGGAGCCGGTCTTCGGCGAGGCGCAGGAGGACATTCTGGCCGGCGCCTCGGCCGATCTCGTTGCCGAGGCGCTGGGAGAGGCAGGAGATGATGCAGCCGGCGTATTCACCGGAAGCAGGGGAACAGCAGGACACAAGCGAGCCGGAAATGGTTGAGCTTCGCATGGCTTTTGCCGGCGCCGAAATTGCGCTCGATCCGGCCGGCGCCCTGTGGCTGCCGGCGAGCCGGACGCTGGTCGTCGCGGACCTGCATCTGGAAAAAGCCTCGGCGCTGGCCCGCCGCCGGCTCTTCCTGCCGCCCTATGACAGCGCCGCGACACTGGGCGAGCTGGCGCGGCTGATTAAGCGGCGCGATCCGGCCAGGGTCATCTGCCTTGGCGATTCCTTTCATGACGAGGGCGGCGCCGGCCGGCTGGGCGAGCCCGAGAGAGCGCGGCTCGGCGCGCTGCAGGCGGGCCGCGAATGGCTGTGGATCTCCGGCAACCACGATCCGGTCCTGCCGAGGGACCTTCCGGGCAAACGCGCCGATTTCATCATCGCCGAGGGCCTGACCTTGCGCCATGAACCGCTTGCCGGGGCGGGCCGCGGCGAAGTGGCCGGCCATCTGCATCCCGCCGCCAAGGTGCGCCGCCACGGACGCTCGGTGCGCCGGCGGGCGTTCGTGTGCGATGGCGAACGCCTGATCCTGCCGGCCTTTGGCGTATTGACCGGCGGGCTCAATGTCCTGGACCGGGCCTTTGCCGGCCTGTTCGGGACCCGGGGCTTGCGCGCCTTCCTGCTCGGGCGCGGCCGCATCCATGCCGTGGCGCGCTCGGCGCTGCGGCCCGATTGAGCGCCTTGGCTCCAGACTTCAGCTACGGCGGAAGACGACGCCGGCGAACCAGCCTATGAACAGAGCGAGGCCGACCGTCATGAGGCCGTAGAGTGTGCCCCGGGCCCTTGCGAATCTGGCGATGCTGTCGCTGATGCCGGTCTTGGCGATCACCAGGTTCTCGGTCCTGGCCGCCAGCAGCTTTTCGTCGCGGAACAGAAAGACACTGACACTGTATGTGCCGACCGGGATGATTGCGGGCAGGAAAAACGTCGTCCGGAACACATTCGGCGCCAGGAAGGCGACGGCGTCCGGCCGCTCGGCGAACAGGCCTTCGCGCTTGCGAATTTCGATCACGGCGTCGGCGAAGCCGCGCGCTTCTGCCTCATAGGCGGAACGCACAAAATTGAGATTGGTGAGGCCGAGCTTGTATTGCGTGACAAGCTCCTCGCTGGCGGCAAGCGAAAAATTCTCGCTCATGTGAACGACGTAATAGGACGGCACCTTGAAGAATTCCTGCGAGGCGGCGTTGATCCACAGACCGAATATCCGGTCCTTGCGCCGGGCGACAATCTCGCCTTCCGGTCCATGGACAACAATGGCGATCTCGTAGCCGGACCCGCCCTGCCTTTCCTGCTCGTCGCGAACCACACCGAATACGACAATGCGGCTGCCGGTGAAACTGGAAGTGATTTCGATCGCCTCGTCCGATAACGAAGAGACAAGGCTTTCGGCGCCGGCCAGCCGCGGCGCCAGCAAGAAAGCGATGACAGCCAGGCGAAGCGCGACAGGCATCAGTGCGCCCCCGCCGCGATGGAGTAGAGGTCGTCGGGCTGGATAATGAGCGTCATCAGGAAGCGAACGCCGACGCCAAGCACCAGAACGGCAAGCAGGGCGCGCAATTGCTCGCCGCGCAGTTTCTGGCCCATCTGGGCGCCGAACTGGGCGCCGACCGCACCCCCGACCATCAGCGTGAAGGCGAGCAGCATGTCGACGGTGAAATTCGTCGCCGCCTGCATGACGGCCGTGAAAGCGGTCACGAACATGATCTGGAACAGCGAGGTGCCGATGACGACATTGGTCGGCACTTTCAGCAGATAGATCATGGCCGGCACCATGATGAAGCCGCCGCCGACGCCCATGATGGAAGCGAGCACGCCGACCAGGGCGCCCAGGACCAGCACCGGCACGGCGCTGACATAAAGCTTGGAGCGCTTGAAACGCATCTTGAAGGGCAGCCGGTGGATCCACAGATGCTGGCCCGATCTGCGCAATGGCGGCGGCACGCCGGTCTTGCGCGACCGGCCGATGGCGCGCAGGCTCTCCACCAGCATCAGCGAACCGACGACGCCCAGGAAAATCACATAAGACAGGGCGATGATCAGATCGAGCTGGCCGGCTTCACGCAAAAAACCGGAACAGCTGGATGCCAAAAATCGAGCCGACAAGACCACCGGCCAGCAGCATGGAGCCGAGTTTGATATCGACCGATTTGCGCCGCAAATGGACAAGCACGCCGGAAAAGGACGAGGCGGCGATCTGGCTCGCTTCCGTGCCGACGGCAACGGGCGGTGGAATACCGATGAAAATCAGCAGCGGCGTCATCAGGAAACCGCCGCCAACGCCGAACATGCCGGACAGGAATCCGACCGCCGCCCCCATACCCAGAATCATGAATATGTTGACGGACAATTCCGCGATCGGGAGATAGAACTGCAAGGCCGCGCTCGATTCTGAACGGCGTTCTCAGGTGGGAGTCTGGAACTTTATAAGCGCCGGTTTGGGCGTTGTGTCAAATCATCGCGGTGCGATCGGGAAACCCGGCGTTTTTAAATCCGGCGGCTTTGAAGCGCTTCCACCAGAGAGGCGTCAATCTCGCCGGTGACGGCAAGGCCGGCGCCGGCCTGAAAGGCCTCCACGGCCCGGCGGGTCCTTGGACCGATCTTGCCATCGGGCGAACCCGGATCGAAGCCGAGCCGGGCCAATTGGGCCTGCGCCTCCTGGACAAGACCGGGCGTATTGAAGCTCACCTTGCCGGGGTTTACGGCCGCAGGCGCATCGCCCCAGCCGCCGTCCGGTTGCGGCACGACATTGGCGGCCGGGTCGAGCGGCGCCAGCTTAAAAGTTTCCACCGCCGCGCGCGCTTCGGCCAGACGTTCAGCCGACATCGCCTGGGCAATCGCCTCACGACGCTCCCTGGCCTGATCGTCGCCGGAATGGGCGGCAATGGCAAACCATTTGAAGGCTTCGACATAATCCTGCTTAACCCCAAGGCCGCGGGCATAGAGAATGCCGGCATTGAACTGGCTGTCGCGGACACCGTGCCCGGCGGCCTTCCTGAACCAGGCCGAGGCGGCGGTCAGGTTGGGCTTGCCGGCAGCACCTTCGGCGAACAGGACGGCGAGATTGTGCATCGCCTTGGCGTTGCCCGCCTGGGCGGCGCGGCGATACCATTCCTGCGCGCTGCCCGGATTGCGCCGGACGCCTGTGCCTTTCTCATAAATGGAGGCGAGGCGATACTGCGCCGGGGCAAGACCGCCCTCGGCGGCACGCATATACCAGAAAACCGCCCGCTCCATGTTTTGCGCAACGCCGCGGCCATCGGCATACCGTGTCGCCACCTCGAACTCGGCCTCGTGATTGCCGGTAATGGCCGCCGCGCGCAGCTTGTCGGCGCCGATCGCGGCCGGAACAAGGCTCAGATCGATCGCCGGCGCCGCCGGTTCAGCGCCGCGATCACTGCCTGGAGGTGGCACGGCAATGGTAGCGGCAACGCGCGAATTCGGCCGGAAAGCCGCCGCAGCGGCGCGCGCCATTTCGACATCGCCGGGCACCATGACCTTGATAAGCGCGTCGCGGCGCGAGCCGGCTTGCGGATCGCCGGCGCGGGCGGCGACATCAAACCATTTGTAGGCCTGGGCATAATCCTTTTCCACGCCAAGGCCACGGG
>PVMS01071168.1_pt1 | contig 10484 bp, 11 predicted proteins | sample 1853461 | NCBI WGS metagenome assembly PVMS01 (sample SAMN08582032, study PRJNA380276) | Marine sediment metagenome, whole genome shotgun sequencing project. | isolation source: ocean sediment barecode stripped | collected 2017
ATTGAAGTATTCAAATCGCTGGAACTCATTACCGGCACTCGCACACTGAAACGGGCGAGTGGCGGGACCCAGGCCGCGGCCAGCCTGGGCCTGCTCGGCAGGGGTTTATTACAGACTTTTGAGCGATATTTCATCACCATCTCCGTGCTGGTCAGCAAGGGCTCTGGTGTATTGTCATCTTCTGAACTCGAGGAAATGTGCATTCTCTATGCGCAGCGTATTTCACTGCTACATGAATTCGATGCCCCGGAATTCTATGATAAAACGCTGTTCCGCCAATTTATTGCCAACCTTTCCAGCGAGGGGTTTGTAACAGAAGATGAGAGTGGAAAATTGCATTTTGACGAAGTGTTGGAAAGCATATCTGAAGATGCGAAGCTGGTAATGAGCAATGAGCTGCGGCACGGAATAATTCAGGTAGCCTCAGGAAAAGTGTAGCGGCATGGGGTTGCCCCCGGCGAATTCTAAACCAAGTAGCGATGATGATTCGCTAGTGTGGTCAATTAAGTTGACGCTGCCTGCAGGGCAGCAATTCTTTTCTCCAGTGGCGGATGGCTCATAAATAATGCCGCGACTGCATGCTTGCCACTGATTCCAAATGCAACCAACTGCCCATCGAGCTGACTCTCCTGTTGGTCGCCTTGCAGGCGTTGCAGCGCGGCAATCATTTTTTGTTTGCCTGCCAGGCCCGCGCCACCTTCATCGGCACGGAATTCACGCCGCCTTGAAAACCACATCACAATCGTACTGGCCAGAATGCCAAATACAAATTGAAAAGCCATTACCGTCATAAAATAAACAAAACGATTATTGCTACCACGACTTATTGCGCTCGCCGCAATCCTGGCAAAGAAAAATACAAACGTGTTCAGCACCCCTTGTATCAAAGCCAGTGTCACCATATCGCCATTGGCAACGTGGCTTATCTCATGACCCAGCACGGCCTCGGCTTCGTCTTTAGTCATGTTGCGGAGCAAGCCGGTGCTCACCGCCACCAAAGCACTGTTCTTTTTCATACCAGTCGCAAAGGCGTTAATTTCGGGCGAATCATAAATGGCCACTTCCGGCATCCCAATGCCGGCTTTTTCAGCTTGCCTTTTAACAGTGTCTACCAGCCAGGCTTCTTCAGGACCCCGGGGCTGCTCTATCACCATGGCGCCGACACTTCGCTTGGCAATCCATTTCGACATGGCCAGTGAAACAAAGGAGCCACCCATGCCAAAAACCGCTGAAATCACCAACAAGCCCGACGTGCCTTGGCCGTCAATACCAAGCACCGGCAGAAGAATACTAAGAACAACGCCCAGCACCATTAAGATGGCGAGGTTAGTGGCGAGAAATAGAAGAATGCGCTTCATAGTTACCGTTCTCCCGAAGGGTAGTCGCAAAATTGTATTATAAGCCAGTTATACATGGGGACAAACTGGCGTTATTAAAGTGGCGTAAATCGCCTTTCCTGCAAAAATACATCCACCGGAATCCTCAACGGCTGGCCCCGGGTCCGGCAATCCCCATGGCTTTCTGGTAAGCCGGTCTGGCCGTCACACGCTCCACGTAGGCTTTGGTATTGGGCAGGCTATCGTCGATTTCCCGCGCGCCCAGCATCGCCAGTGAGGTCAGATTGAACATGGACATAATATCCGCGCAGCTAAATCGGGGGCCGCCCAGATAGTCGGATTCTCCCAGACGCTGCTCCAGCGCCCTATAAATGCCTTCCTCGCGGCGTAATGTCGTGGTCATCATCAGGTTGTCAGCACCGGGCTCGACACCGGTGGACTGAGCCGCCATTTTAATAAACAACACTGACTGCAGGTTATTATTGAACTGCATCCAGTAAAGGTAATGCGGATAATCAGGATCGCTGGCCGGTACAGATAAGGTACCGCCGCCGTGACGTTGGGAAATGTATTCCACAATGGCGGTGGATTCCCCCATCACCAGGTCGCCATCAGTAATTACCGGCGCGGTGCCGGCGGGGTGCAGTGCTCGGTACTCGGGCGGCGCGAGAAAATCCTCGCCCCGGTCATACCATTTCAACTCGTACGGCAGGTCGAGTTCCTCCATAAGCCATACAATGCGGTCCGATTGTGAAACGCCAAGGTGGTGAATAGTGATCATGTGCTGCTCCTTCGGTTACTGACAAGTAAATCTGTGGGGTTAGTATCGCCAGCACCAGACCCGATCAGGCGGGCCTGAAATAACTCGGTGGATGGCCTGTCCAAAGCTTGAATGTCCGGCGAAAGTTAGTCCCTTCAGTGTAGCCCAGCAAGGCTGAGATTTCCTCCTGCTTCACCGCTCTTGAAGGTGGTTTACGCGTGCCGTTTATCGTTAAGTGGCGCAACTGGAAGGCACATTTTATCTGGCAAGATACTAAATACAGCCCGAGACTGGAATACTCTACGGTGGCGAGGTCGTCAATTTGATCCAGGACCCACGCGAAGAGCGACAATCGTCGAGCTTCCCAAAGCGGGCCATTTAGCGCCCGTAGAGTATCCGGGTGAGGTTGTTGCCTCCATAGTCTCGTTTCTTCAATAACAAGCCTGCCTTTCATCAGGGTGTACCCCACACTGGTGATGTGTAGACGGGCTCCTTGCGGCTGGCTTGGTCTTGTGAATATCTTCACCAAACCTGGCCAAATCTGATTGATCATCATGCTTACCAGGCTTCCGCAGTCTGACTATTCTTTAACAGTCGACGAACTACGTCGTTAATTGAGTTCCTAACAGAAATTCGGAGGTTGATTTTTTTCCTTCATCTTCTATACTGGCCGTATATGTCGACCAGTCTAGGATGTAGACTCATGAAGAAACCCGAAAAAATGACCGAAGTTACCGCCTACAATGCCAAAACCAGGCAAGCTGAGTTATTTCGGCGAGCAGCCGCCGGAGAAGTTTTTTTGGTGACAAATAACGGCAAACCGCAAGTTGAAATTCGGCAGGCTACCCAGCCCCAAAAAACTGTTCGCGATGCCATTAGGGCTCTGAAAGCACTGCAAAGCAAGCAGCTAGCAGCCAGAAAAGGGGGTAGCCAAAAACAGTTAAAGGCGCTAATGGAGCATGGACGTGACTAATGACAACATTATCGTTTTAGATAATAGTATTAACAGTCGTTTGTTATGGCCCGACAGCACCTCTCCAGCTAACAATCAATATGCCTTATACATCATTCAGCAAGCTGAACACGACGTTGTTTTTTATGTGCCGACCATTTGGCACTACGAAGTTGCGCAAGTCGCTCACAGATTGACGAAATCAGGAGAAATAACCCAGGCTGATGCACAGAATTATTTTAACTCAATTTCTTTGCTGCCAATCAAAACCGATCTGCGCAGCCACGGCGATTGTTCAGCATCAACATTTTCCCTTAGCCTTCAATACAACTTATCGATTTATGATAGCGCTTACCTTGAGCTCTCGCTGAGGCTAGGCGCTCCTTTGGCAAGCAATGACAAAAGATTAAAGAAAGCAGCACAAAAAGCGGGCGTTGTTATTTTTGCGTAGCGCCGCGACTGGTCAGCCATTCATCAGGGTGTATACCATACAGGCGATGTACAGGCGCGCTCCTGTAACGAAACCGGAAAACCCCGGGAATATCTTCTCCAAACCTGACCTCATCTGATTGATTATCGAGCTTACCAAACATCCGCAACTTAACTATTCTTAAATGGAAAGGGATCCGACTCCAACTATCGAGAGCTTGATATCAATGCTATCATTTGCCAAATACTCGATTGGAGAAACAACATGGCTAACCTGCTGGTTCGAAACGTAGAAGAGGAAGTCGTTGGTGCCCTTAAGGCCAGGTCGGGGCGACATGGAGTCAGTGCAGAAGAGGAACATCGTAAAATTCTGCGGTCTGCACTGCTAAAACCCAGGAAAAAGAGTTTTTCTGAAGCCCTACTGGCCATCCCCAACGTAGGCGAAGAACAAGACTTTGCCCGCGTGCAAGACCGCGGCACAGACAATGTATTTGATTGACACTAATGTTATTAGCGAACTCCGCAAAAAACGCGGAGCCAACCCTGGGGTGCGTGAATTCTTTGAGGATAATGGCAACGAACATAGCCCGCTATATATAAGCGCTATTACAGTCGGCGAACTACGTCGCGGCGTGGAAATGATTCGCCATCGTGGTGATAAAAAACAAGCCGGTCAACTCGAACGATGGCTGGACAAGTTCCTGAACAACTACGAGGACAACATCCTGGATTTCACCCAAGCCGAGGCCCAGGTTCGGGGGAAATTACGAGCGCCACACCACGAGAATGCGATCGACAAACAAATAGCGGCCACGGCATTAACCTACGGATTAACGCTGGTAACCAGAAACACCAACGATTTCGAGAACACCGGTGTCAGCTTACTGGACCCTTTCACCCCGAGAGACTAGCAACCACTCGGCTGACCTCAGGCCCGGCAAATATAATAAACCATCCCAACCCACCTTCATAGGAACAAGGAAATTGCTGACAATGCGCTTTTTTACAGCTGTGATTGAACCGGTAACATTTCTATAAAGCCGGACTGGAAGCGCTGCCCAAAGCTTGTCTCGGTCTCCTTGTCATAGCGGGCTTCCACTCCATCATTTTTGGTTACCCAGTACAGATCGCCATCTTCATCCAGCAGCACCTGATAACTGTTTTCAGGTTTGATCCCTTCGTCCATATAGGCCAGCACCTGCGCCGCCAGTTCGGGGCTGTCCACGTACAGACCGGCCTCGGTATTTATATTGGCCGAACGCGGATCCAGGTTGAAACTGCCGATAAACACAGACTTGCGATCAAACACCAGCGCCTTGGTGTGCAGGCCGGCATTCGATTCGCCGTTCCAGTTCTTCCGGATCACACCCGAATCCGGCCGTAGTTCATAGATCTGCGCCCCCGTTGCCAGCAACTCTTCGCGATATTCAGCATGGCCGGCATGGGCGGCGATCACATCATTGGAGGCCAGTGAATTGGTCAGGATACGCACCTTGACGCCACGCTCGCGTAGCTTTCGTATCCCCTCAACACCCCGGTCATTGACAACGAAATAAGCGGATTCAACAATAAACTCGTCCTGCAGTAACTCCAGTTTTCTATACAGCGCTTCCACCATGGCGCCGGCCTCTCCCTCGGTCGCGATGGATGACGGATCGTCCCAGACAACCGAGCCAGGCGCCCAGATAAGGCCCTTTCTAATGGCGGCCAATTCCTCGGCGAGTGTAGCGTTATCCTGATCCACAGAATACGGATAGTCGCCCTCGGCGATCAGCCTACGCATATGGGTTACCGCTTGCTGCAGGTCTTGTTCCGTGTATGGCCGATCCACCAGGGCCGCCATGGACACCACCCAGTCACTGTTCCAAAAGCGGTCGAAGACATTGGAAATTTCACGTACGATCGGCCCTGCGGCCGCGATGTCCAGATCCCGGAAGTTGGTCTCGGGATTCACTGCAAAGTAATGGTCGCCAATATTGCGCCCACCGACAATGGCAATAGCGTTGTCCATCACCATGATTTTGTTATGCATGCGATGATTGACGCGTCCAAAGTCAGTCATAAAATCGAACATGGCGTTTTTGCGGTTGGCGAAGGGGTTAAAGATACGGATCTCGATATTGGGATGGGCATCAAGCGATGCCACTGTAGCGTCGCGCCCCGCTATATTCATGTCATCCACCAACAGGCGGACACGTACACCGCGATCCGCCGCACGCACCAGATGTTCTGCGAATATGCGCCCGGTTTCATCCTGCTCCCAGATATAGTACTGCACATCCAGGGTCTTCTGTGCCAGCCTGGTCATGGCAATGCGAGATGTGAAGGCCCTATGTCCCTAGCGGATGATGGCAAAGCCTGATTCGCCCGGGTGCTGGGCCGCGTCCGCGGCAAGTTTCTGGCCAAAAACGGTTGTTTGATGCTCAGAAAAAGCCGCCGAGGCTGTACGCGGGTAATTGGTCGGTACGCTGGCACACCCGGCAGTCACTATCATGAGAATAGATAACACAGCCAGGTAAAACCTGGCCCGCAACAGGTCCGATATCCTTGCCTCAGCCTGCGCAGTCGGAGACACTGGATTTACGCAAACCGGATTCGACATTAGCTTATCCTTGATCATGCATTCCCCCCTATAGGGTGCAGACCACAGTTTAGACTCTTTAAGCTATTCTCCACAACTTTGGGCCAATCATCCGCCCCCTACAAGGCATACCAGATCGGGCTAGTGTGCGCCCTGACCCTGTGACTGAACACGTGTATCATGACACCGTACAATTCTATTTTTGGAGAACCCTCATGGCCGCCCCACTGGATACGTTAAAACTACTGACCGCACTCGCTCTAACCCTGGGAGTTTCCGACACAGCTCTCGCCGCAGAGCAACACAACACCGGGCAAACCCGGGCTTTCTTTGGCGCGGTGCATGTACACACCAGTTATTCATTCGACGCCTTTACCAACGGCACGCTCTCCACACCAGCCGATGCTTATAAGTGGGCGCAAGGTAAGGCCATTGCCGGCGGCGGCGGCGGACCGGACCTCCGGATAAAGAAACCACTGGATTTCTACGCGGTTTCAGACCATGCGGAATTTCTGGGTGTATTCAAGGAGATGGCCAACCCGAACAGCCCGCTGAGCAAGCACCCGATGGCGGCACGTATTACCTCTACTGATCAAAACACCGCCATGCAGGCCTTCGCAGAGGTATTGCGCAATTACAGCATGGGCAAGAAGGACCCCGCCCTGCTCAATCCACAAGTCAGCAAAAGCGTCTGGGCCGATATTGTCAAAAGCGCCGATGATTACTATGACCCGGGCCACTTCACGACCTTCCCCGCTTTCGAGTGGTCCTCCAATCCACAGATGCAGAACCTGCACCGGGTAGTGCTATTCAGGGATTCCGCAAAAGTGCCAGAACTTGTTTTATCCTCCCTCGACTCCCTCGACCCCGAGCATTTATGGGCGTGGATGGACGCCCTGCGCAGCCAGGGATCAACACTGTTCGCAATTCCCCACAACGCCAACGCCAGCGACGGCCTGATGTTTTCACTGCAGACCTTCGACGGCAAACCCTTGAGCCAGGCCTACAATGAAACCCGCGAGCGCAACGAACCGCTGTATGAAATCACCCAGATCAAGGGCACCTCGGAAACCCACCCGGTATTATCGCCCAACGATGAATTCGCCGGCTTTGAACAATGGGATTACACCCTGTCCGCCGATTCACTACGCCCCACGAAAAGGCATGGAAGCTTCGCCAGGCAGGCTCTACTCGATGGATTGAGCTATCAGGCAAGCGGTAAAGGCAACCCCTTTCACTACGGATTTATTGGTGACAGCGACACCCACAACGCCGCCGCATCCAATGAAGAGTACAACTATTCCGGCAAGTTTGCCTTTGAAAATAACCCCAGACACAGGCTGCTTGGTTTCAAGGGGCAGCCCGAGGGTCAGATACAACAGGTGCGGGAATTCAGCTCCGGTGGGCTTGCTGGCGTCTGGGCGACAGAAAACACCCGTGAAGCTATTTACGATGCCATGTTAAACCGGGAAACCTTCGGTACAACCGGGCCGCGCATCAAGGTGCGCTTGTTCGCGGGCTGGAATTTTACCGATAGCGATGGCGCCAGCGCAGACTTCGTCGAACGCGGCTATGCCGGTGGCGTCCCCATGGGAGGCGCCCTGAAAGCGGCGCCAGATGCCAGATCACCAACCTTTATGGTTCAGGCTGCCAAAGACCCGGACAGCGGAAACCTCGACCGGGTACAAATTATCAAGGGGTGGCTGGACTCAAACGGCAAGCAGCACGAAAAAATCTATAATGTGGCCTGGAGCGGGAAGCGCAAGCTGGATACAAACGGGCAACTCCCCGCCGTTGGCAACACGGTAGATATCAAAGCCGCCACCTACACCAACAGTATCGGTGAGTCACAACTGGCCAGTGTCTGGCGGGACCCGGACTTCGACCCGGCACTACACGCCTTCTATTACGCCCGTGTACTGGAGATACCCACCCCGCGCTGGAGCACCTACGATGCCGCAAAATTAGGCGTTGATATCCCCGGGGGGCTGGCAACGACGATACAGGAAAGAGCCTTCACCTCGCCCGTCTGGTACTCGCCCTGAGGCCACCGAAAGAGCGGTAGCGCTGACCGCGAGCTTGCGATTTAACACCGCAGCCCGGCATGCGGGCCAACGGCGTCGCGTGTCAGCCATGGGGGAATGTCGGGAATATACACGGAATTTCCCCACCGCTTATTTGGGCGCATACCAGATCGGGCTGGTGTAAGCCCGCTCCTGCAGGCTGACTGGCGCTCCCTGGGGGATCTCCTCAGCAAACCTGGCCGCATCATAAGTGGTCCAGCGCGGGGTGGGTATCTCCAGCACCCGTGCATAATAGAAAGCCTTCACTGATGGGTCGAAATCGGGGTCTTTCCATACGGTGATCAATTCCGCATCACCAATGGTGTTCTTCCAAGTGGCCGTTTTGACATCAACCGTATTGCCAACCGCCGGCAAGTTGCCCTTGCGATCCAACTTGCGCTTATCGGCATCTCCCCAAACAACATCATAAACTTTCTCTTGCGCTTTACCCTTTGCATCCAGACAACCCTTGACGATTTGAATGCGGTCGAGATTGCCACTCTCAGGGTCTTTCATCGCGGCTACCAGGAAGGCGGGCGCCTTGCCTTTGGGGGCCGCTGTGAGATCACCTCCCATCGGTACGCCTTTGCGGTAGCCCAGCACAGCGGGTTGGCGGGTGTACGCGTCATCTTCGGTGAAATCAAAACCGCCAAAGAAACGCACACGGATACGGGGGCCGGTAGTGGCGAAGGTCTCTTTGCGTTGCATGGCATCAAAGATTTCACCGCGGGTATTTTCCTTTGCCCAAACTGCCACCACGCCCGATGCTACGGTTTGCCAACCCAGGCGTTTGATCCCCAATTCACGGTTTCTCTTTTCAACGCCGGCGGAACGCCCGGGCATGGGCTCATGGGTGGCCATCTTGCCAAAAAAGTTGTTTTCAGCGGCAGTGGAAAGCGCGGTGTGGGTGTCTGTGGATCCAATCATGCCAAACTTGTAGGGGTTGATCCCCTTCGCAGCATCGAATTCCAGCCCCCGCTTCAGCGCTGACCGCGCATATTCTCCGGGGAGCATCGCCGGCGTCTTGGCCTGACTCACATCAAGATTGCCCATATCCCAGGTCTCGAAGTCGGCAAACGCGTCATCGGGAGAAAGTAAGGGGTGCGCTTCTCCGTCACCCTTTGATTGGGTGACCTCTACCAGTGGCTCCCACCGACTGCGGGTTTTCAGGTACGTATCATCTAGAGGATTATCCTCATCAAAGTTGTCAACCAGGGGGAACATCCAGCCATTTGACAAGTTTCCATTGTGGGGAATAGCCAGCATCTGCCCGCCTGTTTTTTCCTCCCAGTTCTCCATCCATTTCCACAGGTCCCGGGGGTTTGGACTCCCCAGGGGCGGCGTGGTGGTATAGGGCTCGATCATGGTGGCCTTGTCGCCATCATCGCGCATCAACACCACACGGTGCAGATTGTTCCCCTTGACCAGCGAGGTCCACTCGAAGCCAATGAGTGCAGTAAACACGCCGGGGTCATTGTAGTCTTCCGCTGCCTGCACGATCGTTTCCCAGGTAGCGCGGTAGGCGGGGTTGCCGGGTTGGTAATTAAGCACCTCATTGATTTCTCCCTGGGCGAACTTTGCGATCATCCCTATAGTTGCCTCTCGCGCAGCCTTTCCTCCTTTATTAAACGCAGCGTTCAACTCTCGACCGTAGGGGTCCGCCATGATATTCGGTTTCCCCGCGAGGATATCCAGGATCACACCCATCCCGTCCGTGTGGTCGGCAACCGCGAGAAAATCATAAGGCTGGGAGATGCGCACTGGCTGTCCGGAATTGGACGTGACCTGCTCGCCACGGGCGAAACGGTAGGCATCGCGCGGCATCAGGCGCGTACCGCTGCCCCCGGCGTCACCGGAAAGCCCCGTGTGCACATGAACATCGCCGAAAAGAACTTTCGTTGGAAAGGAATGGTCGACATAAGGCGAATAGGGGCTGTCTTTGGATGTACCGGGGTTCGAACGTGTGGCGTCCTGTGCCACAGCAGAGCTCATACTGAGCAAACTGGCCAGGGCCACGGAACTACAAAGCATCAGTTTTTTGTACATGGTAATTGTTCCTCTCGCGTAAGCCATAACCCGAACATCTCCTTAAATTTACCAACGATTTATCTCGCAACGATTGATCCTGACAGCTTAGCAGTACCTTCTCGAGTGTCTACCAGCAATAAGCTTCTGATTTGCGCCCCTGAGCCTCACCCGGCCTCCCGACTGGCTGCGGCACCGGGCTGATAGTCGGGATCAATACAGCTGATTTCCAACACGCCACCTTCCAGCGCCGGTGCCGGTAACGGGTTGTTGGAGGTACAAACATGTCCCTCTCTGGTAAACGTCATGTCGCGGGTGTAGGTGCCGCGCAGAGGTA
>PVMS01079504.1_pt1 | contig 10484 bp, 10 predicted proteins | sample 1853461 | NCBI WGS metagenome assembly PVMS01 (sample SAMN08582032, study PRJNA380276) | Marine sediment metagenome, whole genome shotgun sequencing project. | isolation source: ocean sediment barecode stripped | collected 2017
AACACAAGCAGCACCCATCAACCAGGTGGCCAACCAAGTTGTCTTCCGCCAAGTAAATGCAGGTGCACATGAAAAACTGTCTGGCCTGCGGCTGCATTGCAATTCATTACTATTCTATAGCCATCCTCGGCAACGCCCTCCTCTGCCGCGATTTTCTGTGCGGCAAGAACCAGTTTTCCGAAAAGATCTGTGTCTTGCGGTCGCATGTCATTAATGGTCCGAATACGGGTCTTCGGAATAATGAGAACATGCAACGGCGCCTGTGGATTTACATCCCTGAACGCTAACACATCATCATTTTCATAAACGATGTCGGCGGGAATCTCCCGTGAAATTATTTTAAGGAACAGGTCTTCTGACATTTCATTATCACCTTGTAAAATTTTTAACCCAACAAAAACGGAATTTGATAAGACAAACATAGCAAGAATCGGGTGGTCTTGCAGGCCGAAACTTCTACAATAGCCCTATGAAGCCCCAACATCACTTTCAACTGATAGCAGAATCAATTCATTGGCTATGCCAAAACCAGCAAAGTCAGCCTGGCCTGGAAGAACTTGCTGAACATATTGGCTTGAGTCCGCATTATATGCAGCGACTTTTCCAGGAGTGGGCAGGTGTATCTCCAAAACAGTTCCTGAAATATCTGACTAAAACCCAGGCAATGGAACGCCTGAGACAAGGCCAGACGGTTCTGGACGCTGCGGTATCAAGTGGACTGTCCGGGCCCGGACGACTGCATGATCTGATCGTAACAACCGAAGCAATGACACCTGGACAAGCAAAAAGCAAAGGGTTTGGCGTGGAGGTGAATTTTGGCTATGGCAAAACACCTTTTGGCGAGGCTTTACTGGGATGGACTGACAAGGGGATCTGCTTTCTGGGCTTTGCACATAATCAAGGGAAAGACCGCCTGTGGTCTCATTTCAGACAACAATGGCCTGATGCCATTGTTTCAGAGGAGAATTCACAAGCAGAACTTAAGCTGACGAAAATCTTCACGGGTTCAGAGCGGAAGGGGCTCAAGATCTGGTTAAGAGGCAGCCCTTTCCAGCTTCGTATATGGGAAGCACTTCTCAGCCTTCCGGCAGGTGTGCATTGTACCTATGGTCAATTAGCGACCCTCACAGGCAACGCAGGTGCCAGTCGTGCAACTGGAACAGCCATAGGACGAAACCCGGTATCGTGGCTGATCCCCTGCCATCGCGTTATCACCAGTCTTGGTACGCTCGGCGGGTATCGCTGGGGAACCAATACCAAACAGGCCATGATCGGATACGAGGCTGCGAAAGCCAGCCTCTGAGATTACGTTAAACGGATAATCAATTCAGATTCAGAACAATCTTGCGACAACATCTCTGCAATTTTAGCCGCTGCAATCCCAGGTTCCGGCTGCTCCATCGGGTTCTCTGCGTGATAGACCTTTGCTCTGAAACCGGTGCGCATTGCTCCGGGATCAATACCTCTCACCAAAACGGAAGTGTTGCTTAAAGTGGCATCAAATTGCTTTACCAGGCCGGTGAGTGCAACCTTGGCTACCCCATAAGGCCCCCAATACGCATCCGTGACTCTCTCAGGGTTATCAAGCAGAAAGAATAAGCGACCGTTCTCTGCTTGCTTGAGCATGGGTAAACACGCACAACTCAGCAACCATGGGGCATTCAGGTTCACCTGAATTGATCTAAGCCACTGCTGGGGCTCAATCTGATCCAGAGGCTGCAGACCTTCGAAATCTAGTGCGCAGTGAATTAACGCGTGCAAACCACCAAATTCAGACTGTATAACATCAATCAGTTCATTGAACTCGTCAATGCCTGCACCAGCTAAATCCAATGGATAAAGCCCGGGCGCTGGCAAGCCGTCTTCTGTCATGCTGTCGCCAAGCTCGCTCAAACCACGGCGATTCTTATCAAGCAAGACCAACTCCGCACCTTCACGGGCACATTGCAAAGCAAGCGCGCCACCGAGGCCGCCTGCGGCACCGGTTATCAGTATTGTTTTGCCTTGAAGATTCATGCGGCGATTTTAACGATTTGTGCCGCTTAGTGATACCCGTGACCGACACCTTATTGCCATGATGGTTAACTACCTACATAATTCAACAATATGCCAATCTATGAATACCATTCAACAAGCCAGGACAGTTGTGACCATTGCGCGACTGTATTTGAGCTTATGCAAAAGATCTCTGAGAACCCGCTTAAGTTTTGTCCACATTGTCACAATCCGGTGCAAAGAAAGATCTCAAGACCTAACCTGGCCAGCCAGGCCCCCTCTTTAAAGGAGGATAACCTTGCCAAGCATGGCTTCACTCAGTTCAGAAAAGTTGAAAAGGGCGTGTACGAGAAAACTGCGGGCAAAGGACCAGACTTTATTACAGATAAAGAATAAGGTTTTAGACAAAGCTCCGTCAGGGAAGGCCCGCACGATTTTTTAGCCAGTTTTGGCCATCAAACTCTTTTATCGAAACCTCAATTTCATCAGGCAGATCCAGGCAATTCAAGTTTACACTGAAGCCTTCAGGGTGGGAGCGCGGAACATAGAATGACTTGATCCCACATTTATTGCAAAATAAGTGGCGCGCAACACCCGTATGAAAACGGTAATCGGTGAGGCTTTCTTTACCACACTGCAAGTGGAACCGGTCGGCAGGAACAATCAGGTGCAGGTAACCGGATTTTTTGCAAATGGAACAATTGCACCGACTCACATTGACAACATCCGGCACTTCGACTTCAAATTTTACCTGCCCGCAATGGCAACTTCCTTCACACGTTCGCATTTATTCTGCCCTCTTTTTGCCAGGTATGCTCTTCACCAGCGCCCCAGCTTTCTGCAATGTCGCCAGGCAAACCAGGCATCTGACGGCCCAAAACGATTCCCACTGCGAAGATTTGTGCCCGCATCCTTACCTAGCCTGGTCAACAAGCGCAGTTCCATCGCCCAGCGTAACTGCAAATGCCTGCCAAGCGATGTATCCAGGCCCGATAACCCCTGTGAAAACCACTCAATGCCGCTATCCGCCAGATGTGAAATAACACCCAGCAATTCAGCCCCTGGTGGATCTTGATCAAGTTGAGTCTGCGTAAGCTGATATTTCGCTAACAGATCCAGGGGCAGGCGCAGGTTCCCTGACTGACGATCGGTAGATAAACCAGAAAGCATTGCAAACAAACTACTCGCGGCAGCCAGTTTATTCAGTTCCTGAGTTTCAATTTGAACACCATCCAGTGCAAGCTCGAGCAATACCCCTGTTTCACCTTTTGCCGCCAATCGCTCAAACATGGCTTTCTCATGAGCATCCGGCACCGCATCAATCTGCATCACGGCATCACTGACCAATCGCAGCAACAGGCCGTTATCCAGGCGTTGTCTCGCACCTGATTGCCACAAAGCGCGTAAAACCGGATGGCGTGCAGGAGAATCCGGCTCAGCCGCCAACTCTTCGCTCCACCACTTAAGCTTGGCCCATTTGACCGCATCATCTGTGGCGGCCATCGGAATTGAAGCAACCGACTGCGCCAACGCATAGAGCGCCACTAACTGTTGCTGGCGGACGACGGGTATGTAGCGACTGGTGAATTCAAAAAGACTACCGGGTAACATCGCAAGCTCTTTGCAATGCTCAAGTTCAAGCGCAGAAACCTGGAACATTAGTCCGGATGATTCATCATTTGGCTAATTTGATCGCATGCACAATATAGTTCACATAAACATGGCCGCCGGTTCGGGCAGTACGCTCCAGTGGGTTATAGTGAATCCCGGTTATTTCGGCAATTTTCATACCACTTGCCCTTAGCCACTGGCACAACTCTGAAGGTTTGATAAACCGGTCATATTGATGTGTGCCCTTCGGTATCACCCGTGCGATGTGTTCGCCACCGAGTATGGCGATTGCAAACGAAGCCGCATTCCTGTTCAGCGTACTCATAAATAAATGCCCGCCAACTTCCAGCATAGCGGCGCAGGATGCTACAACCGATGCCGGGTCCGGCACGTGCTCCAGCATTTCCATACAGGTAACGATCTGAGCGCTGCCAGGGTTTTGTTCCGCCCAGGACTCTGCCGTAGACTGCTGATAATCAACCTCCAAGCCGGATTCATGCAAATGCAGCCTGGCAACTGACAGCGCTTTGGTCGCCACATCAATCCCGGTGACCTTTGCACCCATTGCCGCCATGGATTCCGACAAGATACCACCACCACAACCAACATCGACGATGTTGGCATCTTTCAGCCCCGCCCGCTCTGCAATATATGCAAGGCGCGCGGGATTCAAATCATGCAATGGCCGCGACTCACCATCAGGATCCCACCAGGACGCTGCAATGCTATCGAATTTTTGCTGCTCCGCCGGATCAATGTTTACTTTGATTTCGGTCATAATACCTGTCCTAACCCTACGCCTTGACCCGCGATACATATTCCCCGGTGCGGGTATCTATCTTTATCATTTCTTCATTCTGGACAAACAACGGTACGCGCACGACCGCTCCGGATTCAAGTTTGGCTGGCTTGCCACCACCACCTGAGGTATCACCCTTCAGGCCCGGATCGGTTTCAACGATCTGCATTTCAACAAAATTTGGCGGTAATACGCTTAAGGGTTCGCCGTTGAACAGCGTCATATTGCAAATGCCCTCTTCTTGCATCCAGTACACGGCATCAGCCATGGCATCTTTTTCGATAGAATATTGCTCATAGGACTCAGGGTGCATGAAGTGCCAGAATTCACCGTCGTTATAAAGATACTGGACATCAGTCTCAAACACATCAGCTGCTTCAACCGACTCGCCTGATTTAAATGTTTTCTCCACGACCCGCCCGGTTTTCAGGTTGCGCACTCTCACCCTGTTGAATGCCTGGCCTTTGCCGGGCTTGACGAATTCATTCTCAACGATGTTGTGCGGGTCACCATTGAGCATTATTTTCAAGCCGCTTTTAAATTCATTGGTGCCATAGGTCGCCATTGTTGTCTCCGGGTATTGTTACGAAGGCCGGTGCAAGTCCAGTCCGAACGGATTCAAAGGATGAAATAATATGTGCCATGATAACGCGAACCAGCTTAATACGACAGAATTTGGAGTCACTCAAGCAATGAATCACGGCAGTAACAGGGTGCGATAAGCGCGGTGATTTTCGTAAGCTGATGACAATTTCTACAAAAAAAGCAAAATATGCGTCATAATATGCGTCATATAAGCACGAAAGGGGTCACCATACGGGTCCCGGATTGAAGGTGGATATCCACCTTTATTTAAATCTGGGGGTATGTTTTTCACTAAATTAAGGCGATTTATGAGAATACGAATCCTCATGGACCGGGGATGGGGGAGCCAGCGCTATGGATAGCTCCTACTTGTTGGTCATTAACAATTCTCCTGATCACGCTCAGGTCATTAACAGTTTTCTGCGTAATGCGGGCATGGCTGTGCGGGTCGCCAATGCATCGAACCTGAGTGAATTCGAACAAGTATTAACGGAACATTCGCCTTTCCTTATCCTGGTGGGTACGCAGCTGCCTGAGTCACTCAAAATCGGCCAGATCCTGCAAACAGCAGAAAAACACTCGACCCCGATAGCGTTGCAAGTCACCTCTGAAAACAATGACCTCATTGAAGCGGCCCTCGCCACCCATTCTGTGCAACTCATTAATGGCGAAGAAAATGACCAGTTAATGCACATCGTTCAACAGCATATTTCCGGAGGGAAATCTGCTCGGACACACGATAATTTGCAGCAAAAGCTGGATGAATTGCAACACCGTTATGACCTGCTACTGGACAGTGCCAGGGACTCAATCGCCTATATCCATGAAGGTTTTCACGTCTATGCCAATCGCGCCTACATGGAGTTATTGCAGGTGCAGGCGATGGACGAAGTCGAAGGGCTCTCACTGCTGGAATTAATGGAAACCAGTGAGGGCAGTGATTTGAAAAAACTCCTGCGCGATATGAACCAGGATGTTTTCCCGAAAGAAACACTGGCTGTCACTATTAATTCACCAACTGGAAAGAAGCTTAAAGCAGAGCTGACTTTCTCACCCGCCAGGTTCAATGGTGAACAATGCATCCAGATGATGGTACGTGAGCAGGATGCCAACCTGGTTCTGCAAGAAGAACTGGATCGGTTGCGCAAAACCGACCAACTTACACAAATGGACAACCGTCATACCTTTACCAAAAAGTTGTCCACATATATCCATGAAGAGCACGATGCTGATCACAGAAGTGCAGTTTTATACATCGAGCCGGATGGCATTTTTGAGCTACAGCAGGAATTGGGCATGGAAGGTATTGATGCTTATATCCTGGACCTGGCAAACTTTATTCGCGCTTGTATGGATGACGGCGATCTCACTGCGCGATTCAGTGATTACGGTTTCGTCACACTGATCAAGCGTGATGACAAGTCAGGCATGCTTGAAGTCGCCAACTGCATTATCGAGAGCTACTCAAATCACATCATCGACCTGGGCGACCAAACCATGTCCGCCGCCTGCAGCGTCGGCATGGCAACGCTTGGATCATTGACCCAGGATGCTGAAGAGATCATTGCCCAGGCCAGGAAGGCCTTCAAGGAAGCATCGAAAAAAGGCAACACGCTGGCCACCTACAAACCTGCGCTGACCACCGTTAGTTCCGGTGAATCAGAACGCGATTGGGTTGAGCGTATTCGCCACGCACTGAATAATCACGATTTTTATACCGTGCAACAATCAATTGTCGACCTTGAAGGTGAAAACGAAGGGCTATTTGAAAATAGCACCTTCATGCGTGAAGAAGAAGGTGACACACCAGCCCGTGAGTTTATGCTGGCTGCAGACCGCCACGATCTCGGCATGGTGATCGATCGTCACGTTATTCCTCAGCTGATGACCGCTATCGCCGGAACCGGTGACAGACACATCATTACCTTGAGCACTAACTCAGTGCTGGATTTCAGTTTTCCTAACTGGTTTAAGCGCCAGCTGGAGGAAACTGAAGTTGTGGGCTCCCAGCTGATTATGCAGCTATCGGCCATGACGGCTGAATCCAACCTCAAGCCGACGCAACGCCTCATTGAAGAATTGCGTAGTTTGGGTTGTGGTGTGGTGCTTTCAGAATTTGATAATGACCGCCGAACCCTGCAGTTGCTTGAATATCTACCTGTCAGCATGATTAAGCTTCGCCCGGGCCTCGCCCAGGGTTTATCAGCCAACAGAGCAAACCAGGATGTTATCCGCGCAGTGGTGAAAGGCATTGAAGCCCACGACATAATTGTCATTGCCGATGAAGTCCAGGATGCCTCTGACCTGGCAATACTTTGGCAGTGTGGGGTCAAATTGGTAACTGGTGATTTTCTTAACGAGGCCCCTCAAGTCGTCGGACAGTAAATATCACTTCCGGCATGAGCCCCGTTCCTGTTGCTGGTCCTGTTATCGGCCGATTCGCACCCTCACCCACCGGCGACCTTCATTTCGGATCTTTGATTTCTGCCGTGGGCAGCTTCCTGGAAGCCAAAACTGCCAATGGTGTCTGGTTGCTGCGGATTGAAGACATTGACCCGCCTAGAGAGGTTGCCGGCAGCGCCAGCCGAATTATTAAAGACCTGCAAAACCTGGGCATGCAACCGGATGGGCCGGTTCTGTATCAAAGCACCCGGTTGGGTGCCTATGAATTATATGTAAACCAATTGCTGGAGACAGGGCTGGTATACCCCTGCGCCTGCACACGTAAGGATTTGCCACCATCAGGAATCTATCCCGGCACCTGCAGGGATGGCATCAGCAGTGGCAAGGCGCCCCGCGCAATTCGTTTCCGGCTCGCCGATAAGATCTGTCAATTTACCGATAAAGTACAAGGGCGAATAACCGAATCACCTGCCCGCAACATTGGCGATTTTATTATCCAGCGAACCGATGGCCTGTACGCCTACCAACTGGCCGTTGTGGTTGATGATGACTTTCAGGGCATTACACAGGTGGTACGTGGTGCCGACCTGCTTGATTCCACCGGCCGACAGCTGTGCCTGCAAGAAGCATTGGGCCTTAAATCTCCCGACTATATGCATTTACCATTGGCATTATCCGACGATGGCAAAAAACTCAGTAAACGGGTACAGGCAGATCCGGTCAAACACCAGGACCCTGCTTTCGCCGTGGCGACTGCGTTAATTTTCCTCGGTCAGCAACCGCCGACAGGCTTAGCCCTGGGCCCGTTATGGGACTGGGCATTGGAGCACTGGAACAGCGAACTGATACCCCGACAAAAAGCCTACAGGTTCAACAGACTGCTAACCTAAATTCGCCACAGCCGTTATACTTCCTGCTCTACTACCGCAGCGGATGGCTATGAACGCGAATTATTTGGATTTTGAACAGCCAATTGCTGAATTGCAGGCCAAGATTGACGAACTGCGAAACGTCGGTTCTGATAATGCACTGAACCTGGAAGAAGAGATCCAGCGATTGCAGTCCAAGATGCGCCAAAAGCTGGCCAGTATCTTCAAAGACCTGTCTCCCTGGCAGATCACCCAGCTCAGCCGCCATCCACTCAGGCCTTATACGCTGGACTATATCGATTTCCTGTTCGATGAGTTTCATGAGCTACATGGTGACCGTGCGTTCGCCGATGATCACGCCATCGTCGGCGGCCTGGCACGTTTCCAGGGCCGCGCCGTCATGCTGATCGGGCAGCAAAAAGGCCGTGACACCAAGGCCAAGATCTTCAGGAATTTTGGCATGGCGCGTCCTGAAGGTTATCGTAAAGCACTGCGCTTAATGAAAATGGCCGAACGTTTTCGTCTGCCCTTACTGACTTTTATTGATACACCCGGTGCCTACCCTGGCGTCGGTGCGGAAGAGCGCGGGCAATCAGAAGCCATTGCGGTCAATCTGAAATACATGTCTCGTTTACCCGTACCTGTCATTTGCACTGTGATCGGTGAAGGCGGCTCCGGCGGTGCCCTGGCCATCGGTGTCGGTGACCGGACGAATATCTTGCAGTACAGCACTTATTCGGTCATCTCACCGGAAGGTTGTGCATCCATCCTGTGGAAGGACGCGGCGATGGCGGAAGATGCTGCAACCGCACTCGGCCTCACCTCTGACCGGTTGTTACAATTGGGACTGGTGGATGAGGTGATACCAGAGCCTCTTGGTGGTGCCCACAAGGATCCGGAGAAAGTCGCCGCACAGGTTGGCGATTGCCTCTCTGCCCAGCTTGAAGAGCTTGACAAGCTAAGCACAGAAGCCTTACTGGAAGAAAGATACCAGCGCCTGCTCTCATACGGCGAGTACAAGGATTAAGCCGGGACTCATTAGATGGCCAACCGTTTGCTGCCTTTTAATGCGGAACGACTGCACCACATCCTGAATTAGCAACCAGGCACGAATACTTCCCTGGTGGGTTTTAGTGGTGGAGCTGATTCGACGGCGTTGTTATTCGCACTCAAGCAACGGGAAGATCAACTCAAGACCACGATAAAGGCAGTTCATGTCAATCATGGCATGCATGCGGATGCCAATCTGTGGCAAGAACATTGTGAGCGCTTTTGTAAGCAGCACGATATCACCCTGGTTTGCTGCAGGATCAAGCTTGAAGGTAACGCAGGTTATGGCATAGAAGCGGAAGCTCGGCACTTACGTTACCAGGCGATGTCTGCTTTGCTCGAACCGGGTGACTGCTTATTGACTGCCCACCACGCAGATGATCAGGCCGAAACACTGCTGCTGAACCTGATGCGGGGCAGTGGCGTTGATGGTCTGTCTGCCATGCCTCAAAGCAGGCCCCTGCAGCCAGGTGTTTTGCTGCGGCCTTTACTGGATTTCGAAAATAGCGCGCTCATCAGCTATTTGCAGGAAAACAATATTACCTGGCTCGAGGACCCTTCCAACCAATTAGTGCATCATGACCGCAATTTCATACGCCACGAGATCCTGCCATTACTTGAAAACCGCTGGCAAGGGGTTAACAAACGCCTGCTGCTAACCCGCAATGCGATGGCGGAAGCCCGCTCACTGCTTGAGCGATTAGCAGGTGAGTATCTGGCGCAGTACCTGCGCCACCCTTTTGTACTTCAAATTGCAGCACAAATGGATGAGGACCCTGCGTTGTTCAAGCTGGCCATCAGGCGCTGGCTGAAGCAGTCCGCATTGCCGTCCATCCCTGTGCGCAGTCTGGAAAGCTTGTATGAACAGGTGTCTGAAGCCGTTGACGGACACAAAGTACGGATTCAATGGGGTGGCTGCTTACTACGACTATACCAGGACCAGTTATGGCTACAGCAAGACCTTGAAGTCCCGCCCTGCCCTGCCATCGACTGGCCTGACAACCAGGCCTGCATTGATTTGGGCAGTGGTCACGGCAAACTCTCATTGCAAGGCCTGAACGTTTACGGGCCACCCGCAGAGTTAATGGTCAGCAACCGGAAACACTGCTCACACAGCACCATCAAGCAGGGCGCGCATCATAGGCGTCTAAAAAACTTGTTTCAAGCAGCCG
>PVMS01101942.1_pt1 | contig 10484 bp, 10 predicted proteins | sample 1853461 | NCBI WGS metagenome assembly PVMS01 (sample SAMN08582032, study PRJNA380276) | Marine sediment metagenome, whole genome shotgun sequencing project. | isolation source: ocean sediment barecode stripped | collected 2017
ACAGGTTGCACTGAAGGTCTACAAAGCCAAGGGGATACGAAATCATCAGAAGCGGCATCTTCTGAATATCGCTGAATTTGAGTTTCAGCGAAACAAAGCCATTCATGAACTACCGGGCCTTTCTGTCTACGTCGCACAGCCATTGCACTATTGGTTCAATTCAGAGGAGTGTGACCTGGTGCAGGAACGATTGTCAGGGCTTTTGTACTATTTTTACTACCGGGAAAATGAAGGAAAAATTTCGCCCCGTTTCAAGCAACACCTTCAGGTCATCATCAACCTGGTACACGAAGCAGGTATGTTCGATGTGGATATGCATGCTTTCAACGTCATTGTTGACGAATCCAGCGGCGAGCCCATACCCAAATTATTTGATTTCAATTTAATTCCGTTTCACGAGCGCCCGGGTCTTTCGATATCAAAAATACTCTTGAAGCTTGGTCTGATCAACAAGGCGGCAAGGGACAACCGTTTGCTTAAGAACTTCGACAAGGTTGCGAGACGTGAAAAGAAGTTAGTGAAGTACTTTAAGTAAGTAAGGAATATGAAGTCAGGCATCGGGTAACTGGACAGCAACGCCTTCTCCCAAAATTCGCTATGATCGGGTCCAGTTAAAAAAACAAGAGAGATCAAATGGCAGCGACATTCACTCTTAGCAGCAGTCCCCGAGTGCGCTACGCAACCGGGTCGATGATGTATTTTGCGCAGGGGATTCCGCAAGGTCTTTTAAGCATTGCGATTCCTGCCTGGCTTGCAAGCCAGGGAGTCAGTGCGGGGGAAATTGCCTCTTATCTTGCTGTGATCGTTCTGCCCTGGGCCTTCAAACTGGTTACCGGCCCGTTGATGGACCGTTTCGAGTTTTTGCCGATGGGCCGGCGCCGGCCGTGGGTGCTGGCCGCGCAATTGGGACTGTCCTTGTCTTTGCTCTCACTCATACTGGTCGAGAACCCGGCAGAGCAGATCGGGTTGTTGATGCTGCTTGGTGTTTTTATCAACAGTTTTGCCGCTACCCAGGATGTCGCGGTGGACGGTATGTCGATCGATCTTACGCCGGTCAATGAGCATGGGCGCCTTAACGCATTCATGAGTTTCGGCAAAGCGATCGGCTGGAGTGTGACGGCGGCTGTTTCGGGCGTGATGCTGGTGACTTTTGGTATGAAGGTCACCGCCATTGCCGCTTCGGCTGTTGCGGGAATTGTATTACTGGCCTTCATTTATGTTCTTGAGCGGGAGGGTGAGCGCAGTTTGCCCTGGTCCAAAGGCAAAGCTGCGACCGGGAGCCAGGGGGGCAAAAGTTTCAAATCGGTTTTCAGCGGCATCAACCAGGTACTCTGGAAACGTGCCAGCGTGGTCGTGATACTCATCATGTTATTCGACGGCCTGGTCACTGGTTACGGTCAGGCGTTGATGCCGATCGCTGCCATACAGGTTTTTGGTTACACGACGCCGCAGTGGTCGCAACTCGTGGCCATGATGGGCTTGATCGGCGCCGGGGTTGCCCTGGCACTGGGGCCTGCAATTGACCGTTTTGGCGCCAAGCGAATGCTGCTGATGACAGTTTCATTGGTGGGTGTGCATGCCTTCCTGATCGCCCAGACCCAATTCCTGTGGCAGGACACCACCTACGTGCGGGTGATGCTCTCGATCTGGGTCATGATGATGCCGGTTACCATGGTTTGCGTAATTGCCCTGCCGATGGCTCTGTGTTCTGGCGGCACTTCAGCTACCCAGTTTGCAATCTACATGTCGATTGCCAACCTCGGGCATTCGGCAGGTTCCAAGGTGTTCGGCATGGTTGTCGAACAATCGAGCTACGCTGAGATTTACATGATGCTGGGTGTGCTCGTCGTGGGGATGATTTTTATATTGATCTTCTATCAACACGGGCAGGGCGATGACAAGACACGAGGTCGCAGGGCTGCCCCGAAGTACACCATTGGAACCGACGGCAGTGGAGCCGGCGTTTTCTGGACCGGGGCCATGCGCTGTCCAAAATGCCGGGCGGATATGGAACTGATTGACCACGAAGGTATTGAGATCGACCGCTGTAGTATTTGCAATGGGATCTGGTTTGACGTCGGCGAGGTAGAGCTGCTGCTCAACAAGGAAGCGGCTGCTGCAATCGATACCGGTGATGCGGCTGGAGGAAAGCAATACAACGTTCTGGATGATTACGACTGTCCGCGTTGCGGTGGCGAGATGGTGAAGACCGTTGATACGCACCAGCGGCACATCTGGTACGAGACATGCTCAGACTGCGAAGGGTCATTTTTCGATGCTGGAGAATTCCTTGATCTGTCGCAGCTGACGATCTCGGATTTCTTCAAGCGCCTGGTCACGCCTGAGCGCAGTTAAGCAAGTCGAAATTTGACCTTGATTGCGGTGGGTTACCGTTCTTTGGCTTTACTGCCCGAACCGCTCCCCGCCTTCTTCGAGGTAGCGGGTCTCTTCTGCAGTTGATGTCCGCCCTAGAATCTCGTTGCGGTGGGGGAAACGTCCAAATCGCTCGATCAGATCCAGATGCAGTTGCGCGTATCCGGCAAATGCTTCGTAAGTTGATATTTCCGCTTGTTCTGAAGCCAGTTGCCGGAACAATTCAACACTGACCTTCTGAGTCACCACATCTTCCGCGTGTTGCAGAGTCATGTAGAAAAAAACCCGTTCGGCCGGCTTCAGTTCCTGATCCATGCCGGCCTGTACGCCTGACAGGCAGAGCATGGCTGCGCGGTCATCACCGGCGAAGGCGCGGGGTGTGCCGCGGAACAGGTTTCGCGGGAACTGGTCGAGAAGAAGGATCAGGGCCAGACGGGACTGAGGTTCTGCCTGCCAATGGCCAAGCTCACCGTTCAGGGCAGCTATGCAGCTTTCCTGGTATTGCTGTTGCAGTTGCCGGTCACGACCTTCGTCAGGGCCGAACCACCAGGCCATTCTTGCGGCAATATTGTCTTCGTTTATACGCGTGTCCGCGTACCAGTTTTCGAGAATCTCACTCCAGTCATGCTCAGTTGGCATGGTGTACCCGGAAGCCGAAGGGCAATAATGCCAGGCGTGTCATTTTCAGGTGTTGCGCGGCAAAGGGCAGGCCGATGATGGTGATCGCCAGGATGAATGCCAGGAACAGGTGAAAAAGGGCCAGTTCGAGGCCAGGCAATATGATCCAGATGATGTTCATGATCATGGCCAGCGCACCGCCGGGTGGCTCTGTATCGCGGATTTCCCTGCCAAACGGCGCCAGACCGAGTATGGACAGTTTGAAGCACTGGATGCCAAACGGAATACCAATGATGGTAATGCACAGGATAATTCCGCCGAGCAGGTAGGCAAAAAACACCACAAACCCACCCAGCAAAAACCATAGAATATTTAACGGTAACGACATCGGTACAGATTCCTAAATTTTGCCAAATATTTTACCCAGTAATACCGGTTTGCGGGCCCCGGTAATTGGCCTGGTATCCTGCGGCCGCTCAGCCAGCCGCTCCCTGGCGAGCCAGGCAAACAGGATGGCCTCCACCCAATCGGGATCGGCACCGTGCTGTTGGGTCGACTCCACGGCAATCCCTGCTAAATGGCTGCTCAGCCGCGCCATCAGATGAGCATTGTGGACACCACCGCCACAAACCAGCACCCGGGCCAGTGACAGGTCGCCGGGAAGACTCTTGGCTACTGATACGGCAGTCAACTCAGCCAGCGTGCATTGCATGTCCTGATCACCGATCGACAGCCCGGCACATACAGCCTCAAGCCAGCACAGGTTGAAATATTCAAGGCCGGTGCTTTTGGGCGCGGATAAGCTGAAATATACATCAGCAAGCAGGCGCTCAAGTAATTCACCATGCACTTTACCCCCGGCTGCCCACTCTCCATCAGCATCATAATCCTCGTTGCGCGACCTTTTTATCCACGCATCCATCAGGCAATTGCCCGGCCCACAATCAAATCCAGAGATACTCCCGTCTGTTTCCAGTAGCGTGACATTTGCGATACCACCCACGTTCAGTACTGCCCGTGATTCATCGCTGGTCTGAAACAACTGCCTGTGCAGCAACGGCGCCAGTGGAGCGCCCTGACCGCCGGCGCGCAGGTCGGCTGTGCGAAAATCTGCCACGGTCATAATGCCGGTTGAACGGGCGATCATGGATCCGTTGCCCAGTTGAATTGAAACCGGCCGCTCGCCGTTGGGCTGATGCCAGACAGTCTGGCCATGCGAGCCGATGGCCCGAATATCGCGTTTCTCGACACCGGCCTGTTGCACCAACTCGTTCGCGGTGCGCGCAAAAAACCGCCCCAGTTGTTCATCGAGCGCAGCGGCTCTGCCGGGTGGTAGTCGCTCGCCGGTGGCCAGCAGATTATCGAGATCCTTTGCGATCGCACCAGGATATGGGCTGCACAAGGCATGCAGCAGGTCCGGCCGGTTATTTTCGAAACTGACCAGGGCGGCGTCCACGCCATCCCTGCTGGTGCCGGAATTTAAACCGATAAAAAGTGATTCATTCCCGTGCGGCATACAGTGACGCAGATTCGAGCCTGCTCAGCTGGGTCAGGTAGGGCGCCGCGTAGCTGGTAAAAGCGGCCAGGTAGCTGCCTTCCAGTGGTTTGACGGCCGGCAGCGACACGGTTCGCGGATTGCGGTGTGTACCGTTGACTACGAACTCGTAATGCAGGTGGGGCGCCTCGGCGAGACCTGTTGAGCCGACATAACCGATCACCTGGCCCTGTTTTACCTTTTGGCCCTGTTTGACGGTGCGGTTGGTGAAATGCAGGTACTTGGTCACGATGCTGTTGGGGTGCTGTATGAAGACATGGTGCCCGTTGTACTGGTGGTAGGCGGAGCGGGTGACCCGGCCATCGCCGGCGGCATAAACGGGAGTCCCTTTCGGCGCGCGATAATCAATGCCGTTATGGGCCTTTACACGTTTGAGAATCGGGTGGAAACGCCTTGGATTGAAGCTGGAGCTGATGTAGGAAAAATTCAGCGGTGCGCGCAGGAAAGCCTTGCGCATGTGCCGTCCGTCCGGGGCATAGTATTGCGGTCCGTTATCCGCTTCAAAACGAACGGCCTGGAACTTCTCCCCCTGGTTCACAAATGTGGCGCCCAGAATCTCACCATCGCGCAGGTACTCGCCATCACGGTAGAGCTTTTCGTAGATCAGGTTGAAACGGTCACCGGCCCTGATGTCCAGCACAAAGTCGATATCCCAGCCAAAAATATTGGCCAGCTTCATGACCATGGCATCGCTTAGCCCGGCCGTTTTTCCGGCCAGGAACAAAGAAGAGTTAATGGTGCCGCGGGTTTCGAATATCTTGCTGGTTAATTGCCGCCCCAGCACCGATACCTGCAGACCGTCACCGGCCTGGTCGACCAGCAGGTAATTACCCTCGTCAAGCGAGTAGCGCATACGCGCGAAGTTGCCCCGGTCATCGAGTTGGAAACCAAACACATCGCCCGGGCGGATTTTCTTGAGATTTCGCGTTTCGGCATTGAGCGCCAGTATGTTGTGCAGCAATGCCGGGCTGAATCCTTGCGATCGAAAAATGGTGTCCAGCGACTGGCCGGATTTAACCTCGACCAGTTGCCAGCCTTCATCTGCGAGGTCGTTGTCTTCCTGTGCCGTCTCAGACAGGGCACTCAAGGCCCCCGTCGGGGATGCCCTGGCAGGAAGATCAAGATCCAGGATGCTGGAAAAACGTACATCTTTCAGGTCAGGATCAGGATCAAGACCACCCAGTGCCACACCAAAAATAATGAGAGTGACGGCAAACAAAGCCAACCTGGACTGGTTGATGTTCAAATGCCATCGCTTCATGAGCCTGGTCAATTGGAATGGTATGGCTTTGAAATTCATTCTGGTGATGGACTCGCTTTGCAGATAAGAGTTCAGGCAGGCGTAACCATAGCCATATGCACGATAACGGTCAAACTTGTAGCACTGCAAGACTGAGACAAATACAATGCCGTGTCATTACTTTGTTGTAGCGGGACATATGAAGCAAGACCTCAAAAGCGCCCTGGAACTGATCGCCAGGGGGACGGACGAAATCATCAAGCCCGAAGACCTTGAAGAGCGGCTCAAATCCGGCCGTCCTTTGCAGATCAAGGTCGGCTTTGATCCTTCAGCGCCGGATCTTCACCTGGGTCATACGGTGGTCATCAACAAGATGCGCCAGTTTCAGGACCTGGGGCACGATGTGACGTTCCTGATCGGCGACTTCACCGGCATGATCGGTGACCCGACCGGCAAGAACATCACCCGCAAGCCGCTGACGCCGGAACAGATCAGGGAAAACGCCGATACCTATGCCGAGCAGGTGTTCAAAATCCTCGACAAGGACAAGACCATCGTGCGCTTTAACTCAGAGTGGCTCAGTGCGCTGGGCTCTGAGGGCATGATCCGCCTGGCGGCCCGTTATACCGTGGCGCGCATGCTTGAGCGGGATGATTTTGAGAAACGCTACAAGTCAGGACAGCCTATATCGATACATGAATTCCTCTATCCCCTGGCCCAGGGTTACGACTCCGTGCATATGAAAACCGACGTGGAAATGGGCGGCACGGACCAAAAGTTCAACCTGTTGGTTGGCCGTCATCTGCAACAGCAATACGGTCAGCCGCCACAGATCATCATCACCCTGCCGCTGCTTGAGGGCCTTGACGGGGTGCAGAAAATGTCCAAATCGCTGGACAACTACGTGGGCATTACAGAGCCGCCGGAAGAGATGTTCGGCAAGCTGATGTCTATTTCTGACGAGTTGATGTGGCGCTATTTTGACCTGTTGAGTTTCCGCAGCAACGAGGAGCTTGCCGGGTTCAGGAAACAGGTTGAAGACGGCACCAACCCCCGCGATATCAAGTTCCTTCTGTGTGAAGAAATTATCGAGCGTTTCCATGATCGCGATGCGGCAGTGGCAGCGCGCGAAACATTTATTTCAAGATTCCGGCACGGTGCGATGCCTGAGGACATCAGGGAGCAGGCGCTGCATACCAATGGCGAGGGCATCGGTATCGCTACGGCGCTGAACCAATGCGGACTTACCTCCAGTAATGCGGAAGCCTTCCGGATGATTCAGCAGGGCGGTGTGCGCATAGACGGTGCGAAAGTCAGCGACCGCTCGCTGGTGCTCGAACCGGGCTTTGACGGGATACTCCAGGTAGGCAAACGCAAATTCTGTAAAGCCCATGTTGACTGATCCTGTGCAGCATCAATTCAGCGCGGCGCGGGTGGTATCGGACATTGACTGGTCGGACTGGGAAGCGCGTGATCTGGCAACCCTGGTATTTGTAATCCAGGATGAACGAATTCTGCTGATTCGCAAAAAGCGTGGCCTGGGCAAAGGCAAAATAAACGGCCCCGGCGGTAAGCTGGATCCTGGCGAGAATGCCATCGAATGCGCTGCGCGGGAGTGTCAGGAGGAACTGGGTATCACCGTGCATCAACTGGAATGCATGGGCGAGCACAAGTTTCAGTTTAGTGACGGCTATTCCATCCACTGCTGGGTGTTCAGGACATCCGGATTTGACGGCGAGGCCATTGAAACCGATGAGGCGGTACCGCTGTGGACGAATATCAGCGAAATTCCCTTTGATGAAATGTGGGAGGATGACCATATCTGGCTGCCCATGGTGATTGCAGGGAAACCATTCACCGCGCGATGGATATTTGATGATGACCGGATGCTCGATTACGTGCTCGAGGAGACCGATCACGTTGAGCCCGGCGGGACCAGAATCGAAAATGATCAAATCAAAAAAGGATAGGGAATGACCCAAATAACCAAATTCACCTCTGCCTGGTTACTGCTGATTGCAGCAAGCCAGGTCTGTGCAGCGGTAGATCCGGATACCCGTGCCAGGGAACTGACCAGCCTATACCCTGTTGTGGACACACATATTGATGTCCCTTACCGCGTGCACAATGCCTGGGTAGATGTGACGCAGGCAACGCAAGACGGCCAGTTCGACTATCCACGAGCAGTACGCGGTGGCCTGAATGTACCATTCATGTCTATCTATACGCCGGCTGAAACTGCCGATTCACAGGAAAATTTTAAACTGGCGCATGAGCTGATTGACAGTGTTGAAGCCATGGTTGCGCGAGCGCCTTCACGTTTCATGCTCGTTCGTTCGGTGGACGATGTGCAAACCGCCATGAGCCAGGGCAAGATCGGCCTTGCCATGGGCATGGAAAACGGGTCGCCCATCAACGGCAAGCTTGAGAATATTGCGATGTTTGCCCAACGGGGAATCCGTTACATTACCCTTGCGCATTCGCTCAGCAATCAGATTTCCGACTCTTCTTTCGATCCAAACCGGCAGTGGAACGGGCTGAGCGAATTTGGTCGCGATGTCGTACGCGAGATGAACCGGGTAGGGGTGATGGTCGACATTTCGCATGTGTCCGACGAGGCCTTCTGGCAGGTGCTGGAGATTACCGAGGTGCCGGTGATTGCCTCGCATTCGTCGGCACGCCATTTCATCCCCGGGTTCGAGCGCAATATGAATGACGAGATGATCAAGGCGCTGGTCAAAAATGGCGGTGTTATCCAGATCAATTTCGGTTCCGCCTTTATAACGCCTGAAGCGAATGTATTGCTGACAAAATTCCGGGCAGATCGTAAAGCATATCTTGCTGAAAGTGGTTTCAAGGCTGGCAGCCAGGAAGACCTGGTGTTTATGCAGGCTTTCCGGAAAGAAAACCCCGTCCCTTACGCAAGCCTGGAGCAGGTGGTGGATCATTTTGATCATGTTATCAAGCTGGCCGGGCCGGACCATGTAGGTATCGGTTCGGATTTTGATGGTGTTGGAGACAGCCTGCCGGTCGGCCTTAAAGATGTTGCAGATTATCCAAACCTGGTCGCAGAATTTATCCGCCGTGGCTACAGTGATCAGGACATCGCCAAAATCCTCGGCGGCAACCTGTTGCGGGTCTGGCGCGAGGTGGAAGCCTACTCTCACGCGCACTGATCACCGGGCCGGCAGCGTGGAATACATTATTTCCTTCAGCGAATGGTTGCAGGCCAATCCGCAGATCAGCGGACTGGTTTTTGTGCTGGCTTTCGCCACGATCCTGGCTATTGGTATCCCGGGCGGCAATGTGTTGATGCTCTCCAGCGGTATGCTGTTTGGCACCCTGACCGGTGGTCTGCTGTCTGTCACAGGCGGTGTGCTGGCCGCATTCACGACACGCGCGCTGGTGCGGACCGCATTCGGGAACTGGCTGGATGCCAGGGCCGGTGATACGAGAATATCTGTCCGGCATTTTGTGCAGTCGGGTAACTTTCTGCTGCTGGTATTGCCAAGATTAATTCCGGTGATACCGTTTTTCGTGGTCAACGTTGGGCTGACTGCCGCGGGCGTGCCGAAAAAGAGCTATATGCTCAGTACCTTTCTCGGTTTGATTCCGATTGCATTTATTTTTTCCAGTATCGGCAGTGAATTGAGCAATGCCCGGGCGCTCTCCGGATTTAGCGCAATCAGCCTGCTGACCTCGCCCGCATTGTTTGTCCCACTGGGGTTATTGATCCTGATGACACTGGGCGGATGGCTTTGGGTCAGGAATCACCAGAAACCCTGAACATCAGCACCGGACCTCAAAGCAGCGCCTGGATGACAGGCCTTCAGTTGTTATAACGCTTGTTTTTGATCAGACTTGTGCTATGCAGCAAATGCTGCACACTCACACGGATCACACCCAGGCCGTAGCTGATGCTGGCGCCAAGGCGGATGGAAGAGGCATCCTCGAAATAACGGGTCGGGCAGGTGACTTCGCCGATGTGGAAGCCTGCCATGAATATTTGTGAAATGAGTTCGTTGTCAAATACGAAGTTCTCGGAATTTTGCCGGTAATCAACAGCACGCAGCACCTCGGCTGAATAAGCACGATAACCGGTGTGGTACTCGGAAAGCTTCTGGCCCAGCATGATGTTTTGCATCAATGTCAGGATCCTGTTGGCCACGTATTTGTACCAGGGCATGCCCCCATCAAGTGCGCCATTGCCCAGGATGCGTGAACCGAAAACCACCGGGTGCACATCAAGTGCGATCAGGGACGCCATCGCGGCAATCAGTTTGGGCGTGTACTGGTAGTCCGGATGCAGCATCACCACGATATCTGCACGCAGTTCCAGAGCCCGGTCGTAGCAGGTTTTCTGGTTGCCCCCGTAACCACGATTCCGGTCATGGCTGATGATATGGGTGATGCCCAGGGCGCGAGCGGTTTCTACCGTGCCATCAGAACTGTCGTCATCCACCAGAATGACCTCATCGACGATATCCAGCGGGATTTCCCGATAGGTTTTCTCCAGCGTTTTACCGGCGTTATACGCCGGAAGAACGACGATAAGTTTTTTGCCGTTGATCATGTGCTAAGCGTAACCGATAAGGCATCACAGGTGACAGACGACATTGTGGGAGCGATCACCTGATCGCGAAGCTCTTTGGCAGGGAGTGCAGGACTTGAGAATTCACGATCGGGTGATCGCTCCCA
>PVMS01023243.1_pt1 | contig 10483 bp, 13 predicted proteins | sample 1853461 | NCBI WGS metagenome assembly PVMS01 (sample SAMN08582032, study PRJNA380276) | Marine sediment metagenome, whole genome shotgun sequencing project. | isolation source: ocean sediment barecode stripped | collected 2017
TTATGTGTTATTGTTTGTTGGGTGCAAATTTAAAATTATTTAAATAGTAATAGTATAACTTAACTAAGTTTTTATGAATTAGATAAAAAATATTTATAAATTTGCACCCAACAAACAATAACACATAACTAATCAATAATTCAACACTACTAAAAAATGAGAAGCAATCAACTTGAACCAAAAATTTTTGCCTGTACACAAAGTAAAGTTTTAGCCTTAAACATAGCTAAAGAGTATGGTGTTAAACTTGGAAACGTCAATATCTCCAAATTTAGTGATGGCGAATTTCAACCTGCATTTGTTGATTCGGTAAGAGGTCGCAGAGTCTTTATTGTAGGCTCAACATTCCCTACTGCCGATAATTTAATGGAAATGCTCTTAATGTTAGATGCTGCTAAAAGAGCGTCGGCACGTCATATTACGGCGGTGATACCTTATTTCGGTTGGGCACGACAAGACAGAAAAGATCAACCTCGAGTGGCTATTGGTGCAAAATTAGTTGCTAATCTGTTACAATCCGCCGGAGCCACCAGAATTATGACCATGGATTTACATGCCGATCAGATTCAAGGATTCTTTGAAAAACCTGTAGATCATTTGTATGCATCATCTATGTTCTTGCCGTATATCAAGCAATTAAATTTAGAAAACTTAACAATTGCCTCTCCGGATATGGGTGGTTCAAAACGTGCATATGCATATTCAAAATATTTGGAAAGTGATGTTGTTATTTGTTACAAGCAACGATTAAAAGCAAATATAATTTCCTCAATGCAATTGATTGGCGAGGTAAAAGACAGTCATGTTATTATAGTTGACGACATGATTGACACAGGAGGAACGCTTACAAAAGCAGCTGATTTAATGATGGAAGAAGGGGCCCTAAGCGTACGTGCTATTTGTACGCATCCAATACTATCCGGAAAGGCCTACGACCGAATTGAAAAATCCAAATTACTTGAGTTAATAGTCTCAGATACAATTCCTTTAAAAAGAGAATGTTCTAAAATAAAAGTTGTATCTTGCGCCCCTTTATTCGCAGATGTGATGCATAAAGTACAAGATAATACATCCATTAGCGACCAATTTTTAATGTAAATAATTAATAATTAAAATAGATAAATGAAATCAATTACAATCAAAGGATCTCAAAGAGAAAGCGTGGGCAAAGTAGCTACTAAAGCCTTACGTAATGCTGGAAAGGTACCTTGCGTATTATACGGAGGGGATAAACCATTACACTTTTCAGCTGACGAAATTTCGTTCAAAAAATTAGTGTATACCGCAAACGTTTATACCGCAACGATTGAATTAGAGGGAGTTAAATATCACGCTATATTACAAGACATTCAGTTTCACCCTGTAAGTGATAAAATTTTACATGTAGACTTTTACCAATTGTTTAACGATAAACTTATAGCTATGAATATTCCTGTTAGGTTAACAGGAAGTTCTCCTGGTGTTTTAAATGGTGGTTCGTTACGTTTTCCGATGCGAAAATTAAGTATAAAAGCTTTACCGGCAGATTTGCCCGACTTTTTAAATGCTGATATTTCTGAATTATTAATAGGCGATAAAGTTTATGTTACTGAATTAGAAAATGAAAAGTGGACAATTTTACATCCGGACAACACTGTGGTCGTTCAAGTCAGAACTGCACGTGCAGCTATAGAGGATGAATTAGAAGACGAAGAATTAGAAGAAGGTGAAGAAGGTGAAGAAGGTGAAGAAGGAGCTGAAGGAACCGAAGGAACCTCTGAAAAAGGAGCAACTCCTACGGAATAACATTCTTCTGAATAAATAAATTAAAAGCGTTGCATTTTGTAACGCTTTTTTATTTTTAGCAATACACATACTTTTTATTACTTTTGCTGTATGCAATTTCTACGATTAATAAAATTATTATTCGGTTTTAAAAAAGAAGAATCAACAGAAGATCTTATGAAAAAATTCTTAATTGTTGGCCTTGGAAATATTGGCGAAAAATACAACGATACAAGACATAATATTGGTTTTAAAATTTTAGATGAATTCGCTTCTGATGAAGAAATCATATTTGAAAGTAAAAAATTAGGTTCAATTGCAAAATTTAGATTTAAAGGGCGTACTTTTATTTTATTGAAACCCGCCACCTATATGAATTTAAGTGGTAAATCGGTAAAATATTGGCTTATTAAAGAAAAAATTCCAATTGAAAATTTATTAGTTATTTGTGATGATTTAAACTTATCTTTTGGAAGTATTAGAGTGAAAGCAAAAGGTAGTGATGGCGGACATAACGGTTTGAAAGATATCAACGCTGTTTTACAAAACCAACAATATGCGCGTTTTAGATTTGGAGTTGGCTCGGAATTTTCTAAAGGACGTCAAACTGATTTTGTGCTTGGAAAATGGGATGATGAAGAAAATAAACTATTACCGGAACGCTACGAAAAAGCTATTCAACTCATAAAATCGTTTGGTACAGCTGGTTTAAATAATACTATGAATACTTTTAATGGAAAATAAGTTGATTTGTTAACCACTTAACGATGTCGTTCTGTATGAATGACAACGAAATGAAGTTTCTTTTTAATAAAATGAAAGATTATTCGACTGTACATTACTGCAGAAGGCTGGCTCAAAATGACCTTGTAATTACTTTATTCTAAATCACATTGAGTCCTGATCACTTGCAAACCACTCAGCATATGAAGTTCCTGTTTCCTGCAATTTTAGAGAATGTAATTTGATATTCTTCGGCAGTCTATTTTTAATTTTTTGGGAAAAATCAACCAACATCATTTCAGTTGTTGGTTGGTAATCAACCAAAATAATAGTATGTCCTCTTTTCTCTAGTTCTATTGCCAATTCTAAATGAGGCGTGTTTTTATTAAATACTGTAGCGTGGTCAAATTTGTCCACTATTTCCGATAGTACAATTTTCTTTAAATCACTAAAGTCAATCACCATGCCGTATTTTACATTTGATGAATCACTTATGGGAGTTCCGCTTACGGTAACAGAAAGTTTATAGCTATGTCCGTGTACATTTTTACATTTTCCGTCGTAGCCATACAACGCATGACCCGTTTCAAAATCGAATTGTTTTGTTATTCTAATAGTACTCATTGGTTAATCATTTAAATCCTTTCTGTTTTTTGCCTTGTAATACACAATGTAAGCTATCAATACCAACGCTACAAAAGGCAAGTATGTTCCAATAGCAACACCAATTTCATAACTTTTATCAGGTGCATTTTCAATTTTCTCTTCAATATTAATTTGCTGAAAAGCAAGTATTAGAGTTGCTAACATTTGTTATTTTTTAAGCTTTTTAAATGCATTTTTCGTAAATTCTGACAACACTAATTTACCACTTATTTCTGCGCGTTCTTCTAATAACCTTTCCCAATTATCAGTTCCTTTCCATAATACCTTTTTCATTTCTTTTAACGCATCGGGATTGTAATTTGAAAGCCTTAATGCTAAATAATCTACTTCAGTATCCAATTCCTTAATAGATTCAAAAACTTTTGCGTACAAGCCTTTCTCTTTTGCCCAATAGGCGTTTTGCCAACTCGTTGCATCTAAAGTTAATTCGCTCAGCGCCGCCACTCCAATTTTACGTTCAACAACAGGTGCTATTACAAAAGGTCCAATACCTATACTAAACTCAGATAGTTTTATAGAAGATTTCACCGTTGCGAAACAATAATCACAAGTAGCGGCCAAACCAACGCCTCCTCCAACTGCTTTTCCCTGTATACGCCCTATGATTAATTTTGAACAATTACGCATCGCGTTTATCATATTGGCAAAACCTAAAAAAAACTGTTTCCCTTCATCAAAAGTTGAAATTGACATCAATTCATCAAATGAGGCCCCTGCACAAAAAGTTTTATCTTTTTCGCTTTTTAAGATAATCACATGAACGTCTTCATTGCTACCCAGTTCATTAAAAGTCCTTGTTAGTCTATTTAATAATTCGCCTGGTAACGAATTGCTTGCAGGATGATAAAATTCAACCGTAGCTATCTTATTTTGAATATACGTATATAAACTTCCATTACTCATAGTCTTCAAAGTTACATGTTTTTATGTAAATATTTTCTTCTAAATTTTATCACTAAAATGCCCGCTCTCAATGACATCCAAACCGTAAAAGCTATCCAAACCGCATACAGTTTTAAATTGTAATAATCTCCAATTAAAAGTACTGGTATAAAGCCTAAAAATGTGGCTACCAGCAATAAATTTCTCAAGGTAGCAGCTTCTGCCAATCCTTTGAAAATTCCATCAAAAACAAAAGCCACTGCGTTTATTGGTTGCATGATTAGCACTATCCAAAAAATATTGTAAAACGACTGTAACACAAGTGCATCCTGGGAAAATAACCTTCCGGTTGGGAAATAAAGCATCGCACAAAATACAGCGAGAATAATTGAAACTACTATTGAATACCTACTTAATTTAATACTCAATTTCCAAAGTTTCTCATAGTTTTTTTCACCTAATAATTTTCCTGAAACAATATTTCCAACGTTGGAATAACCATCAATAAAAAAGGCAAAAAACAACCAAATTTGAAAGGCTATGGTTTGTGCCGCTATATAGTTTTTCCCGTAATTTGTGGCATAAGAATTTGCCAAATACAAGGCGACATTTAAAGCAACTGCCCTAATTATTAAATTAAAACTTAATGATAATAAATTTTTAATTTCTTTATTAAACGGAAATGTAATTTTTAAATTAAACGGGGTTTTCTTCAGTATTAAAACCAGGGCTAAAATTGCCATTACACCTTGCGATATAACACTTGCCCAAGCGGCACCTTCAATATTCATTGGGTTTATAAAACCATCAATTCCGTACACCATAATAAAGTCTAATCCAATGTTTAAACTCGCACCAACTATACTAATAATCATTGGCCAAAACGTGTTTTGCAAGCCTCTAAAAATACCAAATGTTGAAAAAACAAAAAGCGTTAATGGAAATCCTACAGCCCTTATTTTAAAATATGTCACCGAATAACTTAAAATAAGTCCTTCGGCATTGTACATTTTAAAAATTTCATTAACAAAAAGAATTGTTGTAAAATAAATCACAACACTTAAAACCAGATTAATTCCAATAACCTGCGCTGGCAAGGTTGCTATTTCATATAATTTCTTCGCACCCAAATATTTTGCTACTATCGCTGATATGGCCGAACGCGTTTGTGCTAATATCCATACCAATGCCGAAATAAAAGAACCTGCAATACCTACCCCGCTAACGCTTCGGTTGGGTTTACCTGAATATTCCCAACTATCGCTGTATCTGTGATGGAGAGCAGGGGTTCGGCAACTCCTGAAATTATTGCAGGAATAGCTAGTTTGTTGATTCCTTTAAAAGTAATGGTTGATTCTTTATACATTTAAAACTAATTCGTAACAGAAAAAAGGGTGGTCGCTTTGATTTGGAAAATAAATACTTCCAAGTTTTGTATAATTACGTTTTTCATAAAATTCCTGATTTTGCTTGTTTTGACTAAAAGTATCAAGTCTAATTGAATTGTACTTATTTTCTTTGGCATAATTCTCAGCGAAATCCATTAATTTTTGTGCATGGCCTTTTCCTTGAAAACCAGGACGAACTGCTAAGCGGTGAATGTATAAATTATTTATATTTTCTGTTAGCCATTTTTTTCTTTTGTACACATTATCTTCAATTTCTGTAAGAACAATTATCCCCACAATTGCATTTGTGTCTTCTAACTTCTCATATTTGCTGTAAGTCGATGTCGCTTTGCAAAACTTCTTTTGATGGATACTGTTCATCCCATTGAAAAATACCCTTCTCAATCATATGCGTGGTGCAACTTTTTGTAATAGAACATAGTTGCTCTAAATCTGCTTTTGTCGCCTTTAATATTTTCATTAATTAAATTTGTACTGAATTTTTAAATGTTTATTGTAAATAGTATCTTTACCCGACAAAAATACAATAAATGAAAACAATATTGGTCCCAATAGACTCCTTTGAAAATGGATTGAACACCTTACAATATGCCGTTGATTTTGCTGAACAAATTTCAGCAAAAGTTTATGTTCTTGAAGTGTATGGAGCTAATGTAATTCCTGGTTCTATTAAAACTGTTGGTTCTCTTTTGAAAGAAGATTCCAAGAATGAGTTAAAAAATCTGATACAGCATGTTGATAAAAGAAATGTTGAAATAGTTGCTACAACTATGAAAGGAACGCTCGTAGATAATATTCATTTAATATTAGAAAATATTGATGTTGATTTAATTATTTCTACTTCAAATAGAATTGCCAAAGATGAAACTATTTATATTGGAGAAATTACAGGCGGCATAATAGAAAATATTGATTGCCCCATTTTGGTTGTGCCGGAGAATTATAAATTTAAAAAAATAATCAAAGTGTTAATGGCCATTAAATCCGGAACAATCAAAAGAGATAATGTTTTAACCCCCATTACTTTCTTACTAGATTTATTCAAGATAAAATTAAATTTATTGCAAGTAATTACTCCTTATATACGGCCAGATGAATTAGCTATTAACGCAGAATTATCAGATTTAGCTTCATCTATTAAAACTACTGAGAACGCAACTATATTTCAAGGTGTATTAGAACATTTACATGAAGTTGAGCCGGACTTGCTTTGTATTATTAGACGTAAAAGAGGTTTCTTTTCTAAACTATGGGATCAAAATACTGTTAAAAAAGTTGATTTTGAAAGTAGAGTTCCTTTACTAGTTTTAAAAGGTGCTTTTTAATATAAAATCTATACTTTGTTTTACAACTTCTTCCAAGTGAATTGGCATTGATGTATCAATCCAAGGTTGTGTACACCCTAAAGGATGATTCATTTCATTTATAAAAATAAGTTTACTTTTTGAATTCCATAAATGTATGTTTTTGGCTTCGGAGGGTAAAACTACCTCGTCATTTTTACCATGTACAATTAAGTGAGGAATTTTTAATTTTGACACGGCATTTTTTATGGTTAGCCGATCTTCATTGTCTTTAAAATTTTGATAGAATTGATATAAATGCGGCATTTTTTGATTCGTTCTCGAGTTTAAAACATAATAAATTCCCTGTTTTCTCCATTCTTCTAATAACTCTCCTTTTGCGAAACGCGCGCCAATATCTGATACCCCAGACCAAGTAATAAGTTTCGTTATTTTAGTGTTCTCAGAAGCCTTAATTGACACTATTCCTCCACCTCGTGAGTGACCTATCAATGTAATATTTTCAGTGTCAATTTCATTTTTGAAATCAGGATTATCTAGTACCCATTCAATAATATCTTCTAAATCATCTAATTCTATACTATAATTGTTTTTCCCAAAAGCTTCAAGGTCTGGAAAATCAATTGGTTCGTTTACCGTTCCTCCGTTGTGAGAAAAATTAAATTTAACAAAAAACAAGTTGTTTTTTGCAAATTCGCTTGCTGCTAAATTCCATGCACCCCAATCTTTATACCCTTTGTAGCCGTGACAAAACACTACTACTTGTTTTTTAATCTTATTTTTTTTATAAAAAACATCTGCTAAGATAGGTCTGTTATGATGGTTGCTATTTACAATATTATTAAGTAAGGTTTTCATAATTTAGTTTTAAAATGGTAAATTTTTATTTTGGATAAACGGAATTTTCGGATTTAAGATTTCGATAATTAGGTTTTTAATTTCATTCATAAAATCATTCAACCTCTCTTCTGTCACCATGTAATCCGCGGTTCTATTTTCAGAAAAGTTCATTCTTAAAAATCCAGCATTCAAATTTTTAAATGATACTATTCCAGCCTCAATTGGTTTTGAAAAATCATACTTGTTTTCTTGAGCAAATAAACAAGTATATAGCATTACTTGCATGGCTTTGGTGTGTTTGTAATCTTCTTTTATAACACTAAAATCAACTATTTTTAACTGTTTTGCTTCAACTTTTCCTGTTTTATAATCAATAATTCGTGTAATTCCGTCAAGCTCATCAATTCTATCAACAATTCCTTTCAATTTTATTGGAAAATCAATTCCCGCAATAGTTATTTCAGTAGATAATTTTTTTTCCAAGGCAATAATTTTTAATTGTTTATTTTGATTTAGCAATTGCAATTCTTGCTTTAGAAATCGATCTATGTGATTCTTAGAAACTTCAAAAATTAATTTGTTTTTCCCTGTTTGTATGCTCCCTTTTAAATAATGCTTTCCAAAATATTTGTTAAGTAGAGCAATTCTATTTTTTTGCATTCCAATAATATCATTCTTACTTAAATATTTATTAATAAAAGGAGTATATAATTCTTCAAGAACATCATGAATAACAGAACCCATTGTGTTCATAGCGATCGTTTCTTCAACTTCATGTTCTTCTTTAATACCCAACACTTTTTGTTCATAGAAACTAACGGGGTTGTAGATATAAGTTGCCAAAGCTGAAGGTGAAACGCCTTCTTTAAACACCTCTTTTAATTTTTGTAAAACATTCGGTATTTTTTCAATGGCTGTTTCAACTGGATTTGACTGCTGAATTTTAGGGCTTACAATTGTTTTTTTTATGTTCGAATAATTAATTTCCAGCTGAGTTAAAAAACGACTTTTTTCTCCTGTTCCATATCCATCAGTCTCCGTATTGTAAATTAAAAAAATGTTTTTAGAACGCTGTAATAATCTTTGAAAATGATAAGAGAATATTGCATCTTTTTTCTTGATAAGTGGGTAATTCATAATGTTTCTTCACATCAAAAGGAATAAATGACAGTTCATTTTTACTTCCTGGTAATATTCCTTCATTTAGCGATGTAATAATTACCGTTTCAAAATCTAAGGCCCTTGTTTCAAGCATACCCATTATTTGTAAGCCTTGAAGTGGTTCTCCTTGAAAAGATAATTTTTCATTTCGCAATAGTTGATTATAAAATAACCGCAGTGTTTTTAAATCGCTTATATGATGGTATTTTTTGTTTAAAGTTTCAAGCTGTTGAAATACCTGATAAAAACGAAACATATATTCTTTTTCAACACCAGCAACATACTGTTTGATCTGGTCTATTAATTTACTGCATTGCTTTATAACAACATTCATGTCTAGTGAAAAATTGAACAATGAAAAAAGTAAGGACAGTTTCTCAATTTCTTTTGGAGTTATGTAATTTTTTAAAGTTTCCACTGTCAAAAAAATAATATTCTCATTATTAATTTTAGTACATATCCTTAGCAGTAGTTCACCTTCAATTTTGTTTAAAAAAGGATCTTTTAGAAGGTTTAGTACATCTTTGTAATAAAATTGATGCTTAGTTACCTTATCAAATTTAAATTGATTTAAATGCAATTTAAAAAGCTTTTCGAACAAGTCGGAAATTGGAATATCTTTTAAGGGGTATCCCATGGTAATATTTATGTTATTTACATTATTCGGTAATGAGTTTAATGTTAATGAAAGCAAATTCTCATCTGCCAATACAAGTGCAGTCTTATTTAAATCAACAAATTTGGACAGTAATTCTCCAACATATTTTACCTGAGAAATATTTTTAGGTGCTCCAATAATTTCAATATTCTTTTCATCTAATGAAATGGTATTCACCCATAAAAAAGGATTTTCTTTATAATACACCCACTCACTTTTATATTTCCTTAAAAATACACCAGCCTCATTGGAATTGCTAAAATAGGATTCATTTGCATCCCAGTAAATTGAAGCAATATTGTTATTTAATAGTTCTTGAAAAATAAATTCTTCAGCTTTATTTAATGCATTAAATCCAACAAAAACTATATGATTGTTTTTGTTGTTGCCAATGTAGAATTCCAAATTGTCTTTAGCTTCTTTATAAATTAATCCTTGATATCCAAATTTATTGTTTTTTAGCTTTTCATAGAGTGTACGATACAATATGTGTAGATATTCAAAAAATTGCAGATAGTTTAAAGCTAATTGACTTGGTTTCTTTTTTTGAAACCATTTATTCAGACGTTTGATATCTCTTAAATTTGCAAAGAAATCTTCTGAATTCACTAAATAGCTGTCTATTTCATTAAAATCATGCAATGCAATTAACGCCCATTGTGAAAAGGCTTCAAATGATTCCAAATTTTCTTTAGGAAGGCTTTCTTTATATATGGTGTAAAATTCAAATAGCAGTTGTGTATTATCAATTAAGGCAATGTCGGCTAATTCTTGTATGTAATTTTCAATACTAATGATTTTTGGTAAAAACGATTCCGATGGCATTTTTTTTAAAATTTCATGTCTTAAAAAAACTCTCTTCTATCCTTTCTTAAACTTCCTTCTCAATCCCGCAAGTCCGATCAGGCCGGTTCCAAGAAGAAACATCGTTGCCGGCTCCGGAACGGCCTCGATCTCCAGTGTTGATTTTTCGATTTGAACGGTCCATGGGTCCTCATCAGATTTAGGACCTGGATCTACTAGAACATATATCGGCAATGTACCACCGCCATTTCCCCAGTCAAAACTTATAGGAA
>PVMS01047839.1_pt1 | contig 10482 bp, 13 predicted proteins | sample 1853461 | NCBI WGS metagenome assembly PVMS01 (sample SAMN08582032, study PRJNA380276) | Marine sediment metagenome, whole genome shotgun sequencing project. | isolation source: ocean sediment barecode stripped | collected 2017
CACTTGGCTTTACGGACAGGGACCACACCGGTGGGAATCAGTGCGGCTGTAGCCACCACTTTCTTATTAATTGCATTTCTTTTGAATTGAGGAATTGAAGGACAAGCTTGCGCACTGCAAGGAGACAAACATGGTTTCTATAGAGGACTTAAAGAAGATTTCTCTTTTTAAAGAGCTGTCAGATAAAGACCTTGAACAAATCCTTCCAATAACAAGACTCCATGAGTTTAAAGAAGAGGAGGTCGTATTTAAAGAAGGCGACAAGGCGGACACCTTTTATATGTTGAAAAGAGGAAAGGTTTTGCTGGAAGTAGACATCTCGGAAGTGATCAGTATATCCCTAGGCGCCGTCAAAACCGGTTTTTCCTTTGGCTGGTCCGCTCTGATGACCGATTCGGTTTATACCAGCTCTGCAATTTGTTCTGAAACTTGTGAAATCTTTTCCATGTCGGGAAATGATTTTCTGAATCTCCTCAATAATGATCATACTATAGGCTATTATATCATGGAAGGTGTGTCGAGAATCATCAGGGGCCGACTGAAACGTCGGACAGACCAATTCCTGATGGTAATGTCAAAACACCCCGATATTCAAAAGCTTTTGTAATTAATAAAATTGGAAAAGTTAAAAAAATATAAACATTTATTTCATCGGGCAGGGTCAGTGATGGCATATCTTCAATTGACCCGATCCAATATATTATGTTCTACATCAGGAGAACGAAAGACATGAAAGAGGAAGACAGGAAGAAAATTGAACAACTCATGGCAGACATACAGTGTCCAAAGGATTTCAAGTGTGCAGAATCTGGTTTTGAACGACTCTGCAAGGCAAAGGATTTTGGACACGAAAACTATCTCGAATGTCTTGAGGAACACCCATCAAGTTGTGTTTTTGCGTTGACGCTTGATGGTGTGAACCTTTGCGAATGCTCTTTGCGAGTGTACCTTGCGAAGAAACTGAAGAAATAGACTTTTCTTGAGCTTTTCCGGATGTCTTTTCAATAGTATCCTCAGCTGCTAATCCACTGAAAGAGGCCAGAGACGTGGATACTCCCTGAACGCTTACTAGAAAAGATTCAAAGGTTCATTAAATTTTACACCGATTCCCTCCGAATCGGCCCTGGCAACCTCACCGCTAACGGTGATGTCTTTTTTAGTATTTGGAAGTGAGAATGTGAGTGAGATCTGCTGGCCGATAAAAAAGTTTCCATCGGTCTGAATAAAAACACCACCGTTGCTAATGTCCTTAATAAAATCAATAAATTGGGTGCCTTTGGTTGAGCACTCTACCGAGGTAAAAGATGGTCTCCGAGGGTGTCCTCTCATTTCCCTGAGTTTAAACGTGTGCCAATTTTCTAATTGCTCCCAAAGTTTTCGCAGGTTCGGTTCAGGTAAAACGGCAATGATCATGGATAAGAGTTTTTTACTTTCAGCTTCGGGTTGATCGGCAAACAATATGAACGGAAGTCTTTGCCTATCGGTTTCCGACATATCATTAATTATCTGTAATGTTCGTGATTTTACTTCATGTACGCTAAGTTCATTTCCGGTGTCTGTCACTGAAAAACCCCCTCACTCACTTTCAAGTATTATTTTTATGTTTTTCTCAAGATAGGTGTTGCATATCAAAAAAAATATTGTGATGCAAAACAAATTGTTGAAGGCATCGGGGCGTTTTTCCTAGAAGAGAGCTTCATGGATCATCTTTTATCTCCATTTTGTTTACCTTTTGCTCCAGGAGCGACAACGTTGCGTTACATAAAAACTGTTGACAATCTCATTTGAAGTATCCGAAAACAGATGTAAGGACACGTATTCGTAGTCAACATTAAGACCTCTATAAGCATTTGCATTAAGGAAAAGCAAAGTAGGGAGCAAAGATATTATAAAAAACCTGTCAACTTTGAAAGGATGTAAACATGATTGGAAAAACCCTTAATGAACTCAAGATTGGCGACAAGGAAGAATTTTCAAAAACGATTTCGGAATTTGATATTTATATGTTTGCCGGGATAACCGGTGACTTCAACCCAGCTCACATTAACGAAGATTATGCCAAGCAGACATTTTTCAAAACCCGTATTGCTCACGGCATTCTGACGGCAGGGTTTATTTCTACAGTGATTGGAACCAAGCTCCCCGGAACAGGAACCGTATATGTCAAACAGGATTTGAGGTTTTTGGCACCTGTACGAATTGGCGACACGATCACTGCCTGTGTAGAGGTCGTTGAAATTTTGGATAAAAAGAACCGGGTGCGGTTGAAGACCACCTGCTTTAACCAGGATAATACCCAGGTTTTAGACGGTGAGGCCATTGTCAGCCCGCCAAGACCACCTAAGAAATAAAAGTCGAACCCTACTTGATGCGCTTAAGCGTCGTTGTGCAATTGGTTACCCCTGATCCGCCAATATTAAAAATAACGCCGATTTCAGGTTGGCCTTTTGTGGGTGCAACGCCGATCGGCTCTCCAATGAGCTGCTTATATGCAAGGGCATGCATGGACGCACCGGTAGCGCCGACCGGATGGCCTTTGGACTTTAAACCGCCGGAAAGATTGACCGGGCAGTCATCTTCAGGTGTATATTTGCCTTCAATATAATCCCATCCACCCTGACCGTCCTTTGACAGGCCGAGCGCCTCAGTACTAAGAATTTGATTAATGGTAAAACAATCGTGTACTTCAGTAAAGTCGACATCTTTAATGGTGATACCCGCCTCGTTAAATGATTTCTTGATCGATTCCTTACCGGCAGTCAATTCATACATGTTGGGTCTGACACGTTCTGAAAGCCGTTCGGTTGTCATGCCGATACCGGCAATTTCAACCACCTTTTTACTGATCGATACGGCATCATTCGTTTCCGCCAGAACCACAGCGGCAGCACCATCAGAGATGAGCGAACAATCATGAAGCCTCAGAGGCGGCGTGATCATCGGATTGCTACCCTTTCCCTCATCAGGGAGATCGAGGATTGCCTGGGCGGTGGTTAGCCCGAGTTTGTCCGGAGGACCTCCTTTACTGAAATGGGCAAGGGGGTTTTCAAATCCGTTTCGGTAACACAGGGCAGATACCGTGGCCAGCATTTTTCGTAATTCTTCATCGGTGAAGTTATAATGCGCCTTGTAGCCCTTTGCGTATTCAGCAAATAATCCCGGGAAGGTCATCCCTTTTGATCCTTCCGACGGCCAGTGGGATGAACACGCTAAAACGTGAGTCACCTCTTTGGTGTTAAGCAGACTCATTTTTTCCACACCAATGACAAGCACCCTTTTAAATCTTCCGGATTCAATGCCGTAAATAGCGTTATACAAGGCAACCGAAGACGATGCGCATGCACCTTCGGTTCGCGTGGTGGGAATAAATCTAAATTCTTCCGGGGCGACTTCCAAGCCAAGAGGCCCGACATGCTCCTGATTAACAAATAGAGAGGGTGAACAAGCGCCGATCCAGATACCATCAATGTCTTTGGGCTCTATTCCGGCATCTTCCATAGCCCCCCTACCGGCTTCGACCAAAAGGTCATAATAAGATTTTGTATCTTTTATTTCTCCGGTTTCCCTGTTTTTCTCAGCAAATGTTCCGAATTTCGTGTTATATGCCCCGATAATATTTACGTTGCTCATATTTCCACCTTTCTGCAAGCTATCCAAAAAATCAATTGTAATGAATTAAACATTATCCGTTTGTCTGAAACAAAAATTATCCTTTAGACCCTAAGCGCAGACCGCCGTGGATAAAAAAGACATCTCCGGCCAAAGCTTCATTCCGATACAGTTCACACACCAGAGAAGCGATTTCCTCGGTTTCAATCAACCGTCCGATGGGGATATTGAGCAATATTTTTTCCAGGGCTTTTTGGTTCATCCCCTCCAGTATCGGTGTTGCTACATAACCGGGTGCGATGGCAACGCAACGGATCTTGTCACCGAGACCGCGCCTGAAAAATTCTGCCGTAAGGACTTTGGGCATCACCGAGACAGCCGCTTTTGTTGAAGAATAATTGAGCTGGCCGGCCGTTCCCAGTGAACCGGTGGAAGATACCAGACAGATCAAACCGCGGCAGCTGTGGTTGATCATGCGCTCTGTACATTCACGGATTGTAAGAAAGACACCGGTTAGGTTAACATCAACGACCTTTTGAAATTGCTCCAGAGACATTTTTCTTGTGACTTTTCCGCTATTTCGATCCGGAGAAAGCATCAGTCCATCCATGATGATTCCGGCAAAAGGTGCTACCAGATTGATTTTACCGAATCTTTCAATGGCGGTATCGGCCAGTTTGGCGCAGTCATCCTCTTGTGTAACATTGCAGACAACGGTGGCAACTTCGCCATCCATGTCGGCTGCAGCCTGCTTTAGGGCATCTTCAGCAATATCACCCAAAACGACCTTGCCTCCTTTTTGAAGCCAGTATTTGGCAACAGCAAGACCAATGCCACTGGCGCCACCCGTAATCACCGCCACAGAATCCTTAATTTCCAACATCTCATTTTCTCCTTAAAAAAAGTGATCAGGTTTTATTTCTTTTAACCATTTTTTGAATACCATTCAAATACATGGGTCTATATCGGAATACAATGAAAATAATGCAGGAAAATTTCACCGCAAGTTTTAGGCCACCTTTTTGACAGATCTCCCTGAGCCTCAACGCCTTCTCCCAAAATTTCGCCACATTGCCTCGCTCTTTTTTAATGATTCTTTGTAAAGATGAATTGAATATTGAAAAATTGATGGTTTCATGAAATATTTAGAGTAGCATTCAAAATTCATTTTTGTGAAACCCGAATAATGATGTGAATGCGTCATGGTTACATGTTTACAATGCGGCAGGGTATTTGATGACGTGGAACAAAAAATGCCGCTGCGAAGCGCACAAGTCGTTTTTTGGGACATGGCTGGACTGATATTTGGAAGTGCGAAAGTCTTAGATAGTCGAAAACAAAAACAGCGATGTAATTACGAACAAGAAAGGTACAGCTATGAAAGATTTGATTAAAACCGTAGCAAAAGCATTGGTTGATCATCCTGATCAGGTCATTGTTACAGAAATTGAAGGCAAACAGATTACGGTATTAGAACTTGAAGTGGCTAAAGAAGATATTGGAAAGGTCATTGGAAAGCAGGGCCGAACGGCTCATGCCATACGATTGGTACTAGGCGCTGCCTCTGCTAAGGAAAAAAAACGAACCATTCTTAAGATCATAGAATAGATAACATATTGTATTCACAGATATAAAGAGACCTTTGAAAAAGGTTCAGCTTTATCCTTGTCTCTCTGTTGTTTGGTCTGAACGATATGTGATATTTAAACCGGTAATGGGCGAACACAACCATAAAAAGATCGATTACAGCCGGATGTTCAAAATAGCCGTAGCGCTAAATATTGGCTTCGTTATCATTGAGGCTGTATTCGGGTTTTTATCGGGCTCTTTGGCATTGTTGGCAGATGCAGGTCATAATCTGAGTGATGTTTTAGGGTTATCGTTAGCATGGGGGGCCAGCCATTTGACCCATCGTCAACCAACAGACCGCCGAACATATGGTTGGCGAAAATCTTCAATCCTAGCGGCGCTATTCAATGCAATTATTCTTTTAGTTGCTATGGGTGGCATCGGCTGGGAAGCTATACAGCGCTTAAGTACGCCTTCCCCGGTATCCGAGATTACCATCATCTGGGTGGCGGGAGTAGGCGTTCTTATCAATACCATCACAGCACTGTTGTTTATGTCTGAAAGAAAAAGGGACCTAAATATTCGAGGCGCTTTTATTCATATGGCCGCTGATGCCGGGGTGTCGGCCGGTGTCGTTTTATCAGGATTTGGCATCCTTATAACCGGTTGGTTATGGCTGGATCCAATGGCTAGTATCATTGTTGTGGTACTTATTCTTGTCGGGACATGGGGATTGCTTCGGGATTCACTTAATTTAGCTCTGGATGCCGTACCAAAACACATCAATACGAATGACGTCAGGACGTATCTTTCAAACCTACCGGGCGTATCGGACATTCACGATCTGCACATATGGGGAATGAGCACAACCGATATTGCACTCACAGCTCACCTTGTGAAGCAAAATCCGAAAGATGATGATCAGCTCATCGATAGAATGAAAAAAGAGCTAAAGGCACGATTTGGTATTGGGCATATAACCATTCAATGGGAGAGGGGTGATGGGTTACACCCCTATGAAGGTTCATGTGAAAATAAAACGTAACTATTTCAGGGTAACGTCTCATCCAAAAAAATAACGTTTGGAATCAGCTTTCGAGCCAAATATCAGCCTCGTCGCCACAATGGCTGCATACGGAATGCCCTTTGATTTTCCCCTTTTTTTCTGTATCTTCGCTCTTGGGTTCTACAACTTTTAGTGGTTTGTCTTCTTCTTCGGGTTTCAGAGAACAGGTGATCATCATTTCTGCTTCGTTACCGCAATTGATACATTCGCATACTTGTTTGAATTTTTTTTCTTTCATTGTAACCTCCAATAATACGACCAAGGTTTCCTTTTTCTTTAAATACGGAAAAGCCGTTATATCTAATCGATTTAATGGTAAACTTAACACATCGATAATGAAAAATACAAGGCCGATTAGCAGACATGATAAGGTTTATTTCACATCAAAAGCACCATTTACTGCATACAAGCCTTGAATCTGTTGATCGTTATATATTATCCAGATTTTCTTCATTTTGTTTACGCTCATTTAGGGTACTATTTTTCAGGGGGAATACATGTCCGATCTTATCGATCATCCGGAAGAATACTTCAGGCGGTTTTTACCTGAAAGAGAACCATTGTTGATAGAACTGGAAGAAGAGGCTGAAAGAGAAGATATTCCGATTGTCGGGCCATTTGTCGGCAAACTGTTGCATATTCTGGCAAAGGTAACCCAAGCCGAGCGAATATTGGAACTGGGCACTGCGACCGGTTATTCAACCATTTTTCTTGCCAGGGCCTTTACACCCGGTAGCGGAAGACTGGTGACGATCGAAAACGACCCTGATATGGCCGCCAGAGCTATAAAAAATTTCCAGAAAGCCGGCCTAGATCAGCGGATTGACATCATCGTCGGAGATGCCCAAGAGAAGTTGACTGAAATGGACGGTGTTTTTGACTTCATTTTTTTGGATATTGATAAGGAATACTATGCTGTAATTCTAAAGAACTGCCACCGGTTGCTAAAACTGGGTGGACTTCTGGTCGCCGATAACGTGGGGTTCAAAGATGCAGATCCTTTTAATCGTTTGATTTATGAATCTTCGGAGTGGAAGTCGGTTAGCCTTTTTGCATATCTACCCTTCCACTCGCCGGAGAAAGACGGGCTGTGCTTGGCCATGCGGTGCTAATTCGATATTTTCTATTTCCTAGCACAAAAAATATGAGAAAACGTGTAAAGCAAAATAAAAAAAGACGATTGGCTCCATTAAAAAATATCGATTCAATTGCCAGGTCTCAGATGCTACGATTATTTGCCTGGCTATTTGCTCCACTATGCGTGCTTGGATTTTGGGTATCCGGAGTGCTGGGGGTAATTACAGCTTTTTTTGTCTGTTTAGTCATTTCCCCCTTGATCATGTTGATCTTAGAAAAATTCAGTCGCATCACGGCATCTTTTTTATACGGAGGAGGTTACGGTTCGTGGAGCAAAAGGGAACAATTGCTTGGTGATCTGAATACCGTTAAGCACCGTAAAATGCGGAAAGAATATGATCAGGCCCTCAAGGCCGTAAACCGTATTCTTAAGGTAGACCCTGATTTTTCAGAAGCGATATTTCTCAAGGCTCAAATTTTATGGGAAGGCTTTAAAAACACGGCTGCTGCACAGGGATATCTTAAACAGATTATAGAAACAAAAAAAGATAGGGATGAGACCATTCATCGTTGGGCATCGACGCTTTACGATGAGTTAACCGAAATCGAAAAAGAGAAAAAAACCCCGTCACAATAAAACAAAGGTTGCCCTATGGTCGAAGAGGATTTAACATACTTTTGGGGAAACCACATCAAGGTCCATGTTCATGATCAAGATCTGGATTTTTTGAAAGCAAATGATGAACCATTTATTTTCTAAAAAGGCATGACCATGAAAAGGTTAAAAGGACTACTTTTTATTGTTATCATGGGGTTGACCTGTGTCGGAACCCTTAATGCCGCTGATCTTCAGGATGGTATTTTTGGGTTAGAATGGGGGGCAGGGCTATCCCGTCTAAATGATTTTTCAAAATTAGGGTCGAGCAGCCATGTTGACTACTACATAAAGCCCGGAGAGGTTCGCGCCATCAATCAAGTGACCGTACCCGAAGTTATTTACGGGTCCTATTCTGATCAATTTTTTGCCGTGTATATTAAGATCGACACCATTGAAGTGTTTGACGATTTTAGAAGATATATGAAATCAAAATACGGCATCCCCGACAAAACCGTAAAGTTGAAAAATGATCAGACAGAATATCGCTGGAAATATAATGATATAAAAATAAAACTAAAGCTTTACGGTAAAAAAAATGAGATGAAGTTAGCTTTTTACTACACACCGCTATCCAACAAGGTTAATGAGGCACAAGAGGAGAAATTCCAAAAAGAGTCATTCAAATTGTTCCCCATTGATAAAAACAAAACGCCCGATATGATACCGTTGCTTCAATTTTGATTAGAAATTGATTTTCATTTAGTCTCTTTTTTTCTTGAGGTTTAAGGTTTCTTCCACAAGTTTTTTTTCATGATCAAAGTCAATGGCTCGTTGGAGCATAATCTTCTGAGCCATGACGGGGCCTGCACCATGCCAGGTGCCGACGCCGTGCATCCCTGCCGTCCAGTGTTGCAGAAGTTTGTGGACCTTCATAATGTTTTCCGTGGGTTCTTCTGAACCAAAACTGTAAAACTCTTCCACATAATCCTTCACATCCGGATTTTTTAACTCTTTAAGGGATGGGATGGTGACGACAAGCCCTCCGCCGATATCTCCTGCCAGGGCCATAACGCGCCAAAAAGCCGTACAAATATTGAGCTTGGACACATTGCCCATCACCTCATCCGGCAGATAAACGCCGGACCCTAAAGGATCCTCGGTTCCCTCCCGGGCCGCGGCTAAACCACAGGCACGTCCTGTTTCTCTTAATACGACCATTTCGGTGAGTTGTTCGTTAATATGGGGTACCTTTTCCAGGCCTTTATATTCTTGGATAAGCTTGGATGCTCCGATGATCTGATTCATGAATCCCACCTTACAGGTTCCGCCACAGGTCATACGGTGGGTTTTGGCGAACCGCGTCACGATTTTTCCGGAGTATGGGATCTCGCCGCAGTGAAAGACCCTCTCCCAGGGTATGAATACATTATCGAAGATGACCATGGAAGTCTCCCGCTGACCGAATATGGGATTGCCCAATTCATACAGGTCATCCGCCATCTCCCTTTCTGCAGAGTATGGTGAAAATTGACAGACATAAGTAATCCCTTCCGCGTCCGTGGGGGTGGCAAAGGCCACGGCGTAGTCTTCTTCTCCTTCTCTGTGGGACGATTGTGGTAACACGACCAATTCATGGCTTGCAAAAGCACCGCTGATATTGATCTTAGCGCCCCGAACCACAATACCTTTTTTGTTCTTTTCTACGACCTTTAAAGAAAGGTAGGGATCTGGCCAATCCAGGGTTTTTTTGTCTCGCCTTCCTCTGGGTTCGGTCAAGGCACCGGCTACAGACAAGTCCTTTTTTTGGATCATTTTGAGGAAATCCAAAAAGCGTGGGTAATACGCCGTACCCAGATGTTGATCCATTTCCCAAGTGGTGCTGGCCAAAGCATGGAATGCGTCATAGCCCACACATCGATATATGCAGGTTCCCAGCCTTTCGGCCGTGAATGTTCCGGCTTCGGCTTTTTTGACGAGGTCGTCTATGCTGGTACTGACGTGGGTATATCGATTGATCACGTCATCAATTAGCGGTGAGTAGCAGGACATGATATCCTTATACTTTGGGTCCAGTGCCCATCGATAGCTTGCCTTGTTTGACTCGACAACGGTTCGGGTGTTGGGGTTCTCAAGGACGTTTTCCACTTTCTTCCCATTCATGTACACCCTCGGCCGCATCTTTTTTAGGCTTTCTTCAAACTGCTCGGGGGTCATTAAGGTCATTTGGTCCTCCTTTTTTTCAATAGCATCGGGTTGAAGCGGAGTGAGATTTAAACCCATCGTGACACGATTTTATATCCGAAGCCGATTGTTTTTATAGCAGGGAATGAAACAGAATCCAATACCTTTGTCTCGGAAGAGGGCGGCCTTTTTAATTAGGCATGGTATGGTCAACAAAAAGATAGCAAATTATCCTTCCATTTAAAAAAATTCATGTGATATCTTCTTTTCGTTAAAACAAACCCGTTTCATGGGATTTACTGATTTGATGTTTTACGGAGTTTGCGATATATAATTGGCACAAGTTGTTGTTGGCTTGAGGTCATGCGGCTCGTTCCTCGGC
>PVMS01104349.1_pt1 | contig 10479 bp, 10 predicted proteins | sample 1853461 | NCBI WGS metagenome assembly PVMS01 (sample SAMN08582032, study PRJNA380276) | Marine sediment metagenome, whole genome shotgun sequencing project. | isolation source: ocean sediment barecode stripped | collected 2017
AAGAACGGTGTCTCGATCTGGGACGAATGGGCCGATGAGGATGGCAACCTCGGACCGGTATACGGTTCCCAATGGCGGCAATGGATAACAGCAGATGGCCGGCACATCGACCAGATCAAACTTCTGTTGGGTGATCTGCGTGAGCGGCCCCATTCACGCCGCCATATTGTTTCGGCCTGGAACCCGGCAGTTTTGCCGGATGAATCGCGTAGTCCAAAGGACAATGTCCGCGCTGGCCTGCAGGCCTTACCGCCATGCCACACGATGTTTCAGTTTTATGTGGCCGATGGGAAACTAAGTTGCCAGATGTATCAACGCAGTGCTGATGTGTTTCTCGGCATACCGTTTAATATTGCTTCATACGCACTGTTAACAATGATGATTGCCCAGGTCGTCGGCCTTGAGCCAGGTGACTTCATCATTACACTGGGCGATGCCCATATCTATCTGAATCACCTGGAGCAGGTCCAGACACAACTATCGCGGGATACATTTCCCTTACCCGCGATGAAAATCAATACCGACAGGAAAGACCTGTTCGATTTTGTTTATGAAGATTTCGAATTGCAGAACTACCAACACCATGCGGGTATCAAGGCCCCCATCGCCATCTAGCCCGCATATTGCGGGCTTATAATATATGCAGAAGAAAATCACCTTGATTGCCGCCATGGGCAGAAACAGGGAAATCGGGCTGGATGGCCGCATGCCCTGGCACTTGCCTGCAGAGTTGCAGCACTTTAAACGAACCACCATGGACAAGGCCATTTTGATGGGTCGCAAGACCTGGCAGGCCATCGGCCGGCCATTGCCCGGTCGTCAGAATATTGTCATCACCAGGAATCCGGAGTTTGAGGCTGTCGGTGCCGATGTGTGCACATCACTGAGCGCGGCCGTTGATGTTTCCAGCAGCGGGGAAATCATGGTGATTGGTGGTGGCCAGTTATATGCACTTGCACTGCCACTTGCGCAACGGATGGTTCTTACCATGATTGATGTCCAGCCAGATGCTGATACCTGGTTTCCTGAATGGCAAAAGCGGGACTGGCAACTAACGGATGAGCGCCACATTCAGGCCGATGAGAAAAATGGTCTTGCTTACCGGATATTGGAGCTTCAGCGGATCACACAGGAAGAGCATTAACGGCAGCGCACCTGGAACAGTTCCCTATCTTCCAATCTCAAGGCGCTCAACTTGCCTCCCCACACACAGCCGGAATCCATGGCGATATAGCGTTTTTTTACCCGCAGGCCCAAAGATGCCCAATGCCCGAATGCGATCGTGACGTCCCTGGTCTTGCGGTGCTTGTGCTTGTACCACGGTTTATACTTTTTAGGCTGGGAGCCAGGCGGGCCTGAAATCCGGTAGGCGCCCCGGCCCGCCGCATCGCAAAAGCGCATGCGCGTGAGGATATTGGTGATCAGACGCAGGCGGCCCCATCCACCCCTGCTGTCACGCCAGCGCAGCGGTCTGTTGCCATACATCTTGCGCAAGAATTTACGCCGGTTGTCAGACTGTAAAACAGCAGACACTTCCTGCCCGGCGCTCAAGACAGCCTGCCAGTCCCATTGTGGTATGACGCCAGCATGGACCCTGAGTAAACGGTGTTCTTCTGACCAGCATGCCAGTGGTTGCGTGCATAGCCAGTCCATCAGCGACTCGCAATCCTCCGCCAGAAAAATCTTGTTGAATTCCTTATTGCGGGAATTACCGTTCGGGTGACGGTGGTGATTTGCCAGCAGGTGGAGATCGTGATTTCCGAGGCTGACACTGACGCACGGGCCAAGGCTTTTGAGCAGGCGTAAAACCTGCAGTGACTGGCCGCCACGATTGACCAGGTCGCCACAGCTCCAAAGCCGGTCAACGGCCGGATCAAACGCAGTTTTCTCCAAAACCCGCTGCAAAGAGTCGTAGCAACCCTGAATGTCGCCTATCAGGTAAGTAGACATAGGCCCTAATGGAGCGGCGTGTCCGGGTCGTGCAGTGTGAACTCAGGAATTTCGGCACGGAAGGATTGGCCATCATTGGTGACAAAGCCGTATGAACCTTTCATGGATCCCACCGGTGTGGGAATCAGCGCCCCGCTGGTGTAGCTGTAAGAGTCTCCCGGTGCCAATTCCGGTGTTTCACCAATCACACCCTCACCAATGACCTCTTCCACCGACCCATCTGCATGCGTGATGATCCAGTGGCGGTTACGCAGTGTAATCGTCAGGTCGGAACGGTTGGTGATGTAAATGGTGTAGGAAAAGGCGAACTTGTCATTATGCTGGCCAATAAACTTTGGTTGTGCCACCACGTGGACCGGAATGTTGGGGTTCATTTTATCGTCCGCCTTGGTCAAATGTCCGGGTTGGGCCTTTAGTCTGCATTATACGGCAGTGCCCGCGCAAGCGCGGCAAATTGCGACAGGTTGAGTTGTTCGGCCCGTTGACCGGGATCGATACCTGTTGCAAGTATTTGCTCGGCACTGAGCAGGTTCCTGAGGCTGTTACGCAGTGTCTTGCGGCGTTGGGAGAAAGCAGCTGCGACCACCTGTCCCAGGTTCTTGTCTGATCCAGACTCAAACGGTGGTGCCTGTAACGGTTGTAAACGGACAATGCTGGAGCAAACCCTCGGTGCTGGCGTAAAGCTTTCCGGTTGAACGTCAAACAGCGGTGTGACCTTGCAGCGAAATTGTGTCATGACGGACAGGCGACCGTAGGCCTTGCTACCCGGTCCCGACGCCATGCGTTGCACCACTTCTTTTTGCAACATGAAGTGCATATCAATGACCAGTGCATGCCAGCGTAACAGGTGAAAGATCAGTGGTGTGGAGATGTTGTAAGGCAAATTACCCATCAGCCGGAAAGGGCGATTGCCGGTAATTTCAGCGAAATCAACCTTTAGTGCATCACAGGAATGGATCGTGATGTTGTCGATGTGAGCAAACTTTTTTTCAAGTTGCACAACCAGGTCCCGATCAATTTCCAGAACATGCAGTTCAGCACCGCTGGCGATCAACGGCTGTGTCAGTGCTGCCTGGCCCGGGCCTATTTCAAGCAGCAAATCATCGGGCTGAGGAGCGACGCTGGCAATAATGCGGTCGATAACCTGCTGGTCGTGCAGAAAATGCTGTCCAAATCGTTTGCGTGCCCTATGTTTCACAAGATGGGTTTCACAAGCTGGGCTTCATCGGCACATGCGCTGTGCGGTTATAGCCGCCATGTACATGCTGGATGCATCAGCGCAATTCTGCCCGGCGATGTCCAGCGCGGTACCGTGGTCAACGGATGTGCGGATAAATGGCAAACCCAGCGTGATATTCACAGCTTTACCAAATCCCACGTATTTCAGTACCGGTAGACCCTGGTCGTGGTACATGGCGATCACTGCGTCGCAGGTGGCCAGACGGGGAGGTGTGAAAGCCGTATCGGCCGGCACCGGACCATAGGCATTGATGCCCTCATTGGTGCATTCGTCAATGGCCTTTTGAATGATTTGCTCGTCTTCATGGCCCAGGTGTCCACCTTCTCCGGCATGCGGGTTTAGACCCAGCACCTGGATCGCCGGCTTCTTAATATCAAACCGGTGGCGTAGTTCGTGGTGTGTAATGCGTATGGTTTTGCGGACATTATCCTGTGTGATTGCATCTGCAACATCACGCAGCGGCAGGTGTGTGGTCACCAAAGCGACCCGCAGTTTGTCCGCCGCCAGCATCATAACGACCTTCTCGATCCCGGCCAATTTTGCCAGCAACTCCGTATGGCCACTGAATGCAATGCCGGCATCGTTGATCACAGCTTTGTGTACCGGTCCTGTGACCAATGCGCCCGCGTGGCCGGAACGAACCAGCTTGACCGCTGATTTGATCGTGGACACAACATACGCAGCGTTTGCAGGCTCGGGCTGGCCAGGCCGTGCAGGCTTAACCAGTGTTTGCGGAAAACAACTGAGTTTGCCGGCGGATACGGTGTCACCCGGCTGCCATGGTGTAATGGGTATTTTAAATCCAAGCGCTTCAGCGGTATCGGACAAAAGCTGCGGATCAGCGATTGCCAGCAAGCGTAGCTCGGGGTGCTCAAGGGCGAGACGAATGGTGCACTCGGGCCCAATACCTGCAGGCTCGCCCGGAGTCAGGGCGAGCACCGGATTAAGAGGGCAGTCTGATTTCAACAAATGCCTCGTCGCGCATCTGCTGCAGGAAACGTTCAATTTCGATGTCCATTTTCTGTTGCCGCAGGTTATTGCGGGCCGCGTTGCGAAGGGATTCGTCGGTAACGTCTTTTTCACGCATACCGAGGCGCTCAATGATATGCCAGCCGCTTTCGGTTTGGAAAGGCTCAGAAATATCACCGTCTTTGAGCGCAACCAATGTCTGTTGCATGCGTTCGCCGTAGGACTGTGGGATAAACCAGCCCATATCGCCGCCGAGGTTGGCGCTGGAAATATCGTCAGAATTCTTCCTGGCCAGGGTTTCGAAGTCTTCGCCATCCTGTAGTTTTTTATGTATATCCCGGATTTGTTGCATGGCTTCACGTGGCCCAATGAGGTCGTTGACTTCAACCATGATATGGCGGGCGTGGTATTCCGTTGCCATCACCGCACTGCGGTCGCGAAAGTCGTTTACCTTCACAATGTGGAAGCCGGAGGGACTGCGTATCGGAACGGTGAACTGACCTGCTCTCATGTTTTTAATGGCATCAGAAAACACCACTGGAACAGAATTCAGATCACGCCAGCCGACCAGACCACCTTCCAGTGCTTCCTGGCTAGAGGAATAGCTGATCGCGGCTGAAGCAAAATCCAGGCCTTCTTCCAGTTGCTGGTGCACGTTGTTAGCCTTGCTTTCCTGTTCAGCGATGGTTTGTGGTGTGGCGCCTTCCGGCAAAGCAATCAGGATATGGGAAATATTGTATTCACCACTGTTAAACCGGTCGGAAGCCAGCAGGATCTCAATTTCTGTATCAGTAATCGGATCCATGCCGTTGATCACACGCTGACGCAGACGCTCGGTCATCATTTCTTCACCGATATTCTGGCGGAACTCTACAAAACTTTCCCCGTCCGTTTCGATAACCTGGCGCATTTGCATCAAGCTGAGATTGTTCTGTTGAGAAAGCCTGAGCATTGCCTGGTCAATATCGTTATCACTGATACGGATACCGGTCTGGAAAGCCCGCTGCAACTGCAATCTGCGAACGATCAGGCGCTCTAATACCTGTTTTTCGAGCAGATGCTGAGGTGGCAGGTCACCGCCTTGTTGGCGAATTCTGTCGACGATACCCTTGACGGCAAGATCCAGTTCACTTTGCAGAATGATGTCATCATCAACCAGGGCAACGATGGAATCGAGTGACTGCCTTTGTTGCGCCTGCAGCGAATTGCCTGCAAATACTGATACCAGTGCAATGCACGCCAGCCATACCATGGGTCGGCCCATTGGTCGGAATGAATATGTCATAAAGATTGGTCTCCGGTAATTCACTGAAGCGATTGCGCGCCAATTCAAGCCGCTTATTTTAACCCATACCAAGCCAAGTTTTGAAATGGGTTTAATCTATCAGGTCATAAAATAGCGGCGAAGACCTGCGGCCGATGTTTGTCAGCCCTTTGAGTAACAATTGCACATAGATGGCATCGCGATGATCGCCTTCACGGTTTCTGAGGAAACGCTTGGCAACCACTCGCAGAGCCCAACAGCAACTGTCGTATTCAAAGCCGGCTTCAGCAGACAGTAAATCAGAATCCTGCAGGGAATAGTTTACCCGGCCCAAAATCCGCCAGCGCTCATTGATTGGCTGGTAATAACGAATATCAAACTGATCCAGGCTGTCACGTCTGAAACGATATTCAGCACCCAGGCGCCGGCCATTGGCTGACCTGTGTGTTACGCCAAGTATGGCGACGTCTATTTCACTGTTTTGCCAGTCCCATTGTACATTGATGCGACTGCTCAGCTGTCGCGTCGGATGCAGGACAAACTCGGCAATGAACGGTGAGGCGCTGTCGTCCAGCGGTTCGCTTCTGGTAGACATCACACGCTGGTCTTCAAAATATACAATCTGGCCAAAACTCAGGCTCCACAGCTCATGTCCGGTATTTTGGTTGATTGAGCGTGTGGTCAGGGCAATCGTCAACTGGTTAGCATCCGATTGCCGGTCTGCGCCAGTAAAACGGTTGTAGTGAAATAGCTGGCTAAAGCCAAAGGTAAAGGGCGCTGAATCAAAGTCCGGCAGGTCGTCCTGGTTTTCATAAGGTACGTACAAATAAAACAGCCGGGGTTCAAGCGTCTGTACCATCCCGTTTTTACGGTATTTCTCCATGAACAAACCGCTGTCAAAGCTGATGATTTCAGTACCGCGGTTCGGTGATGTTTCTCCCGGCTGCCCGTGCCAGTCAAGCTCATAGGAGGTATAGCGATAGCCTACACTTGGCCGCATATAGCCCCAGTTGGTGCCAATATTCCACTCAATATGCGGGTAGATATCAAAGCGCGAGCCGGTCGCTCCAGAATCACGGTCAAAATAGACCAGCTCAGTATCCAGTTGCATCCTTAAGCCAAGGTGCCCCAAGGGTCGATCCAGGTAAAAGGCCAGGCGCGGCAGCCGTCTGTAAGGTTCGTTGTCCGCCGTCACTGCCTCGTCAATGACCTGAAAAACATCGGCAATGGCTGAAAAATTCCAGTAACGACCGCCACCGGTAATGCCGGCATTGCTGCGCAGGTATTGTCGTGAAGCGGCTGCCAGGCTGTTGCTGAAATCCTGGAAATATTGATCATCACTGACCCGGTCCACAACCACACGGGTGCCCCAGCGCCTGGTCAGGCGGGCATCGTGTTTAAAGCGGTAGTGATAGCGGAGTTCCCGGGTTTTCTTATCACTGGGTAAATAGTCAAAGTTCAGGGCGCCGCCGGTCCGCCGGGTAATAAAGCGGTATTCGGCTGTCAGCACAGCGCCACGCTCAGTGAAATAACGCGGTGTTAGCGTAGCGTCCTGGTTGGGTGCGATGTTCCAGTAGTAAGGGGCACTGAATTCAAATCCATTGTCATTCGCCGTGCTGATAAACGGATAGAGAAAACCGCTCTTACGCCGGTCATCAATTGGAAACGTCATGTAGGGTAAATACAGAATCGGAATATCGAAAAACTCGAGTTTGGCCTTCCTGGCCTTGCCAATTCCCGTAGCAAAATCCAGCTCAAGCTCTCCGGCGGTCAGGATCCACTCCGGTTCTTCTCCCGGGCAGGTGGTAAACCTCAATTGCCGTAAAAAGGAGTGGTTGGCTGAATCAACGATCACTTCCGCTGCACTTCCTTTCGCGCTTGAACCGGTTAAACCATAGTCGGCATCTGTGAAGCGGCCACCTTCGCTGAGGAAACTGTAATTGGCACTGGAACCACTTATATGCAGTACAGCATCTTCATAATACACCTTGCCCGGCATGCTAATGGTCTCAGTGGCGGGGTCGTAACGCAGAACTTCAGTTTTTAGCAACTGGTCTGCTCTGGTAAGCTCCACATTACCGCGGGCTTCAGCTGCCTCGGCTCTGCCGGCATCAAATTCCCTGGTTTTAAGGTAGATGGGGGCGGATTTACGATCAGGAATGTCAGCGCGCGTGGGCGCCAGCGTGGGCCCGGGACAAGCGATCACCGGACCGTCTTCTGCGGCTGCAAATGCGGTACTCCAGCTGGATGTCAGCACTGTGATCAGGACTGACAGCAGGATCTTAATTTTTGTCTTTTTCAGGATCACAAATCGGTGCCGTATTTGATCAGGGTCAGCGTGGGTATTGTACCAAAAGAGACGCAATGGCATCACAGGATTGCTTCAACCATTTCCGGCGCTGGTCTTTTGACATGCTTGCCTGCTGTTCAGCCAGGCGGTGAAATTCCCGCATATTAGCTTTGCTCTGAGAATACAAGTTCTGGAAAGCACATTGCCCGCCTTCGTAGGTATTGTAAAGTGCCAGTTTGGCGTTATTGGGCGGTTCGGCAAACCAGCTGGAAAAGTAATCTGTATCATCCCATTTGTCAGCTTTCAACTGAGCATAGGACACGGCCAGCCCTTGCAGAGTTTCAGCCTTTATTCTGCGTTTTTCAAGGTCGCTTGCGTTGCTGCGATAAAGTTCAGATAAGTCTGCACGGACATTGCCAATGAGCGCGTTGAATTCACCCCTGGCCGTTTGCAAGCGTTGCCATTGTTGCAGGTCTGTTTGTCGCCCGGCGGTTTCCAGCCAGGTTTGTATGCCGGCTTCTTCCACGAAGCTGGCATAGCTTTCATTAAACTGGCCATCACCCTTGATATACAGGCGCTGGTGGGCCAACTCATGAAACAGGAAAGCCGCCATGCGAATATCAGAACCGGCCAACATGGTGCTGAGCAAGGGATCTTTGAACTTCCCCAGGGTTGAATATGCCGGCGCGGCCGCGAGATATACATCCAGGCCCTTGTTGCGCAGTCTTTCTGCTGAGTCCTCTGCTTTCTGCTTTTTGAAGAAGCCACGATAGGGCAGGCAGCCGGCAACTGCGAAACACCATTTTTTGGGCTGCAGGGAGAATTCCTTGGTCGCAACAACATTCCAGACCAGCGTGTCGTCATCCAGTTCAACATAACTGGAGTAGCTGCCGTTGGCGGGCAGGTCCAGCGTGGTTTCCGCAAATGCCAGAATACGGGTAGCGGTTTGCAACTGTTCCACTAGTTCCGCGCTGGCGGTAGGGTCAGCCACCAGAGACTGGATATCCTGGCGTGCATGCATCAATTTCCATTGACCGGAAATTGCCTGCACGTAATAGCCGGGGCCGGAGCAAGCCGTCAGGAATAAGGCCAGGGCTAAACGTAAAAACTTTGCAATGAGCACATTTGGCGAAACGCTGCTCCTACGGATTGGGTACAAACTCAAGTGACGCTGAATTGATGCAATAGCGTAGCCCCGTCGGTGGAGGTCCATCATCAAAGATATGCCCAAGATGGGCATCGCACTGCGGACACAGTAACTCGATACGGCTCCTGCCGAGGCTGTTATCAACACGTTGGGTGAGTTCCGCCGTATCCAGTTCGCCATGAAAGCTTGGCCAGCCGCAGCCGGAATGATACTTACTGTTTGAACCAAACAGCAGGTGACCACAGCAGACACATTTATAGCTGCCGTCATCAACGTGATCGCAGTATTTTCCGCTGAAAGGAGCCTCGGTGCCGGCTTCGCGGGTGACGCGATACTGTTCCGGCTCCAGTTGCTCCTGCCATTGCTGCGGCTCTTTGCTTATTTTTTTCATGATGCTAAATCCTACATGCTTTTGGCATTGTAATGTATCCTTCCAGCGGTGTCGGGATACAAAGAGACTTCTGGAACCATGATTAAGATTTTTGAGGATTTTGATATCACGCTGGTTGGCTATTATCAGTCTGTACTAGAAGCCAACAATATTGAAACTTTCATGAAAAACCAGTTTGGTACCGGCGGCCTGGGTGAATTGCCTTTCGTGGAGGTCGTTCCACAACTATGGGTGTTGAACGAAGCGGAAGTCTCGCGAGCAATTGCCTTGCTCAAAGAACTGCAGGACTAGCCTCCTACAGGTGTTCGCCCCTGAGCTGCTGCACATCCCTTTCCAGGCGCTCAGCGGTCAGTTCTGCGGGCGGTATTGGCTGACCAATCCTCAATTCAATCCGCGCACGGAATTTATACGGCCTGCGTTTGTGCAGTGGATCCCGCCGGCTAAATAAAGAACCCCACAAATTACACAGCGCCATGGGCACCACCGTGACCGCTTGTTCTTTGACAATTTTCTCCACACCTTTTTTAAAGGAATGAATATCCCCATCAGGTGTGATGCGGCCTTCAGGAAAAATCCCCAGTACATGACCTTGTTCAAGCACTTCATGGATGCTTACATAAGCTTGTTCGAGTATTTCCTGATCTTCGTGACGTGATGCGACAGGTATGGCTTTACTCGTTTTAAAAATAAATTTGAGTACTGGTAGTTCAAAAATCTTGTGATACATAACAAAACGGATTGGACGCCTGATCACACCACCCACAATCAGCGGGTCGACAAAGCTGACATGATTAGCCGCCACGATCACTGCCCCGTCTTCAGGGATGTTCTCAATACCCGTCACTTCCACCCGGTATATGGTGTGTATCAATATCCATACCAGGAACCGCATCAGGAATTCGGGTGCCACGGTAAATATATAAATGGTCACAACCAGGTTCAGTATGGCTGTGAACAGGAAAAGCTCAGGTATGGTGAAGCCGATATTACCGAGCAATAACATCGCAATGATGGCTGAAACCACCATGAACAGCGCGTTAAGAATGTTGTTTCCGGCGATCACACGGGAGCGGTGTGACGGAGCGGTGTTTTGTTGCACCAATGAATATAAAGGCACGATGAAGAAACCGCTGAATATGCCGATCATCACCAGGTCAAATACAATGCGCCAGTTCGCAGCCAACGCAAAGAAACTGCTCAAGGTCGCGTGCGCAGCGGGCACCGACGG
>PVMS01113671.1_pt1 | contig 10479 bp, 10 predicted proteins | sample 1853461 | NCBI WGS metagenome assembly PVMS01 (sample SAMN08582032, study PRJNA380276) | Marine sediment metagenome, whole genome shotgun sequencing project. | isolation source: ocean sediment barecode stripped | collected 2017
AACGTCCGGCGCCTGGCGGCGGCCCTTGGCGAGGGCGAGAAACTGGTCGCCGAGGTCGATGAAGGCCATAGTCTCGCTTTTGCTCCGCAGCTCGAAGTCGAGGAAGCGCCCATAGAACGCCAGCGCCTCTTCGATGTCGCCGACCTCCAGCGCCACGTGATTGAAGCCCACGGCGCGGGCCATTTTCCCGTCGGTCATAGCCTGATTTTCCTCCTGAAAGCCTCGCGATACCCTCTTACAACATCTCCCAACGAATCTCGACCGTGAAGAAATCATGGTTTTTCGGCCTTTATAGGGCCGATTTCGCCCTCTTCCCGACCGCATGATTGCGGTTTTCTCACATCCTCCCTATTCTGTAGGGGTAAGCGGTCCGTCCCAGAAGTTAAGGGGGCTGGGCCAGCTTAGGGAAACGGTAGCTATATCGACAACCACATAGGGAGAGAATAGTCATAACACGCAGGGATAAGGCCCTCTCACAGGCGGTCTTCGAGCAGACTCATAAAACCGCTCGAGACGCCAGCCGATTGACCCCGGGGGCCGGTCACAAGGGACTGGGCGCCGACGACAGCCAGCACCTGGTCGAGATAGTGCAAGCCTCGCTCGAGGACGACAAAGCCGAAGACACGATCGTCATCGATCTCACGAACAAATCCGACATCGCCGATTTCATGGTGATCGCCAGCGGGCGCTCACAGCGCCAGGTTGGCGCCATGGCCGACCACCTGCACGAAAAGCTCAAGAAGGAGCTAGACCGGGTTTCGGTCGAGGGAGCGACGCGTTGCGATTGGGTTCTGATCGATGGCGGAGACGTCATCGTGCATCTGTTCCGTCCGGAGGTGCGCGCCTTCTACAATCTTGAGAAGATGTGGGGCGCCGAGCTGCCCGAGCCCAAACTGTCCGCAGCCACGGCCTGATCCGGCTGGGCTGCGGAGCGAATTTATGCGCATCACGCTCGTCGCCGTCGGACGAGCAAAAACCGATGCCACGACAGCGCTCTATCGTGATTTCACCAAACGGCTCAAATGGCCGCTCCGTCTGCATGAGGTCGAAGAACGAAACCCGCTGCCCCCCAAGGCGCGCAAAAAACGCGAGGGCGAGCGGTTGATCGCCGCCGTTCCGGGCGACGCTCGCGTGGTGGCGCTGGATGAGCGCGGGAAAAGCCTCGACAGCTCGGCGTTCGCCACTCTCCTCGGCCGTTGGCAGGACGAGGGCCTCGGCGATCTCGCATTTGTGATAGGCGGCGCCGAGGGGCTTTCGCCCGCGGTCTTGGAGCGGGCCGATCTCGCCCTGTCGTTCGGCCAGATGACCTGGCCGCACCTGCTTGTACGCGTCTTGCTGGCCGAGCAATTGTTCCGCGCCCAATGTATCCTCGACGGCCATCCCTACCACCGCGGCTAAAGGCCTAGAAAAAGAGTGACCAAAAACCTGTTGGACCGGCTGAAAATCCCATATATAGAGCCCGCATGAACGAGGTCGTACCACCGCGGCCCGTGGTCCTGGCCATTCTTGACGGATGGGGGGACCGTGAGCAGCGCGAAATGAACGCTATCTGTCAGGCGACGACGCCCAACCTGGACCGCTTGAACCGAATCGGCCCCCGGGCCCTGATCGATGCGTCCGAGCTGGCGGTTGGCTTGCCGAGCGGGCAGATGGGTAACTCCGAGGTAGGTCACATGAACCTCGGCGCAGGCCGCGTCGTGCAACAGGACCTTCCGCGCATCGACAAGGCGTTGGATGAGGGCCGTTTGACCGGCGACGCCCCGTTCAAGGCCTTTGTCGCAGCCCTGCGAGAAAGCGGCGGCACTGCGCACCTGCTGGGCCTGCTCTCGCCTGGCGGGGTCCATTCTCATCAGGACCATATGGCGGCGCTCGCCAACGCGCTACTGGCCGCCGGAGTGCCGGTCAAGGTGCACGCCTTCCTCGACGGCCGGGATACCCCGCCGCGCAGCGCGCTCGATTTTCTGACGCGTTTCCAGTCGGCCACCGAGGCGCCGGTCGCTACCGTGTCGGGCCGCTACTATGCGATGGACCGGGACAAGCGCTGGCAGCGTTTGGCGCGGGCTCACCAGACCCTGGTCATGGGCCGGGCGGCGCCCGCGGGCCAAACGGCGGCGGACCCGCATCAGGCGATCGAGCAGGCTTACGAGGCCGGGATGGGCGACGAGTTCGTGCTGCCTACGGTCATCGGCGATTACGCGGGCATGGACGATGGCGACGGCCTTCTCCTGGCAAACTTCCGTGCCGATCGGGCGCGCCAGCTTCTTCACATGCTCTTGGACCCCACCTTCGACGGCTTCCCACGGGACAAGACCGTCGGCTTCGCTGCTGCGCTCGGCATGGTCAGCTATTCCGGCGACCTCGACCGCCTGATCCCGGCTCTTCTGCCGCCCCTCGAACTGCACGCCACCCTTGGCGACGTCGTCTCGCAGGCCGGCTTGAACCAGTTGCGAATCGCCGAGACCGAGAAGTACGCGCACGTGACCTTCTTCTTCAACGGCGGACGCGAGGCCGAATTCGACGGCGAGGAACGAATCCTGGTGCCCTCACCCCATGTCGAGACCTACGACCTGCAACCCGAGATGTCGGCGCCGGAAGTGACCGACCGCCTGTGCGATGCCGTGACCAGCGGCCGTTTCGATCTCATCGTGGTCAATTACGCCAACGGCGATATGGTCGGACACACGGGCAACCTCGCGGCCGCCATGCGGGCCGTGGAGGCCGTCGACGCCTGTCTGGGGCGCCTGGCGGATAGCGTCACCGCCGCCGGGGGGTGCTTGCTGATGACCTCCGACCACGGCAACGCGGAGCAGATGGACGACCCCTCGACCGGCCAGCCGCATACCGCCCACACGATGAACCGCGTGCCGGTTCTGTTGGTGAATCCGCCCGCTTGGGTTACCGGCCTGTCCGACGGCCGCCTGGCCGACATCGCACCCACTCTCCTGCAGCTCATGAACCTTCCGGTGCCGACGGAGATGACCGGCCGGACGTTGATTCGAACGAACACACGGGCCGTGGCCAAGAAGCCCGTCGAAGTGGCGGCCGAATGACATGACGCGGCGCCCACTGCACTTCGACTCGGCCAGCCAGCGCGGCTTTCGCGCCTTCGGCGCGCTCTTCGCCTGTATGCTCCTGTGGCCGGGCGAAGGCCAGGCGCAGGAGACCAGTGAGCGCCTGAAAGATGTGGAGCAGGCGCTGGAGGCTAGCGAATCGGAGAGTCAATCTCTCGGTCGCAAGGCCGATGAACTGCAGCAGGAAATCGTCGCCCTGCAGGACAAATCGATCGATGCCGCCGAAAAAATCCAGGATTTGGAATCGCAGCTAACACGAATCGAGACGACCCTGCAGGATCTGGAAATCAGACATGAGACCAAAACCGCAGAGCTGAAGGCCCAACATGGGAATCTGTATCACACGCTGGCTGCCCTGCAACGCATCGCCGTACAGCCCACCGAAGCTGTGCTGGTGAGTTGGGGCGCGCCGGTGGAACGGGTGCGAAGCGCCCTCCTTCTGAAGGCCGCGATACCCGCGATCGAAGAGCGGGCCGCGAGGCTTCGTGACGACTTGGAGGAGCTATCGTCGCTGCGCCTGGCGATCGAGCAACAGCATTTCGAGCTGGCAGCGACGGCTAAGGTCCTGGCCGAAGAGCGCCGCCGGCTGGGCGAGCTGATTGGACGCAAGAAGGGCCTGCACGCCGAGACCCTTGGCGAGCGCGAGAGCGTCGAGAGCAACGCCGAGCGTCTGGCGGTTGAAGCCAAGAACCTGCGCGACCTTTTGGCCCGGCTGGAAGAGCAATCCCGCATGCGCGCCGCGCAGGAAGCCCGAGCGCGGGTTGCCGAACAGCTGCGAGCGCAGGCCGAGCTGAAGGCCCAAAGAGCGCAAGCCGCGCTGGAAGCCCAGAAAGCCCAGGAAGAATCGCAGCCTGAAAGCGCGGCCCCGGCCCTAGTTGAAGAAACGCGTGTGGAAGAAGCGTATGAAGGGACCAGGTCGCTAGCCGAGGATATCGGTGAGGGCGAAGCGACGGCGCGGAACGAAAACCCGGCCCTGGCCTCCTTGACCCCAGGCACATTGGAGCGGCCGGACAACGTGCGGGCCTTCCCGCAAGGCAATGCCATTCCACTCTTGATCATGCCGGTTCGTGGCCAGCTGGTTCTCGTCTACGGTCAACGTGCGATCGGGGCCGATTCCGTTTCCAAAGGGATCTCGATCCAGACCCGGACCCAAGCGCAGGTGGTGGCCCCCTATGATGGGCAGATCGTCTACGCAGGCAAGTTTCGCGGCTACGGGCAGATCTTGATCATCGAGCACGGCGGACGATATCATACTCTGCTCGCTGGTCTCGAACGGATTGACGCGGTCGCCGGGCAATGGATTCTCGCCGGGGAACCCATCGGAATCATGGGTGGCTCCCAAGAGCAATTCCCGGAACTCTATTTGGAACTTCGACACGCTGGACAGCCAGTCAATCCGCTGCCCTGGCTCGCAACGACTGACGATAAGGTGCAAGGTTAATGCAAAGCATGCCTAGATTGGTGGCTTTCGCCACCGTGTTATTCCTCCTCATCCCCCAGACCGCCTCGACACAGGACCAAGGTGCCGAGACCTACAAGCAGGTCAAACTGTTCGGTGATGTCTTCGAACGTGTGCGAGCGGATTACGTGGAGGAGGTCTCTGATCAAGAGCTGATCGAATCCGCCATCCGCGGTATGCTCGCCAGCTTGGATCCGCACTCGAGCTATCTCGACCCCAAGTCGTTCCAGGACATGCGGGTGCAGACCAAGGGTGAGTTCGGCGGCCTCGGTATCGAGGTCACTATGGAGAACGGTCTGGTCAAGGTCGTCTCTCCCATAGATGACACGCCCGCATACCGCGCCGGCGTTCAGGCCGGCGATCTCATCAGTCATTTGGATGGCGAGCCGGTCCTCGGCCTGACCCTGGCCGAGGCGGTCGAGAAGATGCGCGGACCGGTCAACACCGACCTCGTTCTCACACTCCGCCGACCCAACCGCGAGCCGTTCGATGTCACCATCACGCGCGACGTCATCACGGTCCAATCGGTTCGCAGCCGGCTCGAAGACGACGTTGGCTATCTGCGGATAACGGCGTTCAACGAGCAGACCTCACCAGGGCTCGACGAAGCTGTCGAGCGGCTCACCGAACAGGCTGGAGGATCGCTCAAGGGCTTCGTGCTGGATCTACGCAATAATCCCGGCGGATTGCTGGACCAGGCGATCGCCGTCTCCGACGCCTTCCTGAATGCCGGCGAGATCGTGTCCACACGCGGTCGCCATCCCGATGATGCCCAGCGCTACAACGCCCGCGAGGGCGACCTCGCCAACGGACTCCCGATCATCGTGTTGATCAACGGCGGCTCGGCGTCGGCCTCGGAAATCGTCGCGGGCGCGCTGCAGGACCACGGCCGGGCGATCATCATGGGCACGCGGTCTTTCGGAAAGGGTTCGGTCCAGACCATTATCCCGCTGTCCGGAAGCGGCGCCATGCGGCTCACGACCTCGCGCTATTACACGCCTTCGGGCACCTCGATTCAGGCGACCGGAATCAAGCCCGACATCGAGGTGCAACAGGCACGTCTCGAACCGATCGATTCGGCTGTTTCAAGACGCGAGGAAGACCTGCGCGGCGCCCTGACAAACGAAAAATCCGAGGAAATAGACAGCACAAAGGACAGCGCTGCCGACGAGGAAGAGATCGAGGACTATCAATTGTCGCGGGCGATCGACCTATTGCAGGGCCTGGCGCTGTTTCAGGAACGAGCCTTGAACTGATGGCGGGCATGCATTCCAAGGAGTGACCCCTGCGGCAGTCCACTGCGGCAGTCCACTGAGGCAATCCCCCGGGAAGCCGACACTGTGATGACCGAAGGAAGCCACCGATTAGGCATCACACCGCTGACCATCGCATGGCTGGCTCTCCTGGCCGTGGTGACGGCTGGCTCCACTTACGTGCTGTTGGCACGGCAGGGTCCGGCGCCGAACCGGCCGCCTGGCCTGACGCTGGCGGTTCCGAGCCCGGACGAGAGTGACAGTGGGGTTGCGCCCGCCGGTGAATCGGAAGATTCGCCAGATCAAGCCGCCCTGGGAACCGAAGATCCGCCAGCCAGCCAGCCCGCCCGCCCGCCAGCCAGCCCGGTGCTGGCGCCGACACAGGTGGCCCTGGCAAAAGACTCCGATCTTCCGGCCTGGCGGCGCTATGCGTCGGTCTACCAGGCAACCTTAGAGCAACCGCGAATTGCCGTCGTGCTAACCGGTTTGGGTTTCTCCAGCCAGGCGACGGAGTCCGCGATCGAGGACTTACCGCCGGGCGTCACCCTGTCGTTCACGCCTTATGCCCAGAAGCTGCCACAGTGGATCGCGTTGGCCCGCGGTAGCGGCCACGAGGTGATGCTGGACTTGCCGATGGAGCCGGTATCCTATCCCGACGACGATCCTGGGCCACGGGCGCTACTGACACAGCTGGACGAGCTCCAGAACAAACAACGCCTGCGTTGGGTGATCGACCGGGCAGAGGGCTTCGTCGGTCTTGCCGCAACCATGGGGTCGCGTTTCACCGGCTCGGAGCCACACCTGAAGCCGGTCCTGCAGGAGATCAAGGCCCAGGGCCTCATGTTTCTGGACAATCAGTCCAGCGAGGCCAGCGTGGTTGCGCGCGTTGCGCAAGACCTTGGCCTACCCTATGCGGTCAATAACCGCACTTTGGACGATGGCGACGTTGGACAACTCACGATCGACGCCAGACTCGCCCAGATCGAACGCATGGCATTGAGCGACGGCGCCTCGATTGCTATTGGGCGGCCCTATCCGGCGACGCTCGCGCGCTTGCGCGAGTGGATCAAGACCCTGGAGTCCAGGGGCTTCGAGCTGGTTCCCATCACCGTGCTGGTGCGGGACAGCCATTAGGATCTCTGCAGGCAGGCGAAGCACACTGAAGCGCACGAAGCGCAGCGGCGGTATCCATGAGCGATCACCCCTTAGAGGCCAAAGCCCCGCTGGCGGAGGCGATCCGGGACCTTCCTTACCGGCAGGGTGTCGGCATCATGCTGCTCAACCGTCACGGCAAGGTCTTCGTTGCGCAAAGAATCGACATGCCGAGCACCGCCTGGCAGATGCCCCAGGGCGGCATCGACAAGGGTGAAAGCCCACTCGAGGCGGCGTGGCGGGAGCTCAAGGAAGAGACCGGCACCGACAAGGCCGAAGTGATCGGCGAAAGCAGCGATTGGTACAACTACGACCTACCCGTGGATCTGGCGCCCAAGCTTTGGCGCGGCCGCTTCCGGGGGCAGACCCAGAAATGGTTTGTCTTCCAGTTCCTGGGCAGCGACGAAGACATCGATATAGCCACCGAGTCTCCGGAGTTTTCCGATTGGAAATGGGCGGACGTGGCCGAGCTGCCCGATCTGATCGTTCCCTTCAAGCGGGCCCTCTACAGCCAGCTCATCGAAGAGCTCGGACACTTCTCGTCAACCCAACCGACCGACCGCTAAGACATTTCCAAATTCGCGCGGGACCGGGACCGATTGCTCGTTCACGCGGCTTCGTTGGCCATTTGGTGACGATGGCGCAGCCGCCAGGTCAAAAACCGCCAAGCCCACTCGGCCAACCGCCCACTCGGCGACAGGCCGGCGGTCTTGAACGACATGGCGACGACACGCCTTAGGTGCCGGGGGCGATAGAAAGCGCAGGTCCGCTGCAGGTAGGCTTTGGAACAACGTTCGCGGTCATAAGTCTCGCCCTCGCCATTGGCCGCGTAATAGGCGTAGGCCAGCTCGTCGTCCTCGCTCTCCCTGACCCGCCCGAGCGCCACCAGCGCACGGCGCAGACGGCCCATTCCTTCGCGCTCCAGATACCGGATGAGATACGAATAGAACAGCTTGTAATGGCGAAACTCGTCGCCGGCGATCTTGCTGCAGATCGCCCGCAGGACCGGTTCCTCCGACGCCTCGGCCAATGCGGTGTAATAGGAACTCGTTCCGATCTCCACCATGCAACGCGCCACCAGCTCGCCCGAGCGCGAACCGCGCACCGAACTGGTCGCGTCGAGCGGCAGGCGAAAACCCTCGAGGAACCGCTGAAAACTCTGTTCAAAATCGAAGCTGTCGTCAGCCATCTCGGCCCAGCGGCCGAGGGCGCGGCCGTGCTTCACTTCCTCGCCCGCCCAGGCGCGGGCGGCTTCCTGGAATTCAGCATCGTCGCTGAACACGTTGCACAGGTAAGTGGCGTAGTCGCCGCCGTTGTACTCGACCAGGCTTGCCGCCTTCACCAGCTTGAGGATGTCCGGATCGACCTTCTGGGCATCGAACTGATCCCAGGGAATGTCTTCCAAGGTCCAATCTCGGCTGGCCGTGGTCCTGCTCATCTGCCGCACGCCCTCTCGACGAAGTCGCGGGTCATTTCTCGCTCCACTATACCTAATCCGAGCCATGGCGGGCAATCGAGCCCGTGCATCTTTCACCGCGGCGTCAGCCGGTGGCGGCCGCCATCATCGCCTCGGCCACCGCGATCTGCCTCTCGGCCTGGTCGCGTTGGTGCTCGTCCTTCGCGTCGGCCAGATCCTCCCGCGCGTCCCGCAACTGCTGCTCGGCCGCGCCGCGATCGATGTCTGCGACCGCGACAGCCTGCTCCGCCAGCACGGTGCAGCGAGCCGGCGTCACTTCGGCAAATCCGCCCGACACGAAGATTTGCTCGGTAACCTTGCCGCCGTTGTACACCTTGATGACACCTGGGCGCACCGCGGAGATAAAGGGCGCGTGCTGGCGGAGAACGCCGAAGTCGCCCTCTTCGCCCGGCACCACCACCATTTCCACCGGTTCGGAGAGCAACAGCTTCTCCGGCGAAACCAGCTCGAACTCCACCTTGCCTTCTGCCATTCGGCTCGTCCTCTAGCCACTACCAGGCGACTGATGCCCGCTGGGTCGCCGCCTCAGGCCGCCTCGGCGGCCAGTTTCTTGGCCTTCTCCACGGCGTCGTCGATGGTCCCGAGCATATAGAAGGCGGCTTCCGGTAGGTGATCGTACTCGCCCGCCACGATCCCCTTGAAGCCGCGAATGGTCTCCTCCAGCGGCACGAAGACGCCGGGCACACCGGTAAAGACCTCGGCCACGTGGAACGGCTGCGATAGGAAGCGCTGGATCTTGCGCGCCCGGGCGACGGTCAGCTTGTCCTCTTCGGAGAGCTCGTCCATGCCCAGAATGGCGATGATATCCTGCAGCGCCTTGTAGGACTGCAGCACGCGCTGCACCTCGCGGGCCACGCCGTAATGTTCCTCGCCAATCACGAAGGGGTCCATCATGCGGCTGGTGGAATCGAGCGGATCCACGGCCGGATAGATGCCCAGCTCGGCGATCTGGCGCGACAGCACCGTGGTCGCGTCAAGGTGCGAGAAGGAGGTTGCCGGGGCCGGGTCGGTCAGGTCGTCCGCCGGAACGTAAATGGCCTGGACCGAGGTGATCGAGCCCTTCTTGGTGGTGGTGATGCGCTCCTGCAGGGTGCCCATCTCGGTGGCGAGGGTTGGCTGATAGCCGACCGCCGAGGGGATGCGCCCCAACAACGCCGAGACCTCGGATCCGGCCTGGGTGAAGCGGAAAATGTTGTCGACGAAGAACAGCACGTCCTGGCCTTCCTCGTCGCGGAAGTATTCGGCGAGCGTGAGGCCGGTCAGGCCGACACGGGCGCGTGCGCCCGGCGGCTCGTTCATCTGGCCGTACACCAGCGCCGCCTTCGAGCCCCCACCGTCGAGCTGGATCACGCCGGACTCGATCATCTCGTGATAGAGGTCGTTGCCCTCGCGGGTGCGCTCGCCGACCCCGGCGAACACCGAATAGCCGCCGTGCGCCTTGGCGATGTTGTTGATCAGCTCCATGATGATGACGGTCTTGCCGACGCCGGCGCCGCCGAACAAGCCGATTTTGCCGCCCTTGGCATAGGGTTCAAGAAGATCGACCACCTTGATCCCGGTCACCAGGATCTCGGCTTCCGTGGACTGATCGACGTATTCGGGCGCGGATCGATGAATCGGCGAGCGTAGATCCGTCTCGACCGGGCCGCGCTCGTCCACCGGCTCGCCCACGACGTTCAGGATGCGCCCCAGGGTTGCGGGCCCCACCGGCACCGTGATCGGTTCGCCGGTGTCTGACACCTCCTGGCCGCGGACTAGCCCTTCGCTGGAATCCATGGCGATGGTGCGCACCATGTTCTCGCCCAGGTGCTGTGCCACCTCCAGCACCAGGCGTCTGCCTTCGTTCTCGGTCACCAACGCATTCAGGATGGCCGGAAGGTCGCCGCTGAACTGCACGTCGATGACCGGGCCCATCACCTGCGTGATTCTGCCGACCAGGTTCTTTGCCATGGATTCTGCTCCTTGGTGCTATCTCCGCTCCAGCGGTCCCCCGCGCCGGCGGCGTTTAGAGGGCCTCCTTCGCGGATATGATCCCGATCAGCTCTCTGGTGATCCCCGTCTGCCGCG
>PVMS01129807.1_pt1 | contig 10479 bp, 6 predicted proteins | sample 1853461 | NCBI WGS metagenome assembly PVMS01 (sample SAMN08582032, study PRJNA380276) | Marine sediment metagenome, whole genome shotgun sequencing project. | isolation source: ocean sediment barecode stripped | collected 2017
CAAGACGGACTGGCCGGCGCGAGGGACTGGATACTGGCATCGCTGCAGATCGATTTTGTTGCGGAGACTTTCTACGGCACTGATGTCATCGCGAGCATTACCGAGGCGAATATTGGCAACAGTTCTCTGACGGTGGTGTGCGAGATGACGCAGGGCGACCAGGGTCACAGCCAGGGGTAAAGCGGTGCTGGTAAATATGGACCGGTAAACCACCAAGCCTGCGCGTGTCCCGGATAGCTTGCGTGAGGAGCTTGGGGCGCGTTAGGCCACACACTAATTTCTGGTTATTTCCCCGGGGCGCGTTGATACACCTTACCGGGACGGGTACAACGCAGGTGGCCTTCGCTCGGCTCAATTCATGTATAGCATCGGGATACTAAGAGGAATTTTCCCGCCATAGCTCTTTTATTCACCTTATACTTAGATCACGCTTTGAGTAATATGCTCTTGGCATCGGTGCAAGTTCGATGCAACGCTCTGGGACTCCATTTGCAGAAACATATTGCGTGATGATTGTGATCGCCAATACGCCGACTGGCAGGCCAACAATCAAACCCAACTATTATTCCCACAAGATCTGTGTCCATAACGTTCCTCCTCTGTTTAAGCTAAAAAATCTGGCATCACATCCCAGGTGGTAGGAAATCCTGCTCCGCGTTAATGGAAATAGCTCATCCCCTGTTTTGCACATCAACCCGGCCTTGCGGATTAACAGATATAGGATAGCGGTGCCCTGATTTGCCGTTTTGCGGTACCTGGTGACGGCCTGTTGGTGCGTCTATTATGTATTATTCGCGCAAGCTGCAGGCTGGAAATTCATTTTTACCCTGTGCTTTCGGCAGGGGTATTCGCAACTGGTTTTTGCTAGAATCATCCGCCAACTTTTGCCGTCTCAAGAGAACTAACGTGAAAAAATTGATCATGCCCCTGCTAATACTGTCATTGGCCGCATGTAATAACGAATCTGCCGTAGTCACCATTGTCGAAGCTCCGGTCATCGAGCCTGCTGCTTTACCTGAAGGCATCACACTGATAGATGAATTCAAGGGTGATGACAGCGGTATTGCCATCCCTTACGCCAAGTACAAACTGGCCAATGGGCTGACCGTGATTCTGCATGAAGATCATTCAGATCCATTGGTACATGTCGATGTGACCTATCACGTGGGTTCCAATCGTGAACAGGTGGGTCGCTCCGGCTTTGCGCACTTCTTTGAGCACATGATGTTCCAGGGCTCTGCCAATGTTGCCGATGAAGAGCATTTCAAGCTGGTTTCCAACGCCGGCGGTAGCTTGAATGGCTCAACCAACTCGGATCGTACCAATTACTACGAGACCCTGCCCGGCAACCAACTGGAAATCGCTTTATGGCTCGAAGCCGACCGGATGGGACTTTTACTGGAAGCAGTGACCCAGGAAAAATTTGAAATTCAGCGCGAAACGGTCAAGAACGAACGTGGTCAGCGGGTAGATAACCAGCCCTATGGCCGTGCTTTTGAAACACTCAGCAAGTCACTGTACGCACAGGATCACCCTTATTACTGGCCGGTCATTGGCTGGCTTGAAGATCTTAACCGCGCTGATGTCGATGACCTGAAGCGCTTCTTTCTACGTTGGTATGGTCCCAACAATGCCGCACTGACCATTGGTGGTGACATCGACCCGATGGTTACGCTGGAACTGGTGAACAAGTATTTTGGCCCCATTCCCGCCGGACCGGCTGTTGAAAACCTGCCCAGGCAGCCTGGTAGCCTCGATGCTGACCGCTATGTGACACTGGAAGACAATATTCACCTGCCAGCCATTGCGATGATTATTCCGACCGTTTATGCCAACCATGCCGATGAAGCACCGCTGGATGCGGCGGCCAAGATCATGGGACAGGGACAGGCTTCGTTGCTGTATCAACGCCTGGTGCAGACAGGACGTGCGGTGCAGGCCAGTGTCAGCCACCGCTGCCGCGAACTGGCCTGCGAAATGATGTTCACCGTGATCCAGAACCCGGGTTCCGGCGAAACCCTGACTGAAATGGAAGTAGCGATCCGTGAAACCCTGGAAGAATTTGCCAGCCGTGAAGTGTCTGATGACGATCTGCAAAAGTTTAAGGCAGAATATGAGTCAGGACGGGTTTTTGGCCTGCAAAGCGTCAGTGGCAAGGTGTCTACGCTGGCAGCATTCCAGACTTACACCGGCAGCCCTGCCGGCATCGGTGATGAAATCCAGCGCTACCTGAATGTTGAGCCCGCTGATGTCAGCCGTGTCTTCAGCCAGTACATTGCCGACAAACCCGCAGTGATCCTCAGCATCGTGCCTTACGGCGAACTGGAACTGGCCGCCTCCGAACAAAATTTCGATGCGGCTGAACGCGATATTCCTGAAAGCTATGCTGAACAGGGCAGCACACTGGCTTTAAGGCCGGTGACAGACAGCTTCGACCGCAGCCAGCAACCGGTTCCCGGCACCAACCCGGCGGTTGAATTACCCACTATATGGGATACCACACTGGCCAATAATGTGCGTGTGCTGGCGGTCCCTAATTCGGAAACACCGACCATTACCATCCGCGCCACGTTTGCTGTCGGTCAGCGTGATGAGCCAGCCAGTAAAGCGGGCCTGACTGCGCTAATGGCAGCCCTGATGGGTGAGGCCACGCTGGAGCATACAGCGGCGGAATTTGCTGAAGAGCTGGAACGTATCGGCGCCAACGTCAGCATCAGCGCAGGCCAGTACCAGACAACGGTTACTGTCAACACCTTGACCAAGAACCTGGATAAAGCCGTGGCGTTGATGATGGAGCGGGTTCTTAAGCCTGCATTTACTGAAGAGGATTTTGACCGTATTAAGAGCCAGACCATTGAAGGCCTGAAGGCAGCGCGCAAGACACCCGACGGATTGGCAGGCCGCGCCATCACCTCGGTTCTGTACGGTTCCACCCACCCGCTTTCGTACCCGCGTGCGGGGTTGCCTTCAACGGTAGAAGCCATCAATTTGGACGATATCAAGGCCTATTATGCCGCGCATTTCCCATTGCACCTGAGTGGTATTTCAGTCAGCGCAGGATTGCCAAAGGAAGATATCCTGGCGGCGCTTGAAGGTTTTTCTGAAGTGAAAGTTGCCGAAGCTTACCGTGTGCCAATTGAACACCTGCCCGAGATCAAGGGGCGCACGATTTACCTGGTAAATAAGGAGGGCGCGGCGCAATCCAGTCTGCGTACCGCACAGCCTTCGATAAAATATGACGCGCTGGGTGATTATTATAAGGCACAACTGGCCAACTTCAATCTTGGCGGTACGTTTAACAGCCGAATCAACCTGAACCTGCGTGAGGACAAGGGCTATACCTACGGCGCCCGCAGCGAATTTTACGGCGGGCCTGAGTTTGGCAGTTTCCGTGTGTCAACCGATGTGAATAAAGATGCTACAGCAGCTTCAGTGACAGAAGTATTGAGCGAGCTTGAGAGTTACGCCGCGGAAGGCATGGATGAGTCGGAATACGATTATATGCGCTCTGCCATTGGTCAGCGCGATGCCCTGCAGTATGAAACTCCCGGACGCAAGCTCGTTTTACTGGGCAACATCCTGCGCTACGACCTGCCGCTCAATTACCGTACCCAGCAGAATAACATTTTGAAAGAAACCGACCGCGAGGCCCTGAATTCACTAACCAACCAGCTGCTTCAACCCGATAATATGGCGATTGTGGTTGTTGGCGATGAAGCCACCATCCGCGAGGAACTGGAAGGCCTTGGAATAACGATCGAGTCGCTGGATGAGGATGGCTTCGAAATTGAGTAACGAAGTAAGTCACTCCTGAAAAGCACGTCACATCTGCGAAACACGTCACCCCGGGCTTGACTCGGGGTTCATTCCATAGCGGTATGACGGTATTTTTAATGGGCTTCAGTTCTGCTGGCCCTGTTCATGTCAGTGCCATACGCATCATTCTCACTCGTTGGAACCGGCTCCCGTTCTACCAGGTCTGCGTATCGACTCGGGTGTTTCCACATCCTGTTTCTGGATGACGTGTACGTCTATCGCGACAACCAGACCCTGGTGATGTTCGCGGATTCCTTTCCCGCGAAAAGAGACAACTTACCCCAGGGGAAAGGGGAGGCTGGTCACCCATTGGCGCAGCGGCACATCCGGAAAGGCTTCATAGGTCAGCAGGGCTGCCGTCTCGGCCAGGCTCATGCGAATGGCATCCACCGTCAGGGCGCAGCTCGCGGGAAAATGTAGATTAGCCGGCAAGAGCTACAAGCGGCGGCCTCCCTCAATACTTGAATTCGCACTGAAAGGCCATAATCTCGAATTCGAGCTACACTATGAGTAGTCACTGGAAATTTCCAGCGTCACACTCTGGCCCGGGAATCGGTAGATATGACTATTGGGCGGATAACAGAGGTAAATGAATCGAGAGGGGAAATGCATATCCGTTGCCCAATGATTTACCGAATTTTTGATTCCCGTGTGTGAGCCACAAATCACAAATGCGCCGGTGTGATCCCACATGAATAAAAAATACTGCCAACTGAGTGCGGAACCCTTTTGCTTGACGCCGGATCCTGGATTTGTTTACGCCCATGAAGGCTACCTCCGGGCACTGGCCAACATGCGGCATACGCTGGAACAAGGCGACGGTTTCCTGGTCATTACCGGCCGCTCCGGTATCGGCAAGACCACCCTGGTCGATGGTTTTCTGGCGGGACTCAAACCCGACGACGCACTCACCGTCACTCTGGACAGCACAAATCTCGTGGGGAACGGTCTGCTGCGATCGGTGGCCCACGCATTTGGGATTGACCTCAAAGGTGTGGACAAAGCCGCCCTGCTGCACAATCTTGAAGAATTGCTGATAGACCAAACTCGTGCGCTGTTGATTATTGACGAGGCACATACGCTCTCGGAGGCAGACCTCAAAGAGTTGCGCATACTGACTTACATGCGCACCAACTCACGCCCGCTGATGCAAATATTTCTGTTCGGCCAGGAGCAATTGCATGAGCGCTTGCAAACTTCCGGGATTGCACAACCGCAGCAGATTTTCATGTCCGCATACAATCTGGAGCCGCTCAGCCTGCAGGAAACCCGCGATTCTGCTATGTCCCGCCTGGGCTGTGCGGGCTGGCGCGGGAAGACAGCAATTGCCAGAGAAGCTTTCGCCCTGATCCACCGGTTCAGCCAGGGACTGCCACTTTATATCAGCAAGCTGTGTGCGCGGTTGTTTGTGCATGGCGCAGGGGAACAGCGCAAGCGACTGAGCACGCGCGATATCGAGACGGCGATCCGTGTGATCCAGGACGGAAAGCTGCCGCCCTTGCCACTCATCCAGGCAGGTGTATCCTCGCCACAGGTGCGGGAGCCCGTCCAGGCGAAGGCTTTGCCTGCCACCGAGGAGGGTTCTCTGACGGCTCAGAAGCAGGAACTGATCAACAGTAACGCCAAAGAAACCCGGGCCTCATCTACGAGCGCGACCTACTCGCCACTCCATGCCAGCGTCGCAGAAGCGGCCAATGATTCGACGCCGGCGGAACCTGTCGCCATAAACCAGCTGATGGCCAGAACAAAGGCGCCGGCTGTACAAATAGGGGGTGTCTACCCGCGTTCAGGCTGGTTGAGGAGATTCTACCGGCGCGTGGGAAAACGGCGGTTTCTCAGCTACAGCGTGGCGGCACTGGTCGTACTTGTGAGCACCTATCTGCTCGGTGTACATAATGCAGGGCAAAGGCAGGAGCCCGTTAGAAGCGGAGCTTTCACCACCTGGCTGGAGCCCGAGTTTCCCTACATGGTCGAACTCAAGGTCAAAACGCCCACCAGGGTGGCGGTTCTTCCCAATACCGAACCACAGCGACTGGCGGCCGAAAAGCCACGCCCGGCCACAGAGTTTGAATCAGGTAGTTCGCAGGAGGTCGAGCAGGAAGTCGATGACGTGCTCGAGACCGTTACCGTAGACTCGCTTGACAGTACTATCGAGCTCCATGCGGCAACTGCCGACAGCCCTGTAGTGCTGGCCGATGCGGTGAAGCAAGAAACCAGGGATGAGAAAATCGACAAGCTTTTGTTGCTGGGCGCGGCGGCGATAGCCAGAGATCGCCTGCGGACCCCCAAAAATCAGAGCGCCTGGCTTTACTACAGGCAGGTGCTCGAACTGGACCCCGGCAACCAGGTCGCCGAGCACGGGCTGGAGAGGATCGTCGCACGCTACGGCGAACTCACCACCGTAGTTATGAAAAAGCGGCAATACGACAAAGCGCAGGTATTCATCAACCGTGGATTGGGCCTGGTGTCCGGGGACAGCACGCTGTTGGCGTTGCAAGGAGAGGTGGATGCGGGGCGGGAGAGAGAGAAATTGCTGGCGTTTCAGGCTAGCGAGGCTAACAAAAAGGAGCCAGAGCAGAAGCCAGAGCCCCGTGGCATTTTTAGCACACTGAAGAGGTTTTTCACCGGTCAACCCAAGACTGAGTGAGAGGCCGTTGGCACAGTGCGGCCACCGTGATTCCATCACAGTCTGCCAATAGAAATCCAATACCTCATTTGGGTACTGTCACCGCATACCCTGGCGGTGAAATATGGCCTACTCTTGGCCTATGGATCAAAAACAGATAATAGAAGAACAGCTGTCAGCGGTAGCCACCCAGACCCTATGGCTGGGTATGGCCCTGGGTATTGCGGCGGGGTTTGTGGCTGGAGTGTACTGGCCGTACTAATGGGTAAACTGCACATTGGTAGCCTGAAACTGTAGGTGCAGTTAAGCGAGGGCATTATGATTATACAGAGCAAACCGGAAATTATCGTGGTATCAGAGGACGCCTACAAGCAAAATACGGTGTATCGCCCGTGGCCTGATGACAAGGCGAGCAAGCCCGTAGAAATCCCTGATAATGGCCACTTTCGGCCACGTTCTCCACGACACAAGTAAAGACTGCGCGAAAATTCAAAGTAGTGGCAAATAGACCGGTTCCTACCTGGAGCGCGTTAGGCCACACACTAATTACCGGTTATTTCCCCAGAGCGTGCTGGTAGGCCGCCACCGCATTGGCCAGGCCCATGCGGATGGCATCCACCGTCAGGGCGTGGCCGATGGAGACCTCCCGTAGGCCGGGTAGGGTGGCGAAGCGGGGCAGATTGTCCAGATCCAGGTCGTGGCCGGCGTTTAGTCCCAGGTTTTCCTCCGCGGCTACTTCGGCGGCTGTTACGAAGGTCTGGAAAACGGCGTCGATATCGGTCTGATCTTTGCAGGCGCGCGCGTAGGATTCCGTATACAACTCGATGCGGTCGGTGCCGACCTGGGCCGCCAGGCGGATCTGCTGCGGATCCGGGTCCATGAACAGGCTGGTGCGGATGCCCAGGGCCTGTAGTTCCTGCACCAGGGGGGCGATTTGCTCGCCATCGCGCACCAGGTCGAAACCGTGATCCGAGGTGAGTTGGCCATCGCCGTCGGGTACCAGGGTGCACTGGGCGGGGCGGATTTCCTTCACCAGAGCCATGAAGCCCGGGTAATCGCCCACCCCCGGCCGCTCGCTTTTGCGCGGCCCGGTCATGGGGTTGCCCTCGATATTGAACTCGACGCTGAGCATGCTCGCCAGGTCAAAACAGTCCTGGGCGCGGATGTGGCGCTGGTCGGGGCGGGGGTGCACGGTGATACCGTCGGCGCCGGCATCGATACACATTTGCGCGTGCTGCACCACGCTGGGGCTGGTGGTGTCCCGTGAGTTGCGAATCAGCGCAATTTTGTTGAGATTGACGCTGAGGGCGATCATAGGCCGACGCGTACAACCTCTTTAATCATGATTACTTCTACCGGCACGTCGCCCATTGGGCCGACTTTGCCAGTGGGGGCGGACGCGATGAAGTCCACAATATCCATGCCCTGGACCACCTCGCCAAAAACCGTATAACCCTCGCGTCCGGGTGCCCAGTCCAGTGCCAGGTTGGTGCGCTGGTTGATAAAGAACTGTGAGGTGGCGGAATCCGGGTCGCTGGTGCGGGCCATGGCGATCGTGCCGCGGGTATTGTGTACACGATTTTTTGATTCGTTAACGATGGGGTCACTGGTGGATTTTTGCGACATGTCCGGCAGAAAACCGCCGCCCTGTATCATAAAGTTGGGTATTACCCGGTGAAATATGGTGCCGTTATAGTAGCCACTGTCCACATAGCTCAGGAAGTTGTCCACGGTCACGGGTGACTTGTCGCGAAACAGGCGCAGGGTGATATCCCCGTCGCTGGTTTTGATCACGACCTGGGGGTTGGGCAGGTTGGTTTCTCCGGCTATCAGTGCCGGTGACAGCATGATGGACAGGCACAGCAAAAACGATCTCAACACGTTATCTTCCTCTTATTGGCGAACTATTAGGCCCAACTGGAGCTCGAGCGCCGCTTGGGTCTCAGGCGGGGCGCCACCAGGGCTATGATGACGCCCAGTAAGACTGCCAGGGCGCCGTTCAGAAAGTCCTCACTTTCCAGTTTGTCCTGCAGTCGCAGGTTTTCCGCCTTCAGCATTTCTACTTCGGAGCGCAGGTTTTCCGTATTTTCCACCAGTTGGCGGTTGTCTATATCCAGTTGCACGGCGTTGCCGGAGATCTGCTTGAGTTGGGTCAGTTGCTCGGAGACAGTGCCCAATTCGGAGTCGTTGCTGGAGAGCTGGTTGATCAGTTCAACACGCTCCGTCTGGAGCGTCTCAAGCTCTGTCGCCAGTGCCGCACTCTTTTGAGTGGCTTTCTCCGCGCGCGCGATTGCTGCATCCACCTTCGTCTGGGCGGGAACATCCTGCATCAGGTACTGGGTGCGAATCCAGCCGGTGGTGCCGCGATCAGTGGTTATTTCCACCCACAGCTTGTCACCTGACGTGCGGGCTACCTTGAGGCGTGTGCCCGACGGAATACCGCGATGGGTAACGCGATAGTCACTGCCGGCGCCACTGCGCAGGGGAACGAACTGTTTGTCGCTCACGTAGCGGATGTCCTGTGCCTGGGCCGCGGTGGCAAGCAACAGGGATAACAGTAATAAAGGTACGGCAGGTCGCAAAATCTGTTCCTATCTTTGAGGGTGGCTGAAAAGGGGCGTAGTGTAACCCCGATAGCCGGGAAATTTAAGTGACGAGGTGCGCTAAGGTAATACCAACTTGTAGGGCTTGACAGTGACCTCGCTGAATACACCGGCATCCACGTAGGGGTCCGAGTCAGCCCAGGCGGTAGCGGCTTCCAGGCTGTCGAACTCGCCGATGATAAGGCTGCCGGTAAATCCTGCCTCACCGGGATCTTCCGTATCCAGGGCGGGGTGTGGCCCGGCCGCCAGCAGCCGCCCCTGGTCCACTAACTGCTGGATGCGTTCCAGGTGGGCCGGACGCGCAGCCTGGCGCATGGGCAGGCTGTTTTGTACATCTTCACAGAGAATGGCGTAGTACATGGGGGTCTCTAACATATTGATTTGCGTGGATTCTACAATTTATACCCGAAAGTTGTCTAAGAATTTCAGCTTCCTGGCGGTTCTTTTGCGACAAGCCGACTTTCCGCAGGAGTCTCAATACCAGACAGCCGTGTGGCGTCCACGGTCAAAGTACTCAACGAGGATGTCCCTGGTAACAACGGCATCGCGGCCATTCCCGCTGTACAGGTTGCGCGCTGGCATACTACAATCCCGCGCATTGACGCGCCCGGCTTGATTACAGTGCGCCCAATGACGGAATTTTTGGATGAAAACTATGCTTGGATTTATAAAGTGGTTCGGGTTATTGCTGCTGGTACTGGTCGTGTCGTCTTATGTGATTGCGCGCAGCGGCCTCAAAGACCTTGATCAGCAGGCTCGGGTGGAGCTTGGTGGCGATTATATCAGCACTGAGGGTGGGGTATTGTCATACACCCGCCAGGGTCCGATGCATGCGCCAGTGGTTATTCTGGTCCACGGATTCAGCACGCCCAAGTTTGTCTGGGAGCAAGTCACGCCCACACTGGTGGCGGCGGGCTATCAGGTGATCACCTACGACCATTTGGGGCGAGGTTTTTCTGATCGTCCTGACGGCCCCTATAACGCCGCTTTGTACCAGAATGAACTATCCGCTTTGATCACCGGGTTGGAGTTGGCGACTCCGCTAACATTAGTAGGCTATTCGATGGGTGGGGCAAATGTGGTGGACTTCGCCGCATCGTATCCGTCCCTGGTAAAACAGTTGTTGTTGATCGCTCCGGCGGGTTATCTACCGGATGCCGGTATAGTTTCGCTGTTGGGGATGCCAGTGGTGGGCGAATGGCTGATCAATGTATTTGGTGTGCAGATGGCACGGGGATCTATTCGTAAGGAAGTGGAAGCGGGATTGGCGCCGGCCGATATGCTGACGAAATTCGAACAGCAGGCGCGATACCGCGGCTATACGGAGGCACTACTTTCTACCGCGCGTAATTACCCGATGGCTGATATGGCGGATCGCTATCGCATAGTGGCGGATGCTCGCATACCGGTGACGGCAATTTGGGGCACTGACGA
>PVMS01101362.1_pt1 | contig 10478 bp, 8 predicted proteins | sample 1853461 | NCBI WGS metagenome assembly PVMS01 (sample SAMN08582032, study PRJNA380276) | Marine sediment metagenome, whole genome shotgun sequencing project. | isolation source: ocean sediment barecode stripped | collected 2017
AAACACATCTACGGGAATGCGTTTGAAGCGCTAATCGGAGCCATATACCTCGACCGGGGTTATGGGGCTGCCAGAAAGTTCTTCGAAAGAAAAATTCTGAATAGACATATCGACCTTGTTCTTCTTGCACAGAAAGATCCTGATTATAAGAGCAGAATTATCGAGTGGACTCAGAAAAACAGGGTGGAGATTACTTTCGAAAGCAAAGAGGAACACCTGTCTGGCAGCAAGGCACCCTCATTTGTCTCCGTCATCCTGTTAAACGAAGAGGAGAAAGGTTCGGGGAGAGGCGATTCTAAAAAGGAGGCTGAACAACAGGCCGCAAAAGCAGCCCTGAAAAGCATTCATACGGTATAGTATGGGGGTAAAAAAACATAAGCTGGATCTGGCCATTGAAGAGGATTTTTGTCTGCTGGGCGTGGTAAGTGATGAACCAGACTATAAGCTGTGCTGGATGATTAATCGCTTTCTTGACATGAACTTTGAGAAGCAGGAAGAGCTACAACTGTTTCATCGCAAACTGAATGAGGAGCAGTTGTTTTCCCATTTCTCCTACCACGATAATGATGCATTAATCACCTTCAGAATCATCAGGAACCGAAGCGAAAACGGATACTTCCTTGATGAATTAAAAAACATCGACTATCTGATCCATATCCAGGGAGAAATCAATACAAGCCGAATTAATGATTTCATGCTTTCAGTAGCTGCACTGGAGCCGGTAAGAATGTGTGTTCCGTCTGACCTTAGCCGGATTAAAAATAAAGAGAGACTGCTTCTCTGGTAGTTAGAGTAACCACCTGACCAGGGGATATACTACGGAATAAACCGGGAGTTCCTGATAATTTTGATATCCATCCTGATAGAGCGAATCCAATATGGTTCCCTGCTTGATCAGAGGTTTAAACATCTTGAGGTAGATGGGAAGAAAACCGACCCCCAGATCAAAAACCATATCGAGCAAAAAGAGCAATCCTGCAACCATCAGGTAAACATAGCCCGATATATGAATATCAAATCCCGGGCCCAGGCTAGAGATCAAGCCAAGAGAGACCAGCCAGATAATCACTTTCACGATGAGTCCGGGAGTAAGAAGGTAGCTGACTTTTGAACGCACTCTGGCCAGCTTCAAAAGTATGCTTGAGATGATCCCTCCAAAGAATAGCCCGGCAATAAACCTCCAGAGTATGCTTTCCACAGGAAAAAAAATGAGGAATCCCAGGATAGACAGGATCTTGACCAGCGAAGCCAGTCTGTGGTAATATGCGGCCCTGCTGCTGCGGGGGACCACCACCCGTTTTACCTTATTCTTGTACTTTGCGCTATGGTTCAATGCCCCATAGGAATGAACCTCAATATCCACAGTCTTCAACAACTCAATTTTGTAAGCTTTGCCATCGGCCATGGCACTACGACAGTAACAGCACCTGTCCTTGCTTGGTAAGCCCGGTATAAGCCTGAAAAAGCTCCCCAAATCCTTCCAGGAGGTATTGAATCCTCCCAGGCGAAACCAATGTTTTCTTTTCTGGTAGATATAAACCAGAATGACAATCCCCATTATGATGAAAATGGAGGTGCCAGCCAGGCTTTGCGGATCTCCAAAAATGGCCAGAAGTACAGGCAAAACAAGGGCTGAAAGAGCAAAAAGAAGGGCGATGCCCTTGGCCGCATATTTCAGCAACAAAATGGGATCGTGCCATTCCGGCCTGTTAAAATACTCTTCCTGCTTCTTCTTTTTTTCTCTGTAGGCCCTGGCCCGCTGCTGCATCTTCTCACGCTCTCTTCTATAAACCTCACCAGCTACCTGTTCCTCATAGCCTGTTACATCATTCAAACCTGCTTCGGGTTGTTCCAGAAGATAGTCATATGCTTCGCTTAGCTCCTGGAATTTTCTGGCGGCTCCAGCCGACTTATTTCGGTCCGGATGGTATTTCAATGCCAGTTTACGATAGGCACTCTTAATCTGCTTCGTTGTTGCTCCAGGAGATAATCCCAGTACTTTGTGGTGGTTTGATTGAGGCAAAGGAGTGCTTTTTATGCAAGTTATTCATTCCCCCAACACCAACAAAAAAGCTGCCCGCCGGGAGGACGAGCAGCTTTTATCAATAAACCCTAAAACTAAACCAAATTGCCTGCTAAAGCATCTTTAACTACTTCTACTTGTATTCTATTTCTTTTCTTTCTTCTTAACAACTTTCACTTCTACTTCTACATCGTGGTCAATGTCATGGTCATGGTCTTCATGCAATTCTCCATCTTCGGTGATAATGATCACTTTCACATTAGCGCCTTCTAAACCATCATATTCTTCCATGATCTTCTTTATCTCAACCTTAACCTCATCATCTCCCTTCATGATAAAGACATTTTCATCCTTATCCATCATCTTCTCATCCCCTTCTACTACAGTCCAGTTGCCATCTTCATCGCTTGAAACCACAACTTTGACTTTCTTCTTCTTGACCACATCACCGCCTTCCATATCTTCATCGATCAGGATATCAAAGGTGTTGCCATCTTTGCTTTTTATTACAATCACTTTCTTCCCATGAGCATGGGCTCCATCTCCCTCTGACACCCAAACCAGGGAGTCACCGCTAAACTCTGTGATCTCCGTTGTCTCACCATCCTCGGAAATAAACACCATTGCTTTCGAATGTCCGCTTCCGGTATGCGCCGTTGTAAAATTATAATGGACATGCTCCTTATGCAGTTCTTCTCCACTCATCACCTCCATCATCTTCATCGCATTTTTTGCCTCGGCAGCATCATCAAACTGGTAGGTGGTGTCCTTTATAAGCTTGCCATCCTTTGTCACCTTGATGCTCATCTCGATTTGCTCCTGAGCCAGTAGTCCTGTGGAGAGAAAAAGCGAAGCCGCAATACTCATAATCCAATAGCGCACATTTTTATTCATGGTCGTTTGTCTTTTTGTTTGTGACAAATCTATTTCAGAATATCGTTAGATAGGTATAAAGGAAGTTAAAGAATGTTAAAACACTCTGGCTGAACCGATGAGGACAGCTATCTTTGGGCCATGAGTCGAACCTTTCTTTGGATAGTATCCTTGTTCCTTGCGGTGGCTATGGTGGCCATGATCCTGGTTCAGGTTTACTGGATCAGGCGCTCCCTGGAGTCGGAGGAGCACCAGCTTGGATTGGTGGTAAACGATGTACTTTCAGATATCTCCGACGAACTGGTTCAGAATGAAACAGTAATCACCATACTCAATGAAATCCACCCCCCTGTAATACAGCACCGGAGCCAGGCTGTCTGGAACTTCCATATTGATAGCCGCTCTTCCTATGACCGGACAGAAAGCAGCGTGGATATTGCCATTGAGGCAGAGGACATTGATGAGGAGACTGCTATTTTTCTTTACACACCACCCGATGGTTCTTTGAAAAACCAGAAAGTGACGATGATCAATGATTCACTCCTGGTAATTGTGGGTGAAGATCCCGCCATACAGGATACCATTCTTGTTTCGGCCATGCATCCTGATCTGGTCAGGAAAGAACTAAGAAAACAGGTGGAGAGGCAGGAATACTTCGTTGATCATATTGTCAAGAAAATGCTAATGGAGGAGGGACAGGTATTGGAAAATATCTCAGGCAAACAAATTGAAGCATCTCTCTCTGAAAAACTAAGCTCACGCGGTGTCGGTATTCCTTTCGAATATGCGGTGTATGAAATGGGGCATAAGCCCGTATTTAGTTCGGAGAACTTCAATGAATATGAGCAGTCCAGGTATTTTAGGAGATCGCTGTTCCCAAGCAGTGTATTTAATCGCTTCGTTTACATCAGTGTATATTTTCCAGGGGAAAGGCAACTTCTTCGCAAGTCCATGGGAATCATGGGAGGATCATCTGTGATGATCACCCTTTTTATTATTATCATGTTCAGCCTTACCCTGTATATCATGTTTAAGCAAAAGCGTCTCTCTGAGATGAAGAACGATTTTGTCAACAACATGACCCACGAGTTAAAAACACCCATATCAACCATTAGTCTGGCCTCACAAATGCTCAGCGACCGGTCGATTCCCGACGAACAGAAAAATCTGGGGCATATATCCAGGATTATTCAGACAGAAAGCAAACAGTTGGGTTACCAGGTTGAGCGTGTGCTCCAAATGGCCATTTTTGATCATGGAGAATTGAAGCTGAAACATGAACCGGTGGATCTGCACGATATTATTGAAACGGTCGCACAAAACTTCCTGCTGCAGATGGATAAACGGGGTGGTAAACTGGAGTTTCATCCGGAGGCCGATCAAACCGTTATTACAGGCGACCTGATGCACCTTACCAATGTAATCTCCAACCTGATGGAGAATGCCCTGAAATACACCAATCGCAACCCTGAAATTAGCATATCCACTCTGAATGAAAACAACGCGCTTGTGGTATCAGTGGCTGACAACGGTATTGGCATCAGCAAGGAGGATCAGAAACGGATTTTCGATAAGTTTTTCCGGGTCCCCACAGGGAATATACATAACGTGAAAGGTTTTGGGCTGGGACTTAGCTATGTGAAACTAATTGTGGAGGAACATGGAGGCACCATTAAAATAAAAAGCGAGACCAATAAGGGCTCCCGGTTCGATATTCACCTACCTTTAGAGAAGCAATCTTAACAGAATGATATGAATGAAATAAAAAGCCGGATATTGCTGGCAGAAGATGACGAAAACCTGGGGTCCTTGCTCCAGGAATACCTTCAGGCAAAGAACTATGAAGCTGACTGGGTAACCAATGGTGAGAAGGCCTTCCGGCATTTTGAACAATTCCATTACGACCTTTGTCTGCTGGATGTTATGATGCCGATCAAAGACGGATTTACCCTGGCCTCGGAAATAAGGATCATGAACAGCAGCATTCCAATTATCTTCCTGACTGCCAAATCCATGAAGGAGGATGTGCTGGAAGGATTTTCCCTGGGAGCCGATGATTATATTACGAAACCATTCAGTATGGAGGAACTGCTATTCAGAATTGAAGCGATCCTCCGGCGAACAAGAGGAACCCGTGGCATTGACAAGGAGAGCTGGGAAATTGGTTCATTCACATTTGACGTGAATAAACAGATGCTCACAGGCAATGGAACGGAGCAAAGACTGACTACCAAAGAGTCTGAACTACTAAAACTATTATGCAATAACATTAACCAGGTACTGGAACGGAATTTTGCCCTCAAAGCGATCTGGATCGACGATAACTACTTCAATGCCAGAAGTATGGATGTGTATATTACCAAGCTTCGCAAGTACCTGAAAGCAGATCCTGGAGTGCAGATCATCAATGTACACGGGAAAGGTTACAAACTTGTTCTGGATGAAGGATAGAGAGGAGTAGTGAATTAATCAAGCTTGAGTACAGCCAGGAATGCAGACTGCGGGACTTCAATGTTCCCTACCTGGCGCATTCTTTTCTTTCCTTTTTTCTGTTTCTCAAGCAGTTTTCGTTTTCGGGTAATGTCACCACCATAACATTTGGCCGTTACATCTTTTCGTAGCGCCTTAACTGTCTCCCTGGCTATTACTTTGGCACCAATGGCTGCCTGGATCGCTACCTCGTATTGCTGGCGGGGAATCAGCTCTTTCAGCTTAACACATATCCGTCTGCCGAAATCGTAGGCATTATCCCGGTGAATCAATGTGGAGAGCGCATCCACCATCTCCCCGTTCAACAGGATATCCAGCTTCACCAGATCGGCCTTCTGATATCCGTGGGGGTGATAGTCGAAAGAGGCATATCCCTTGGAAATACTCTTTAGTCGGTCATAGAAATCAAACACAATCTCAGCCAGAGGCATTTCAAATGTAAGCTCCACCCGATTACTGGTCAGATAGACCTGATTCTTCAGGATTCCACGCTTGTCCAGGCAGAGCTTCATAATTGAACCCACATACTCGGCCTGTGAGCTTACCTGCGCAATGATAAAAGGCTCCTCGATATGATCTATGGCGGTGGAGACCGGCAATCCCGATGGATTGTGTACCTCCACCAGCTCTCCTTTGGTGCTGATCACGTTGAACGAGACATTGGGTACCGTTGTGATCACATCCATATCGAATTCCCGGTCGAGACGCTCCTGTATAATCTCCATATGCAGCAGCCCAAGGAAACCACAGCGGAATCCAAATCCCAGCGCAGCTGAAGATTCCGGGACAAAGGTAAGGGATGCATCGTTTAACTGTAGTTTCTCAATAGATGCCCTGAGGTCCTCGTAGTCATCTGCATCAATGGGATAGATCCCAGCAAAGACCATCGGTTTCACATCCTCGAACCCGTCAATAATTTCCTGAGTGGGACGATGTACATGAGTGATGGTATCCCCCACTTTTACCTCTTTGGAGGCCTTGATTCCAGAAATGATATAACCCACATCACCGGCCGACAGTACATCCCGTGGTTCGGGACCAAGCTTCAGCACTCCAACCTCATCTGCGATATACTCTTTGTCTGTTGCTACAAATTTTACCAGCTCACCTTTCCGGATGGAGCCATTTAAGATCCGGAAGTAGGCGAAAATTCCCCGATACGAATTGTATATGGAATCGAAAATGAGGGCCTGCAAGGGAGCTTCGGGGTCGCCTTCCGGAGCAGGAATCTTTTCAATTATGGCTTCCAGAATCTCATCCACGCCATGTCCGGTCTTTCCGCTGGCCTCGATAATATCATCACGATCGCAACCAATCAGATCTTCAATCTGGTCCTTTACATCATCGGGCATGGCACTCTCCATATCCATCTTGTTCAGAACCGGAATGATCTCCAGGTTATGCTCGATAGCCTGATAAAGAACGGAAATGGTCTGGGCCTGGATACCCTGGGTGGCATCTACAATAAGCAACGCTCCTTCACAGGCGGCGATGGAACGGCTCACTTCATAAGAAAAATCCACATGGCCCGGTGTATCAATCAGGTTCAGAAAGTGCTTTTTCCCATTGTATTCATGTTCCATCTGGATGGCATGACTCTTAATGGTAATGCCTCTTTCACGCTCCAGCTCCATATCGTCCAGCACCTGATCCTGGAAATCCCTTTCATCCAGGGTGCCGGTTGTCATCAGCAGCCTGTCGGCCAGGGTACTTTTCCCATGATCAATGTGGGCAATGATGCAGAAGTTGCGAATGTTATCCATAAGGGATCAAGCGATTTTTTGCGCCCACAAAGATAAGTAATCTGTGGGATAAAAAACATACACATTATTTTGTTGGATAACACAGCTCATCAGGAAATGGTTTAAAATTTTAAATATGCAAGGTCGTTAATTATCATTTTATTTATTTATTTTATTATGAGGTCTTTATATTAAACATTTTGGCTATTTTCTTAATTTTATCTACCTTTGAGTAAAGAAATATGTAGTAAATGAAAAACTTCAAAGCAGGAAATTTCGTCAATCAGAGAACTTATAGAAGCTTTCAACCTGAACTGATTAATAAGTTCTGGAGCCTAGATCATATGGAATTACTTCAATTGCTCAGTCAGGCTGACAGACAAATAGGCAGACTTGATATGTATTCGGAATACATACCAAACATTGATCTATTCATCAGTATGCATGTGGTCAAAGAAGCAACCCAGTCAAGTAAAATTGAGGGCACACAGACCAGCATTGCAGATGCCATTCTCGATAAGGAAGATATCTCGGATGAAAAAAGGGATGATTGGGAGGAGATCCAAAACTATATCTCAGCATTAAACACTGCTATTGAGTCTTTAAAAGACATTCCGTTCTCAACCAGACTAATACGAGAAACCCATAGAACACTTCTGAAAGGCGTTAGGGGAAAGCACAAACAACCCGGAGCCTACAGAAAAAGTCAAAACTGGATTGGTGGAGCATCTATCAAGGATGCTGTTTTTATTCCGCCTGTTCATACATCAGTTAATGGACTCATGGGCGATCTGGAAAAGTTTGGCCATAACAGTGAATTTTACTTTCCCGAATTGCTCAAAATTGCATTGATTCATTATCAATTCGAAACCATCCATCCTTTCCTGGATGGAAATGGCAGAGTTGGTAGACTTCTTATTCCCCTTTATCTGCTAGAGAAAGAAATACTTAAAAAACCCATCCTGTACTTATCTGATTTCTTTGAACGAAACCGAATGCTCTATTACGACAATCTTATGATAGTCAGAGAAAAAAACGACATCATTCAATGGTTCAAATTCTTCCTGGTTGGGATTATCGAAACATCAAAAAAGGGAATCGAGACATTTGATCAGATTCTGAAGCTGAAAAGTGATATAGAATCAAACATTCAAAAAATGGGCCCACGTGCTACTAATATATTGAAGGTGATGGACCACCTGTACCGGAGGCCAATTATAGATCCTTCAATAATAATGAGCCTAACTGGTGTATCAGCACCCACAACATATAAAATAATAGCCGACCTGCAAAAAATTGGAGTGCTTCAGGAGATTACCGGAAAGAAACGAAAGAAAGTATATGCATTCAGTGAATATCTTAAGCTGTTTTAACTAAAAAGAGCCTGTTCCCGCAGGAACAAGCTCTTGAGTTTATATAGATGTAAGTAAAATACTACATCATGCCCATTCCGGGGGCTCCGCCGCCTGCTGGCATTGGGGGCTCTGGCTCGGGGATATCAACGATTGCACATTCGGTGGTAAGGAACATGCCGGCTACGGAAGCGGCATTTTCCAGGGCAATGCGGGCCACTTTGGTAGGATCGATAACTCCTGCTTCAAACAGGTTCTCGAACTTCTCAGTGTGAGCATTGTATCCATAATCACCTTTTCCATCCCTGATCTCTTTAACAACAACTGAACCTTCCAGTCCGGCGTTCTCAACGATCTGGCGAAGTGGCTCTTCAAGGGCCCTTCTTACGATGGCTATACCTGTGGTTTCATCTTCATTTGCTCCCTCGAATTTCTCAAGTTTCTCAATTGAACGAAGGTAGGCAACACCGCCACCGGGAATAATTCCCTCTTCAACTGCAGCGCGGGTAGCACTGAGCGCATCGTCAGACAGGTCTTTCTTGGTCTTCATCTCCACCTCGGAGGCTGCTCCAACATAGATCACTGCAACACCACCTGCCAGCTTGGCAAGACGTTCCTGTAGCTTCTCACGGTCGTAATCTGAAGTGGTATTTTCGATCTGCTTCTTGATCTGTCCTACTCTTGCTTTAATCATGGATTTCTCACCGGCACCATTTACAACGGTGGTGTTCTCCTTGTCAATGGAAATCTTTTCGGCCTGACCCAACATTTCCAGCTCAGTGCTTTCCAGCTTCAATCCTTTTTCTTCTGAAATAACAGTTCCTCCGGTAAGGATGGCAATGTCTTCCAGCATCTCTTTCCTTCTGTCACCAAAACCAGGAGCTTTAACAGCTGCAATCTTGAGCGATCCGCGAAGCTTGTTTACCACCAGGGTGGCCAGTGCTTCACCATCAATATCTTCGGCAATGATCATCAGCGGACGGCCACTCTGTGCGGTGGCTTCGAGCACGGGAAGAAGGTCCTTCATGGTAGAGATCTTCTTGTCGTGAATCAGGATATAAGGATTCTCCAGTACGGCTTCCATTTTCTCGGTATCAGTTACAAAATAGGGAGAGATATAACCGCGGTCAAACTGCATACCTTCTACAACGTCCACATAGGTATCTGAAGATTTGGACTCTTCAATAGTAATAACACCTTCTTTCTTAACCTTCGACATGGCCTCTGCAATCAGTGCACCAATGGAGGCTTCGTTGTTGGCTGAGATAGATGCAACCTGCTGTATTTTCTCGTTGTCATCACCTACCTCCTGGGACTGGCTCTGAAGACTCTTTACAACTTCAATAACCGCTTTGTCGATTCCCCTTTTCAGGTCCATTGGATTGGCACCTGCTGTTACGTTTTTCAATCCAACCTGTATGATGGACTGGGCCAGAACTGTGGCGGTAGTTGTTCCATCACCGGCATCATCATTGGTCTTGGAGGCAACCTCTTTAACCATCTGTGCACCTACGTTCTCTATGGGATCTGCAAGATCCACTTCTTTCGCAACAGTTACACCATCCTTGGTGACCTGTGGTGCACCAAATTTCTTTTCAATAATTACATTGCGACCCCTGGGTCCCAGTGTTACTTTGACAGCATCAGCCAGCTGATCAATACCGCTTTTCAGCTGATCTCTGGCTGCCATGTCAAATTTGATCTCTTTTGCCATTTCTATTATTTTTTATAGGTTATTTACTAGGAAACAAATAATACATCACTCTGTGATATAAGAAGATAGTCTTCTTCATCAATGTTTAATTCCTGACCGGCAAATTTACCATAAAGAACCTGGTCTCCCACTTTAATCTCCATGGGTTCGTCCTTTTTGTCTGCTCCTACCATTACCACTTTTCCATTTTGTGGTTTTTCTTTCGCTGTTTCGGGAATGATGATACCACTGGCGGTTTTTTCCTCTGCCTCTGAAGGTTTAACAAGAATTTTACCTGCAAGGAC
>PVMS01043152.1_pt1 | contig 10475 bp, 8 predicted proteins | sample 1853461 | NCBI WGS metagenome assembly PVMS01 (sample SAMN08582032, study PRJNA380276) | Marine sediment metagenome, whole genome shotgun sequencing project. | isolation source: ocean sediment barecode stripped | collected 2017
AAGAGTGAAGCAGCCCCGCCGTGGCAGGGCCGCTAACCCTTAACACAGGATATGAAGCTCCTCCGGCTTTCCCGAAGGACCGCTACCGTGCTTTAGTTGAAAATCCTTTGAAAAGGGTTTTCCACGTCTGCCCCTCCACTAATTCGTTTTTCACGGTTCGTTAATTACCTATCGTTTAAACCGTATAAAAAAACATGTTTATGCCAAGATAGATTAATGGGGGTTATTAAATTGGCTGCAGAAAAAAATGGCCTCTCGGCCTTCTCCCACCGGGGCCGCGTCCAGCCCGTAGGGCCTACAGGCCGGAGGGTAGAGCTTACACCTCGGAGAGAGGGTAGGCCCTATGGCTCTCCGGCTTGTAGAGCTTACAGCTCGGAGAGGCCTGAGGCTACGACTCTGCGGTGAATACAACATTTAAATCGTAGCAAACCCTGCCTAAATAATTATTGCTGTATTAGTAGATCGCCGACATTGTTTCATGTAGCGTTTTGCAGCTATTTTTTCACCGCTTGCTTCCAGGTTGAAACGGACTTATTTTATTGACTGGAGGTAAACCGGATTATATAGATAATAATTAGTGATAGAATCCTTTTTGTCAGGCCGACCATTTCAAACCATGCCATTAACATAAGGAGACCGTCATGAATGCCAAGATTCTTATCAAAAGAAGATTCAAAAAGGGAAAGCAGAAAGAGATTATCGCATTACTAAGAGAACTGCGCGGTGGAGCTCTCCATCAACCCGGCTATATCTCCGGCGAAACGCTTACCTCTTCCGAAGATCCCCAGGTACTGATGGTAATAGGAACCTGGCAGGACATGGAAAGCTGGTATAACTGGAAGCAAAACAGCACCAGACAAACCCTGGAAAAAATGATGGAGACATACCAGGAAAAATCAACCGAATATCAGGAGTACACGCTGGGAGCGTTTATCGAGGATTAATCTGGTTTTTTCAGGGATTTTGCTTCTTGGTACCTAATAGATTCTTTTAGGGCCATCGCATTTACCGATGTTTTGGAATATGACCGCGTTACGTGTGGCGAGTTGCGCGTTACTAATGGGGCGAAGCCTCAGCGTGTCATAGGTTTGGTGTTTCTTATTTTTTGTCTGGCCCCTCGCCGTTTAAATCCGCAATCCCAAATCCCTGGCCCAGACCTGTCTTATAAGAACTGTCTTTGAAGGCTACAACTCCTCAGGCGTTCCACTTCCGTGCCATTTAAATTAAGTCGTCGCGCTCTCCGAGGCGTAGGATCTACGCGCCGGAGGCCAGGGCGGGCCGAAATCTCCAATCTAAAATCATCAGGGGTTCGGTGTTTCGTGTTTTGTGTTCGGCATGTCTGTTTTAAATCCGCTATCCCAAATCCAACATCCCAAATCGCTTATTGGTATCCTTCTTTCTTCAGAAGCTCCTGGTGCCAGCGCACAAATTCGTACATCCCGAGAAAACGGTCATCGTCATTGATAATGCCGATGGCCATTTCAAGAACCCCCCTGCCATAGGCATTGCTGTATTCTTCAAAACTGCGCGATTGAAGAAATTCCCGCACAAGCATCTGGCTGGTGCGCTTGGTCGGATCCTTGCGGATGTCGATGGGATCTTTGGGCTCTTCAAAAGGATCCCATTTGTCATACCCCCTTTTGAGAATGTGCTTCTGGCGGCGCGGTGCCATAGCGTCAAACACGGCCTTTTTGCGTTCTTCGACTTCTTCCTTAGAAAATTTACTCATTTCTTTTTCCTCGAACGGCGCTTGGGCTGCGGTTCCTCCTCGGGTTCTTCAGCGATTCCGAGAAATACCTCATCAAAAGCCATGATCATGGCCGAGGATATTGGAACGAGCAAATCCACCAGTTTGATATTCTTAGATTTAATGTCCCGCAACAGTTCGGCTGAAATCTGTTGCAGCTGACTGTGGACAGCATCGAGATTCACTGTCGGGTATTGCGTTCCCTGCTGGAATCCCGATTTGCCGCAGGTGTGTCCGGCACCGCCGATGGCGGTGGGAATCCCATAAAACCGACAGGTCAGGGGCCGGTACTCGTAAAGATCGCATAGGTCTTTCTCGCTCAACAGCGGACAACGAACCCGTTCAAGCGCCATCTGGGCCAGTAACTCCCCCTCATTTCTTCCGGACTGGAGTTCTTTGAACGCATGGCGCTTGATTTTATAAATCCGGCGATCCGCGCGGTTAGCCTTTTCAACAAGCTCAATCCTGACCGACCCCTTGAACTTTTCCTTGAACTTGTGGTGAATGTATAAAGCCTCGATTAAGGTCAGATCGAAAAGGGCAAAACAACAATCCGAACATTTTTCCTCGCATTTTACACACTCGCTATGGGATGCTTTGACCCGGTCGAACGCCGCCTCCGCTTTCTCCACCAGCGCTTCATATTTTTCAAAATAAGGCTTCAGGTTGATTTCCATGGTTCCGTCTGTCGCTCCTTTACAATAATAATCTCGTTTAACTTTTTAAAAGATCAGTTTCTAATCCTGATCCTAACAATGCCTAAAATGCCTAAAATTAATGTATTCTATCTATCTTAAGTACGGAATAACAATATTTTTATTACGTTGGCGAATAAACTTCCTTTTGCATATTTATTCAACAGACCGCCGTATAATATATACCTTAGAAACCCGTTTTCAATGTTTCACGTGAAACAATATTTGTTAACGAAAGTCATGTCAGAAAAATATTTCAGTATCAAAGTATTCTACTTGCTTTAATAGTTAAAAGATACTTGATCCTGAATTTTGGATACTTGACAAAAAGATCAGCGTCCTAAACTTCAGGCATTTTAGGCATTATCCGTAATGATTACTTGCCGATACAAAACCGGCTGAAGATTTGATCCAGCAGGTCCACTTTGACATTAGTTCCAAGAATCTGGCCCAGTGAATCGATGGCTTCCTTAAGATGGATGGCAACCAGCTCCATTGGTATGCCGCTGTTCATGCCACAACGAATTTCTTCGGCCGCTTCGAGGCTGTCCTCCATCAGTAATTTTTGTCTCATGTTGGGTACGATCATCGCTTCCAGGTCAATGGGTTCCTTCCCGCAGGCCGTTTCAATTATCCGATCCTTCAAATGATCGATGCCTCGATCATACAAGGCCGAGGTGTGAACACTATCAATTTTCCCCCAGGTGGCCGGTAACTTGCAAATTTCATCTCCGTTGATTAAATCAATTTTATTCATCACAATAATCATCGGTTTGGAGCGTATCCGTTCGAATACGTTATGATCGTCGGCAGTCACCGCACAGTTGGCTTCAACTATGAAAAGAACCAGATCGGCGCCATTGACGTTTTCAATGGTTTTTTCAATGCCGAGGGTTTCGATGGGGTCATCGGTATCATGCAACCCGGCGGTATCAGAGAGGATAACCGGATAGCCATTAATATTTAAAGCTTCTTCAATCATGTCCCGGGTAGTTCCCGGTACAGAATTCACAATGGCCCGCTCTTTTTGAACCAGGCAATTTAACAGGCTTGACTTTCCCACGTTCGGTCGACCGGCCACGGTCACTTTTAAACCCTCCCGCAGAACCCGGCCGTCGACATGGTGCCGTATTAAGGTTCGCAGCGGTTCTATAACCCTGGCCTCAACCTCGGCGGCAGTCCTTTGGATTTCGGTCATTTCCTCCACATCATCCGGGAAATCAATTGCGGCTTCTGCTCGAACCAATAATTCGACCAGAAATTCCCGGATCTGCTTCACCGAATTTCTAAGCTTGCCATCGACCTGGGCGGTGGCGATCTGCAGGGATTTATCCGTGCGGGCGTTAATGATATCAATAACCGCTTCGGCCTGGGTCAGATCGATGCGACCGTTTAGAAAGGCTCTCTGGGTGAATTCACCGGGCTCGGCGATTCGGGCGCCGTGTTTGCAAACCAATTCCAGAATAGCATTTAAAGCGACCGGGCCGCCATGGGCGTTGATTTCCACCACATCCTCCCTGGTATAGGATCGGGGCGCCTTCATGACCGAAAGAAGGACCTCATCGACAATTCGCCCGTTATCAGGGTCAATGATATGACCGTAGTTAAGCCGGTAGGAATCGAAACCGGTAGAGGTGACGATCTCTGCTGATAAGATGTTTCGGGGGTTGGAGGTTGGCTGTTGTGCAGCCGGAAGGAAAATTGCCGTGGCGATCAAAACGGCCTTGGAGCCGGATATTTTGATGATCCCGATTCCACCCCGGCCGCCGGGTGTCGCAATGGCTGCTATAGTGGAAGTGTCCATTTAACTCATTTCGCTTCGCTCATCCGAAATTTTTAACAATTAGTGCGATGGCTGCCTGTGGGGACTATTCTTTTTGGGAAAAATGACCAGTTTGCGAATATGGCCCTCTCCCCTGCTTTTAGTCTGAACTTCGGGGTCGTCTTTTAAAGCCAGGTGAACAATCCGTCGATCGTATCCGTTCATTTGACCCACGGATACAGGCTTGCAGATCCTTTTGGATTTATCAGCCAGACGTATGGCAAGTTTTTCCAGTTTGAGATTTCGGGTTGCCTGATAACCTTCAACATCCACCTGGACTCTGGTCCTGTCATGGTGGTAATTTTTTTTGTGGACGATTTTATCCACAATTGACTGAATGGCGTCGAGGGTTTGTCCTTTCTTTCCGATAAGAACCCCGGCATTTCCTCCGCTGACGTTCAACAGGATCCGGCCGTTAGTTTCTTCAGCCGATATCGTGGCATCGGAAGTGATCGCGTCGATGATGCGCTGCAATACAGCCTGCGCAAGGTCGATAGGATTTTCCTCGAAACTCTGTCGTTGCAGGCCGGCTGAACTGCCGTCATTTGAAAAAACTGTTTCGGTTTGAACTTTATCCTCAGAAACCGAGGCGGCCTGCTTTTCCGAATCAGCATCAAGGCCGACTTCCGGAGTTTGGTCGGGCAAAGTGACCCTTATCCGCGCTTTTTTAACGCCGGCCAATCCGAAGATGCCGCTGGAACCACGTGATAAGACCTTATAACTGATTTCATCAGGAGCTAAATTTAGCTCATCGCAGGCATTCTTGACGGTTTGGTCGACATTTTTTCCTTCAAATTCAAACGAAGACATTTTGTATAACCTCCGCTACTAAGTCCATCGATTCGACCATACGATGACGTCTTTACTCACTAAGGACTTAGTGCTCAGTGAGCAATTATATTGGACTGGTCAATAATTATACGTCACTGTAATTGCGAATCGAAGCACTAAGCATATTTCTTTTGAATGTAATATTGTTGACCAATCGACAAAAGATTGTTTGTCAGCCAGTACAGCACCAGTCCGGAAGAAAAATTGATGAAAATAACCGTGAAAATAACCGGCATGAACATCATCATTTTGGCCTGGGCTGGATCCCCCATGGGCGGGGACATTTTCTGCTGCAAGAGCATGGAAGCTCCCATGATGAGGGTCAGGACCGGAATGCCGTACGGTGGTTCCATAAAGGGGATATGATCAATCGGAAATCGGAACAACCGGTCAGGGGCCGACAAATCAGCGATCCACAGGAAAAAGGGGGCATGCCGCAGCTCGATAGCCTGATACAGCATGCGGTACAATGCAAAAAATACAGGCAGTTGAACTACCATGGGCAGGCAGCCTCCCAGAGGATTTATTTTATAAGTCCGATAAAGGCCCATGACCTCTTCGTTCATCTTTTTCTTATCGTTTTTGTGTTTCTCTCTGATCTCCTTCATCAATGGCTGGATCTTTTTCATTTCACTCATGGATTTATAGCTTTTGGAACCCAGCGGCCACAGAACAATTTTGATTAAAAGGGTCAGTATAATAATGGCAATACCATAATTGGGAATTACACTGTAAAGCTTGTTCATTAACCAGACACAAGGTTTAGCAAGAATATCAAAAAAGCCGAAATTAAGCGCCTTGGAAAGGTCATGCCCCACCTCGCCCAGGATTTGCATGCTTTTGGGGCCGAAAAAAAGCGAGTATTGATACGTCTGCTGGGTGCCGGGACGGATATCGCTGACCGGATTCAGGTACTGGGACTCTATTATTTTGTCTTCTCTAACATACAGCCGCATGCTGGCTTCTTGGGCATGAGCGGGAATGATACTCGTTATAAAATAGCGGTCCTGCAAGGCGATCCATTTTAAATTGCCCGTATAGGTGTTCTTATCGGCAATATCATCTATATCAACCTCTTCCAGATCATCATTTATAAAAGCGCTGGGTCCCTCAAAACCATAAACCCGTTTGTCATTAGGGACGCTCCCCGTTAAGGCCACATAGAGCTTGTCCTGGACAATTCGATCAGAACCGTTTTTGACGGTGACATCGAGTCCAATCATGTAAGAATCCGGTGAAAAGATGTAGGTCTTTTCGATGGTTACACCCTGAGCGGAGGTCCAGGAAAAAGTTATCTGCTGCGATCCTGCCTTAACACTGAGCGTATCAATATCAAGATTAGCTGAAAAAACCGCGCTGTCAAGTCCGGCAAGACTCTTGCCATCATAACCGACTAAAACGGTTTCAAAGGCGCTTTTCTGAGGAATGATTTCTTTTAATGGAGAATCCTTGGCAACCGTTTCTCTGTAATCTTTCAAAGTGAAACTGACGAACCCCGCGCTCTTCTCAGAGATTTTGGCCCTGTAAAGCGGGGTATCCACGGTAATGAGCCGGGCTGTTTCAGCCGGTCTTGAAACAGCGGTATCCGCAACACCGCTTGTTCCAGCAGTGGCGCTTTCCTGCCCTGCAGAATACGGTTTGGCTTGCTGTATCGGGGTCTGTTCTGTTATGGCCGACGGCTGATCGGTCTTTTTGGCAGTCTTTTGAACCGCTTCTCTATCAACAAAAAAGAACTGCCACACCAGAAAAACCGCGGCAGACAGGACAATAGCAATTAACAAACGCGCTTGTTCCATTATCTTCTCCTAAAACTCATAAAATTCTGAATTGACTTAGGGGCTTCGCCCCTGGCTATCCCGCCGGGGTGGGATAGAATTTCCGGTACCTAATAACTCCGCCCGTGGTCGAGTTTGAATTTGTTCGATTAAACGGGGCCTGTTCTCTGTGGACTGACCTAAAGGAGGGCTGATAAAATCCGGTATATAGGACTCAGCTTAAGAGATCCATTCCTTACAAATTGCAGATTTTAGTAATCTTCCGTTTAAAATAAGGCCCGTCACAACCGGCCTTGCCAATGCCCGCATCGTTACAGGTTCAGGGAACCGGATCAACACCTCCAGGATGAAATGGGTGGCATCGCAAAATACGCTTTAAGGCAAACATCAACCCGCGGAGCGGCCCATGCCGCATGATCGCTTGATGGGCATACTCTGAACAACTGGGATAAAATCGGCAAGATGGTCCCAGTAGCGGTGACAATGTATATTGGTACACCCTGATCAAAGCGGCGAAAAGGATCTGGAAAAATTTATGAATGATCATCATATCTCGATATCCGGTCAAATATATTCTGTAGTGATCGGTAGGCCTTTTCTGAAGTAATGCCTGCGCTCTGCCTTTTGGCTATGATGTTAATATCCCACTGGCCCGATAAACAATGCCGGTTTAATCGAAAAAATTCGCGCACGAATCGTTTAATACGGTTTCGCTCGACAGCCGGTCCAACCTTTTTCGTTACCGTCACACCCAATCGGGATTGATTGCACCGCGCAGGTAAAGAATAGGCAATAAATTCGGCATTTTGTACCCTCCGTCCAGATTTTGACAGAGCGATAAACTCACTTCGCTTAAGAATCCTGTCGGCTTTCGTGAAGGAAAAACGCAATGGACAAGCTTTCATTTTGGGTTAGTGTCTAACTCGCCAGACGGACCCTCCCCTTGGCTCTTCTCCGGTTGATGATTCGTCTGCCCGATTTGGTCGCCATTCGTTTTCGAAAACCATGATTTCTGGCCCGTTTAATTCTACTGGGCTGAAATGTTCGTTTCATTTTACTATTCCTTTACATATTTGTGCTTGGCACTTTAATTTGACCCATGATTGTTTATCATTATAACTAACTGTTTTTTCTTGATATTTATATGCTCGGAGCTGGATACCGTACAACCGCAATCTGCTATTCAACCGTCATCATCATCAAGCACCCGCAACCAGAATCAGTCAAATAGTTGATTAGGTTAGAGGATTTCAGTCTATTTGACTAACCGACCCCTTTACAATCAACCCAATCAACTATATTCACCCTTATACCCTACACCTTGCCAGTTTCAAGTATCAAACATCGAGTATCCAGCGACACGCTAACCGCAACCTGTAACGCACAACTTCTGTAGTTCTTGTCAATCAGAAATCCGCAATCCCAAATCGAAAGATCCGTTCAATCTATTCAATCCGAAATCCCATATCCCATATCCCATATCCCATATCCAAAATCGAAAAACCTGTACCATAAACCGAGGATATAAAGCATACACCGATTCCTCTGTCAATAGCAAATATCTGAGATGAATGAAAAAACCACTTGACTACTCGCCTATCACTTCGAAAATATCAATTTGTTCCATGTGAAACTCCGGGTTGGGATAAATGACGATCTGTTTGCCGATGGAACGCTCAAGGTGGGTAATGAGAGGACTTTCTTCGCCAAGCAGGAGTTCGGCAATCTTCGGGTTGACCCTGAGGGTTAACCGCGTGCCGTCCATATCGTGAACATCGCGTAAGATCTCGCGGCAGATATTATAGCAAATGGACTGCCTGGATAATAGATAACCTTCCCCGTCACAATAGATGCAGGGCTCGCAGAGAATTCGCGTCAGGGGATCCCGGGTGCGCTTGCGGGTCATCTGGATCAATCCCATTTCAGATATGGGTAAAACATTGGTTTTGCTTTTGTCTTTTCTCAAGGCCTCTTTCAGGGCGCTAAAGATCTTTTCCTGGTTACTCTTTTTCTCCATATCGATGAAATCAATAATAATAATTCCGCCCAGGTCCCTGAGCCGGATTTGATAGGCAATCTCCTTCAACGCTTCCAGATTGGTTTTTAAAATCGTTTCTTCCAGATTATGTTTACCGACATAACGGCCGGTATTAACATCAATGGCCACCAGGGCTTCGGTATGCTCTATCAGAATATAGCTGCCGGATTTCAACCAGACTTTTCTTTTTATGGCACGGGAAATATCACCCTCAAGGTTGTAAGCATCAAAAACCGGCTCGGAGCCTTCATAAAACACCACGTGGTCTTTTAAACTGGGCATGTAAGTGTCCAGAAAGGACAAAACCGCCTCATAGGTTGGTTTTGAATCGATTACCAGTTTTTCGACTTCCTGGATCAAAAGGTCGCGCACGGCCCGCAGGCTGATGGAAAGCTCCTGGTGCAGCAGCGATGGCACCGGGGCCGTTTCAAATTTTTTCCGGATGTTCTTCCACAGGTTGTTTAAAAACCCCATTTCATAGGCCAGCTTTTCTTCATGCTCGCCTTCAGCAGCAGTTCTCACAATGTAACCGAAGTCTTCGGTCCTTAATTTTTCCACCATTGCTTTTAAGCGTTCGCGTTCGGTTTCATCTTCGATCCGCCGGGAGATACCGATGTGATCTGAATTGGGCATTACACCAGGAAGCGTCCGGGCAGGGAAACGTAAGAAGAAATGCGTGCGCCTTTGGTCCCCATGGGGGATTTAGCTGCCTGGACCAGAATTTCCTGGCCTTCGTGGATCAACTCTTCGATGGTAAAATCATGTTTATTTGAAATCGCCCGATCGGGATTATCCTCGAGGCTGTCTTCGTCCTCCTCGGATTCCATCTCAAATAATCGCTCATATTCCTTGAAATCATCATAGAACACATCATCCACATAAATAAAAGCAGCCTGGCTTAAACCGATATTTACAAAGGCGGCCTGCATGCCGGGCAGCACACGTAATACGCGGCCTTTGTAAATATTTCCGGCAATATCAGAGTCATCTCCGCGGTCAATATAAAACTCGGCGATTTCGCCGTCTTCTAAAAGAGCCACCCGGGTTTCGTGTTCGGCAACGTTAATAACAAGTTGTTTATACATCATGCAAAACTCCGTTTGGCAGGCATGGCACTGAGCGCGAAAGGCCAAGCGCATAGCATGAAATTCAGATCCATGCGTAATAAGCTAACCAGTGTCCGTCCCCAAATGGTAGCTTTTGGTCCAGAGCAAGGCTTGAGCGATTTTGAGACCCACGGCGTAGCAGTCCCTGCGTTAGCAGGCGTAGCGGGCTACGTCGAAAGGGCTTGACTGGCTACGCCATTATCTCAAAAGAGCGAAAACGCCGCTATGGGCCAAAAGATGCCGTTTGCGGATGGGCACTAACTAAGCCCCGGCGCAGAGGACGCTATGCGCTATGCTCCATGCCCCGTGCGCCATGCGCTTGGCCTTTCGCGCTCAGGGCCATGCCTGCCAAACGGAGTTTTGCATGATGTATAAACAACTTGTTATTAACGTTGCCGAACACGAAACCCGGGTGGCTCTTTTAGAAGACGGCGAAATCGCCGAGTTTTATATTGACCGCG
>PVMS01110005.1_pt1 | contig 10474 bp, 7 predicted proteins | sample 1853461 | NCBI WGS metagenome assembly PVMS01 (sample SAMN08582032, study PRJNA380276) | Marine sediment metagenome, whole genome shotgun sequencing project. | isolation source: ocean sediment barecode stripped | collected 2017
CAATGGTAGCAACAAATCCTTTGCACGAAGTCAAGAAAAATATCTACCGAATCCCTTTGATGCATCTAGCAATTGCCCCAAGGCAGACAAGTGTCGTTCTAACGCACCTTGTTGTCAAGCATCGCAGTATCGTAAAAGTGGCGGTAATGCTTGTGCGTGCGATTGTGAGAATTGCCAATGTTGGGGGGATATAGAGACCGCATGGATCGACGTGGGAAAACAGCAATTGACACCGGATTGGGGTCCACAACCTAAGTACACGGATTGCTCTGCTTGTGGGATAGCAGCGTTGGCCGTGCAAAATTGTTTGGAGACCTCGGGGAATTGCCACGTGCCATACAGCACTCCTCATCAGTGCGCCTATCAAAGATGGGGGTATATTACTTCCGCTGACACCGGGTGGCACATGGGAGGACACAGTCCAATATTACATGGTTTACATATAATGGCTCATTTTGTATTTTCCGCTCACCACCCTTCTATGGCGACGTGGGATCGGAAGTGGCGAATTTATGCAGCAGGATTACATGAGCCGAATGCAATAACATCTGTTACACTTGTTACACTTCACAAAAACAAAAAGGAATATATCACTTTGGGTCCTCCACATGATACAATAATATCAGCTCAACGTCAACAGCAGCAAGATACTTACTGGGAGATTACTTTTGATGCTTCAAGAGGCGAACAAGTAGTTGAATTTTGGTGCCAAGCTTATAAGTCTGGCAGCCGCATCTCAATTGTTCGTGATGCCGGCCTTCTAACAGGATTAGACTGTGAACATCCGTTATTAAGGGGCGTTCATAGTAAAGTATGCAAAGGCCCTCGACGCGTTGCCAATAGCATTACAATTTACAAACCAAATAATAAGAAATTTCAAGTACAAGGCGCAGTCTCTGCAGGTTCCCGTTTGGAGAGATTAAAGTTAGATATCATTCGTGAATCTAATTCCAAATGTCCCAAAGGACGTCGATGCAAACAAATTGGCAACGAAAAGTATGGAAAGGGCCCCTATTTTGCAGGGCGACCGCGTTTTACTGGATGGATGTATAATAGTCGCCATCCCGAGACTACTTGCACACGCCGATACCGGCCACTACCCTTTGGTATTCCCCAACTCACAAACAAACAACGTGCCACTCGTTCCAACCATATGGGCAATGTTAATCCAAAAACATCTGGGGTCAGCGGAGTATTTCAAAGAACAGGTGGAAATCCGCGAGCGCCAGGCTGTAAATGTCCATTAAAATTGTGCCCCCCGGGCTGTAAAGGCACTAATTGCGGTCATGGACAAAAAAGTAATAATCCGAATGTTGGTTGTTGTTAAATATTTCTAATAAATTCAATAAAAATATTTAATTTCCTTGCATAGTATATATGCTGCGCATCAAACGTCGCAGAACTCGTCCGAGATGTCTTGTAGATGGATCAGGAATTCGCCATATTCGCTATAATACAATGAATGCCACGGGTCTTGAACATAGATATGTAAATCGCAATACATATCTAGATAGAATCTGTCAGAACCCGGGTTGTGGTCGCCAAAGCTGCAGCTGTGAAACGTGGGTTGATGGGAGCGGCAATCTTCATGTTGACTATGCAGTACATTATTCAATTAATCATAATAAAAACATTATAAACGGTTGTTGTAAAGGAGTGCCTTATAGAAATCCTATTCTAGGCTACCGAAAGTATTTAGATTGCTCTTATTCTTGTATAAATGTGGGCAGTGACATAACTGATTGCTCCTCCAGTTGCAATTTAAAACCTACAAATACTATTTACAAAGATCCCTATGCCAAAATATGTGGTGGCGCGCGCGCTTCCGACGATACAATTGGTATTTGTTATTCGCCTGTGATTCGGAGGGTTCAAAATCGAAATGGATACCGCAATGATCAATATAATTATTCATTTAAGCAATATCTACATCGCCGTTGTCGATCCCATACACAACAATCTTTTAATTTTCTCTCCAATACCCCTCTTCAAACCGCAAATAATACAAATAAACATCCATCTCACCAATATGCTACCAGATGCCATGCTGCACTTCATGGGGGTGAACAGGACGATAATGACCCCCCATGCGCCATCGATTGTAATAACTGTATTGTAGGGTGTGATGGAAAATGTACTGGACAGGTACAATATGCAGGATATTCCTTATGTGATGCCAAAAACAATCATTGCTGTGCCACCTACAAACCTAATAATTCCAGATTTAGTAGACAAGGGGCAGTATCGGGGGGTTCGAGAATAAATCGACTAAAATACCAGACTCAGTTACGAGCCCAGTCTACCTATAAAAATATGGACACAGGGTCTTCGGCCTGTCAAATCAAATGCTCATCCAATGGTGGCAGTGGAACAGCGGTGGCACGCGCACGCGCTGCGGCAGCGGCGCGTGCAGTAGCGGCGCGTCGAACCATAAATGCGGTGAATGGTACTTACCCTGCAACACTGTATCGCAATACGTATCCGACATACAAAGGGAATTTATCTGGCTTCTGCCGTAAACGGAACCAATCTACATGCAATGGTTTGCGTCAAAGATGTCATATTAAGAAAGTTGGCGGACTATGTGGATATGCCGTTGCTCATTAGAAAATTGAAGATACTTGGCGTGGCGGCCGACAAGCACAAATATATAGAAAATGCGCACTCTTGAGCAGTATATTCAAAATAACAATCGAGGCAAAATAGGGCGTTTGCTGCAGCGGGCGAGTATGGCCAAAATGGATGCACGTTATACGGATACACATTCCCACCGAACATGTTTGGCAATGCGCGATGTATGTTTTACGCGCTCCTTAAAGAAAAATGTAGCGCTCTTGCAGTCTTGTTTGTACTTGCGTGATATTCTTCCCAGAACCAGTGCCTACGAGAAGATACCAGACGATATATTGGCGGACTTGGGTTGTGGTCGCTATGATCTAGAAAATGGAGAACAAACCTATATGAAAGAGTATCTTCATTTAAATATTAAAGCATATATGGAACAACGAAAGATCATCTTTATTATGTTTGGATTTATGGACTACTTTGTAGATACGTTTCTTGATGGAAATGGTCATTTGGCGCATAGTGTTTGTGCCATTCTTATACCATATAAGGACCATTATGGATGTTACTACATCAATTCCCATGGGCAAGATATGAAAGAAACAGTTTATTATGACTGGATCATTTCAAAAAAAAGAGTAAAAAGGGTTCATTATAGTCAACCTGTAGATGTTCTTTTCATGAAGTCATTGGTTGCCTATTGGAATTCACAACTGGAAGATTCATCCCCTCTTATTCGCTACGATGGGAGTTCACGTTATACTTATCTAGGCCCCGACCTTCAAGCAGGAGATGTGCATGGCGTTTGTTTTATGTTTCCCCAAATCATATGGTACTATTTTGGCCAATACTACCACAAATGTCATCTGTTTCACTGTAATGGTGAGGATTATATAATTCCTACTGGAAAAAAGCTTATTAGAGAGGGAATCTCAATCTCTTTGTGATTGGTTGCTTTATCGACTTCTGTCCTCAATATAAACGGAAGGTATGTAATCAATGGTTGTTATTGCATAAGCAGTATAAACCTGATTTTACATCTCTCCAAGATATAATTGAAAAACAGCAAACAAGATTTATAAAACCAATTCTACGCGCCCTTGTACAATTTAGTAGTCAAGGCTATTTACATTCTTGTAATAATTAAAGCGATATTGATTTAAAATTTTCTATGTTCCTATAATAAATGGGAAAATACAAAAAAAACAAGCCTAAACGAGACAAAAAACCTCAACGGCACCGGACCAAAGAGGAGCGACAAAGCGAAGTAACCATAATTCTACAAAAACTAAATGATTTACAGCTAAATCCGGTCTATCCTCCCATTCAACAACTTTATGTAAAATGTAAAGAGTATATTGAGAAGGGTGAACGAATTGAATTAAATATCCCATTTCCAGAGATTCAAAGATGTATCAAAGGAGTATTGGCGATTTCTATACGCGAAGAGGTATGGGTGAATCTTAAAAGGCAATAATCAAAGATCTGGCGGAATCACTCGTAGACTATCATGCCTCGATAGAACGGCCTGTTCTTCTGAAACAGGTTGTATGTTCGCACGGGACCCTACCGGAATAGCTACCATAGCAACTTCTCTTTGATCATTTTCTATTTGATTATTAATGGGGGCACGTCTGCGACGAGACCTAAGCAACATAAGAATACATCGCCCAATTCCGAGAGAAGCCAACACAACCCACCATAGATAACAACATATATTTGAGCAGCTATGTATTGGTGAAGGCGCTATAATTTGTTGTTGGTGTGAAGAAATTGCTGGAGATGGTGCAAAAGTTGGATAATAAGTTGTAGTATTTGAAGCTGACGCAGCCATAATACATTGACAAATCAACGGAAGATCAGCTTCAGACCATTGCATATTACATAAATCAAGAGAAGGAGCAAAAGAAGGAACCAAAGAAGGAGCCAAAGAAGGAGCAAAAGAAGGAGCAAAAGAAGGAGCAAAAGAAGGAGCCAAAGAAGGAGCCAAAGAAGGAGCAAAAGAAGGAGCCAAAGAAGGATAGGGTACCGGATGGAAACTTGGCGGCGGTCCATCGTCCACATCCCTGCAGCCTTCTTCATACTCACCATCCTCGTAGATAGGTCTTCCTACCCATCCATTGCTACATATGACATCGGTCGCATTGAAAAACATAAATTCTGCGCCGGGTGGGATGGTATAACAAGTATCAAGAACTTTTTTTATTCCGTGATTATATGTCCCTGGTGAACAAGGTAGGCAAATATCCGTGGGCATATCAAAATGATATCCAGGATCACAAAGTTCATTAGACATGTGTTTTAATATAAGATTACAATTATATATTGTAAACGAATTAGCGTTTGTATTTCTTGCTGGATTCAGAAAGAAATATATTTCCCGTATAACCTAGTTTGTTATAAGGAATTTTATTTTTAATACACCATTGAATACATTTCTGAATATTGGAATTTTTTATCTGTTGAAGTTTTTCACCCTTCCTCTCTTTATTTTGAATAAAGCGCAGGGTTATAAGAATATTATCAATTTGTTGTCTTCCTAAAGTAGCATTTATTTCTTCTATTGCATTTACAAAGCGGTAGGGAATAGGGAGATCTAATAAATTGGCTATGCAAAGATCATTGATACGCATACAATTTAATATCACAAAAATAGAATGTAGTTTTTTGAATATAAACGAAGTATCGGTAAATTTAAAATCTCTACATACAATGTATTTTTCAGAATTTGCAATTCGACTTGTATTGGGCTTTATAATCGAAACTTTGGAATAAAAACAAGATAGAATATACAAAATATCAATGGAAGACTTTAAAAAGAGATCAAACATTTTCAAAATAAAGGTGCCACCTTGAGATTGCATAATAATAGCATAGGCTACTTCCGAGAAAATAAGCCGCTGAGCCATAATTTCTTGTTTGTTAAAATCCACAGAGAAATCAAAACCGCCATCTGCTGTAATAAAATCTATAGAATTTTGATAATGTGTTTTACAGTATAAAAAGTTATCGGGTGTATAGAGATTTCCCGTGCCATCGGCACCATATTCTATAATCACATTCTTATTTCGCTGTAAAAATTTCAAGCTTTTTTTCCATCCGGGCACACTATCATCCTCGGCATTTTCTAGCGTCATTCCATAATAGATATCTTTGGTATTAAAACGTAAATATGTAAGGGCTTCAATAAAACTTCCCGGACCCTCGGCCAGATGAAAACTTGTAATCGGTTTTGCCGAGTTATTATTAAAGAGATCAAAGGTATTGCATATTTCAATTAATTTAAAAAATGCCCGCGAAAGAGGCTTGATTTTGCTAATCGAGTATTTTCCTGCTGATATATTCGTATGGATATACTCATATGGATTGGTTATTTTTTTAATATTATCCCAGTCATTAATATGATCGTTAATACGTTGTTTAACACTATATAAATAACGCGCAATACTCAAACTAATATACTTTGAGGTATCTTTCTCTCCGCGAAACATTAATTTTATAGATGTATCTGTAATATGAGTATGTAGGTTTGGTAATGGATAGGATACCATGATTAATAATATATAGGTAATATGTTTATATTATTTTATGGACTCTTCTCCTTCTGTTTCTTCTTTTTCTTCCTCACAGGTTTTTTACGTTTCTTGACGATTACGGGTGGCACAATGTCACCTGGTGCCGCCTGGACCGGAATATCGGTTGAACTAGTCATTTCTGACACCGTTTTAACTGTTACTGGGCGTTTTTTGCCTAGTGTTATTTTTCGTTTCTGTTTGGTAACTTTTATTGTTGGTTTCTGTAATGATATTTGTAGACTTGCTTCCTGTTTGGTATTTTCCTCTAATTGTGGTTGACTTTCATCCATCAAGATACGAGAAACTTTCTCTGCCTCTACATCTCTAACCTTTTTATAGACAAAATATTTATTAAGATTTGAGATATTGCGCTCATCGGGGGTCATATTAATAGCATCGCGGAGATTGCTTTTTCGAATGTGTCGCGCTTGTAATTGTTGCTCCATCAACATATAAAGCTCATTAAAATTACCAATTGCAGAAGGAAGACCCATTGCTTTGACTTCTTCTCTTGTGGCAAGTGTAAAACCATAGTTTTCCAATAATCGCGTCAAATAATCATAATTTACCAAGTATTCTGAAAAGACCTTGTTAATTGATTCCTGGTAGACATCGATCTTGTATCCTAAAGAACTAGCATTGTTTTCAAAGGTTGTCTGACTATATTGTTTTTTGATTTCCCATATTTTTTGTTTGCGATGCATGACAAATATACCTTCGCCGATTTTTTTATTTTCCAGTTTTTGAAATACACGACGACCATCATAACTTGTACCAATAAAATAGCCCCCTACCTTACAACATTCACTAATATTGCGCAGAAAACTGTTCAAAATTTGTGCATTTTCAAAGAAATAATGGAGAGAAAACTGATTCGAGACCACATCAAAACCGCCTTCTCCTTTCCCATACTGTCTAATAACACCTTTTCCTAATTTTTTCTCATTACGTTCCCCAATTCCAAAAATTGCCCTTGTAATCTCCTTTCCTGTATCACTAAAACAGGCTTCCCCAGAACGAATATGTAAAGCACTATTAGCATTCACAAACAATGCATAAGGTATTGAATGAAACCGTTTTCGATAATTGAGAAATCGAGCACAAGCGCCGTCTAGACGGTTTTCAATGTTATCTCTCGAGATATCTAGCCCAAACACAAAAGATAGATGCGCCGCAATCCATTTTGGAAAATCACCAGCCTTTCCAACGGTCATATCAATCAGAGTGCCACCCTTTTTGGCAACTCCTAATATGAGTGTTCTCTTGACAAATAAATTATGAAAATCTCGGAGGCCTTTGGTAAGACTCCCCTTTGTCTTACGATTGTAGTAGACGTCATCATCTACAAGAATATCCGGAATATCTTCTCCAGTCCGCAACATATCAGGAGTAATTGGATTGTGTATTGAACGCCACACACTTTGAGCCACATGATACGCATTACCATAATTTCGCCGTCCGGATCGATATTCAGCAGTTTTGTCCAATCGCACACGAATAGGAATCCACTGCCAAAATTTGTCGCGTGTTTTATCATAGCGAAATTCTACAATCATTCCATCTTCAAATTCTTCTTGCTTGTTTTCAATCAGCATATGTTTAAGACCCCCTATATCTTCAAGTAAAATATTTGCCAGATAAGCTGGATAGGCGGGCGTCGGATCTACAGGATAGAAGGGCACTGGTTTATAATCACGAGTTTGTTGACTGCGTTGTTTGCTAGGTAGTTTATCTTGTATAACATCTGCACAAGGATTTAAATAGCCATGCATTTGTTCGCTGAATCCTACACGTAAAATTAATACTTTGTATTGGGTCAACTGTTTCTCCACATGCATATTATCACCATCTTGGAAAATATTCTTGATTACATCCTCACCACCCTCTGTTTTTTGAGTAGTAACGAGAAAATCAATGGTATTGAATGCCTCTGGTTTCCATTTCATAGACCAAGGCCACGTCTTCTTCTTTGGTATCACCGTTTCACCCGTGGTATTACTTCCCACCCCTTTGTCAGCTGGTGTGAAAATAAGCCCATCCACTTCATATTCAAAGAGACCTGCCTTTTCCTGATCCAAAATAGTTTTACAATTCGCAAATATTTTTGCTGCTGATTTTTTTTTTCCCACTGTTCCGGAAGGGGCTGAATATGCAAATTTTTTAGCGAATACATGTAACGGCAATTCGTCTGCGCCTGTTAATGATGCAAAAGCAATGGTAGATAATATGGCATTTAGTTTTATAAGACGGAAATCGCCCGAATCAGTTTTGGGAGAATAAAAGGGCAAGGCTCTCACATCTTTGGCATGCTCATAATACATATCAAATACTAAATATTGGTTAATAAAGGCACCTTCTTTATCATGTAATACATGTTCACCATCTAGTATTGTCTGTTCGACTGCCGTTTGGCGTGCACGTAGTCCAGTGAATTGAACTCTCATATTGACATCTATCAAATATACACGCCCTCCCTTGTCAATATACAATAATTTTCGGATCCCATCTGCCTTCTCTGTGACAGTATAGGGCATCCGGATATTTGGTAGCTTGCTGTCCTCGTTTAAAGGTGCAATATTGACACGTTCAAGGGATATGGAGGAAGGTCCTACAAAATCTTTACTTGTAATATTTCGCTGATTCCATTTTCCTTTATGCAGCACATTCATATAATTATGCAGTACTTGGTGCTGCTCTTTATAAGATACAGGAAAATTTGTCTCTTGAATTCCAGCCATTACATACTTAATAACAGTTTTAAGTTTTGTTATAAGCATCTGTTGATCAATATTGCGACGAGTTTCTTTCCCAGTATCGATTTCGATTTCAAGCTCATAGGATATTGGATTGTGAAATAGATTGGAGGTTTCGACCCTAAATTCAGGGACTAGGTATTTTCCTCTTTTGGTTGATGAACGCACAATACTACAGTCTACTTTAACGGGAAAATCGGTATGTCTAAACGTAAATCGTTTGATAAGACGAAATATTTTTTTCTTTTTTTCCCAGTTTTCAAGAAGCGTCTGCACAATATCATAGTTAGGTTTTAGCCAACGTTCAGTTTTAAAATTTACTCTAAATTGAAAATCATGGTAGTCAATAGGCCTGAGACGCCGTTCTCCCACCATTTTGGCATATTTCTGATTAAACCAAACCCAAGGGGGTAACTTCTCAAGATCAAACTGATTGGATCTACAATAATCCTGAATGTTCTTTAAACCTCGTATTTCTGTCCGAATATTTCCAATCCCTGTCTTGCCAGTTTTAGCATCTATATATTGATTTTGAATATTCATATGATATGCTCCGTAGCTATCTGCACTAGTAAATCCTAGAGATTTTAGTTTTGCAATTGCATTTTCAAAATCAATACGGGTAAGCGGATTAGAATAATTGGTGCCAAATCTAACTTCTAATTCATCTCCTTTATTATCGGAAGCTAAATATATTTGAATATATTCCTCAAGTCTTTTATGGAGAGATCTTGCATCTTTGGATGCCGCATCTGCAGACATATATATGTTATCTACATATTATTTTATACCCTTATTCAATTTTATAAAACGTGCTTTATAGATTGATATAAATCATTTTTTATAATCCATTTTTCTTTACCATTATCAAGCGTATGTTTGGTAGGTAGACCCAATCTGTTACAAATATCACGAAGAGCCGCAATTTTATAACTTGAAACACCATTGAGCGGTTTGCGCCAATAATGAATATGCCAATAGTTTTCCTGACAATATAACTCTTTTTCCTGAGTGGCCTTTTTATCTATTGTATAGAGACCCCACCCATTATCCATATACTCAACAAAATGCTGCGGATGATCATCAACTATACTATAACAATAACGTCTCTTCTGTATAATAGCGACCGATATGTTTTGGAGAGCGCAGATACATAAAAAAGTCGAGAGGGAGATAGAAGACTGATAAACAAGTTCCTCTTCTATCTGCTTATAGCGCAATTTTTGTGCTTTTATATATGTTTTATTCTGGCGAATCAATTCCACATGCTTGATTTTTCACTCTTTTCTTCACTAAATGTATGTTGACCTAGTAGATCATAGGCACCCCCCCCATATTTTATAATATAGAAACACCAAAACAATGTATCTTTTTCAGAAGGAAGATATATCATACTAGTTGAAGGACTCTTTTTTTGAACTTTATTGGAGGATATACTTGCGGCGCAAGATTTCGGTGTAGATATATTTCTTGAGGGATGCAAACTAGATAAGTAGGCGGTCATATTATTTGAAGTGAACATATAATCTCTAGTTTTATCTATTATAAACTGGAGATTTAACAAATTGGATGGTTTGTGCA
>PVMS01032689.1_pt1 | contig 10473 bp, 7 predicted proteins | sample 1853461 | NCBI WGS metagenome assembly PVMS01 (sample SAMN08582032, study PRJNA380276) | Marine sediment metagenome, whole genome shotgun sequencing project. | isolation source: ocean sediment barecode stripped | collected 2017
AGCACCAGAATCCTGTCGCAAACCCGTTTTACCTCCCTAAGTTTATGTGAGATAAACAGGATGGTCACTTTTTTTTCCTTGAGCCGGTTAATGAGGTCAAACAAGATCCCTACTTCATGCGTGGTAAGAACGGTTGTCGGTTCATCCATAATCAATATCTGCGATTCATGGACAAGTGCTTTTGCAATTTCAACCATCTGTTTTTCGGCAACACTCAAATCTGCAATAAGAGCATCAGGTGAAAGATTTGTCTGCAATTCATTTAGAAGTTCCCCTGTCTTTTTCCTCATCTTTTTTTTGTTCAGAAGAAAGCGATTTTTTACTTCAGATCCAAGAAAGATATTTTCAAAAACCGTCAGGGTTTCAATCAAATTGAATTCCTGGGGAATCATGCTGATTCCTAAAGCTTTGGCTTCCATCGGGTTTCGGATAATCACTTCATTCCCATTTAGATGAATCTCACCATCAGTGGGTGTATAAATCCCGCATAAAATTTTTAATAATGTGGATTTTCCAGCCCCGTTCTCCCCCAGAATCCCGAATACTTCACCTGCTTTCACATGGATATTGATATCATTTAAAACCCTCACGCCGGAGAATTCTTTCACAATATTTCTGGTGGATAATAATTGGCTTTGCATGGATTTTGTCTATTCTTTTTTTCATATCACCGTCAAAAGCAATGTCAGACGGAGCAAAATTGATTGACTTTACAAATTCCACAGATTCCACAGCGCCAAATTCCCGGTCCATACCATTGTCTTCCCATTCAACAGATAAAGGGCCTGTATATTTTACCGCGTTCAAATGGCGGATGATCTCTTCAAAATTCACATCACCGTGCCCCAGAGATCTGAAATTCCACCCTCGCCTAAGATCTCCGAATGGGAGGTGGGAACCTATGATTCCCGATTTGCCGTCAAGCGTAACCCCAGCATCTTTCATGTGAACGTGATAGATTTTGTCCGGAAATTCCTGGATCAGTACATGGGGTTCCATGCCCTGCCAGATCAGGTGGCTTGGATCAAAATTTAAACCAAGTGTAGGCCGGTTATCAAATACTTCAAACAATTTACAGGTCGTATAATAATCATATGCGATTTCAGTCGGATGCACTTCTAAAGCGAATTTGATATCACATTTATCAAACTCATCAAAAATCGGGTTCCACAGGTCAACGATTTTCTGGTATCCGTCTTCTATCATTTCTTCTGTTGTTGGCGGAAATGAATAAAGATATTTCCATATGGGCGAACCCATAAAACCAGTTACAACATAGCAACCCATATTTTTGGCAGCTTTTGCAGTACAGATCATTTCGTTTGCTGCCCATTTCTTAATTTCTTCAGGTTTTCCTTTAACCGCATCCGGCACAAAAGCGTCAATACGTTCATCCCAGTCATCTCCAACACATTGACCGGATAGGTGAGCGCCCAGAGCATAGCATTTCAAATCATATTTTTTGAGTATTTCAAGTCTGTCATTGACATAATTCAGATCCCGGGAAGCTTTGATTACATCCATATGATCTCCCCAGCATGCAATTTCAAGCCCTTCATATCCCCATTCAGAGGCTTTCTTACAAATTTCTTCAAATGTTAAATCTGCCCATTGCCCCGTAAAAAGTGTTACTGGCCTTGTCATTTTTTCCTCCAAATATTTTATTAGATCTCAATCCATGAAGCATTATTATTTGAACTTTCAACACATTTTTCAATGAATCTGACGCCTTCTTCTCCTTGAAGAGCGCCTGGAAAATCTTCATCTTCAGGAAGGATCGGCTCACCTGTTTTTTGTTTGATCAAATAAGTTATGAACGCATTGTAAATATTGGCAAATGCTTCAAAATATCCTTCCGGATGACCAGATGGTATTCGTGAAAATCCTTCAGCCAGAGGATACAGTTCATCTCTTCCTCTTGATATGATTTGCGTGGGTTTATCAAGATAAGAAACTTTCATATAATTGGGGTTTTCCTGCGCCCATTCAATGGATGCTTTTGATCCGAAAATCCTGACTCGAAGACCATTGTCATTTCCCACTGCTATCTGGGAACACCAATAAAGCCCCTTGGCACCGCCCTTATATTCAACCATAATGGTGGCATTATCATCAAGCTTTCTGTTTTCAACCATAGTATCCAGCCGGGCTGATAACGATTTAATCTTAAGACCGGTCATATAAGATACCATATTTTCAATATGACTTCCAATATCTCCGACACAGTTTGATGCTCCGGACTGTTTGGGATCAGATCGCCAGGCAGCCTGTTTCTGGTCGGTTTCTTCCAGCAAGGTGCTCAACCAGTCTTGAGGATACTCGGCATTTACAAACCGGATATCACCAAGATCACCGTTTTTGATCATCTGCCGAGCATGTTTGGCAATCGGGTAGCCCGTATATGTATAGGTGACACAGAATGCCATCTTGTTTTTATCGGCAAGCGCTTTGAGCTCTCTTGCCTGGTCGGATGTGACTGTGAGCGGCTTGTCACAGACAACATTGATGTTGTTTTCCAGAAAAACCTTTGCAACAGGATAATGAGTAATATTGGGGGTGACAATCACCACAAAATCAATTTTACTCTCACTTCTTCCTTCTTCAATGGCCATCTCTTCATAAGCTGCATATAGTCTTTCCTGATCAAGGCCGAGGGTACAACCTGTTTTCAGGGTGTTTTCAGTATCCCTGGAAAAACAACCGCAAACGAGTTTTGCTTTTCCATCCAGGGCTATGGCTTTTCTGTGCACATCGCCAATAAATGCACCGTCTCCGCCACCCACCATACCATAGGTCAGGAACGTTCCTGGTTCGTGTGTCTGGCTGCTTTCAATCATAACTGCCTCTCAATCGTTTTAATGGGTCATAAGCTAAAGCAGATCGGACTTAATTAAAAAATCTAATTAAATACTTCTTTGAACAATACATCACTAAAAAAAAATCATGTCAATCCTTTTTTAAAAAAAATACAATTCAAAGTGATAGAAAAAATTCATCAAGTCATGGAAAAGATATCATATTGAAATTTTAAAGTTTATTTTTAAAATATATTGTAACCTAAACAAATATACCGGTTTGCGGGGTCGTGTTATTTCCATCCGGTTTATCATTGACAGAGATTTAATTAATTTATTTAATTAAGTTGACATTTGATATAAACAATTTTAAAAAAAAGACAGTGGCCTGTCGACATGATCAATTGGAAATGATCGTAAAAAGATTTTCAGAAGGGTTGAATAGAGTATGAAAAAACCGGTTCACAGTTTTGTGCGCGCCTATAACAGGGATGCTATTTTGCGTACAATCCGCATATCCGAACTGATTTCAAGAATTGATATTGCAAAGGCAACTGGATTGAGTCAGGCGTCTGTTACAGGAATTACTGCAGATCTTATCAAAGAAGGATTGATTGAGGAAAAGAAATCCGGTACCCATGACGGGGGACGTCCGCCCATTCTTCTTTCCATATCCCCTAACGGTGCCTATGCCATTGGAATCAACCTGACCATTGAAAAAATAGATGTCGCGATTATCAATTTTCAGGCAGAAATCAAAGCATTCCACTCGATGAAACTGGATTCTGCCTATTATACTGCTGAGGATATTGTTGACCGGATTGCCCGCTGTGTCCAGGAATGCATGTGGGAGGCCAATTTTGCCAAGGATAAAATCTCAGGTATCGGAATAGGTATCCCGGGGCTTGTGGATTCTGAATCCGGGAAAATTCGTTTTCTCCCCAATTATGGATGGGAAAATGTAAACTTAAGGGATCTTTTCCAGGCCCAGATCAAATTGCCTACATATATAGAGAACAGCTCAAACAATCTGGCCATTGCAGAACACTGGTTCGGTGTTGGAAAAGGTTTGGATAATTTTATTGTGGTCACACTGGAAAACGGAATTGGTGCAGGGTGTGTCATCAATGGGCAGCTTTCAAGGGGCTACACTGGTATCGCGAGTGAGTTCGGTCATTTAACAATGAATCCCGAAGGGCCCCGATGCAGATGCGGCAAAAAAGGATGCATCGAAGCATATGCCGGTAACAATTCCATTATAAGGGATGCCAAGAAAGCGGCTATGAAAGGACTTTGGGATAAAAATAATCCTGAGTCCATCACATATACCGATATTATCGAAGCCCTGCACAACAAAGAGCCGGAGCTGGTGAATATTTTTAACAAGGCAGGAGAAGTTTTAGGAATTGGAATCGCCCACCTGATTACATTGCTGAATCCAGAAAAAATCATCATTACAGGAAAAGGTGTTCAGGCGGATACTGCCATGTTTAATTCAATGTTTCAATCCATTAATAACTATGTTTCAAAAAAATTTAAAGATTACGGAACACAGATACTCATTAAGGAATGGTCGGACAAGGATTGGGTAAAAGGCGCCGGAACCCTTGTATTAAAAGAGATATATAAATCACCGGCAAGTAAATGAAATGCAATCGCCGATAAAATAAACCGGATAAACAAAAAGGATATGATAAATGAATCGTTTTTTTCCAGAAGTTCCCTCCAAAATCCGATATGGAGGCAAAAAATCAAAAAATTCACTGGCATTTAAATATTATAACCCGCAGGAGGTTATCAACGGGAAAACCATGGAGGAACATCTAAGGTTTGCCGTGGCATACTGGCATTCTTTTAAAGGGGGAGGCCAGGATCTTTTTGGAAGAGCTACATTTGACAGACCCTGGAATCACTTTTCATCTGACATGGATATTGCTAAAGCGACATGTGAAGCTGCCTTTGAACTATTTGTAAAGCTGGGCATCAAATATTATTGTTTCCATGATACGGATCTGGCTCCTGAAGGCCAGACGTATGCAGAGTCATGCCAGAATCTTGAAACCATGGTCGGTCTTGCTAAAACATACCAGGAGCAGACCGGTGTAAAATTATTGTGGGGAACAGCAAATCTTTTCAGTCACCCCAGGTACATGCATGGTGCTGGGACTAATCCTGACATCCATGTCTTTGCTCATGCCGCAGCCCAGATCAAGCAGGCCATGTGGGCCACAAAAGAACTGGGTGGCGAGAACTATGTCTTCTGGGGTGGGCGGGAAGGATATGAAACCCTTTTGAACACAGACATGAAAAAAGAAACACAACAGATGGCAAGCCTTTTTTATATGGCCGTGGATTATGCAAAAAAAATAGGATTTGAAGGACAATTTCTCATTGAGCCAAAACCAAAGGAACCCACAAAACACCAATATGATTTTGATGCGGCAACCGTACTGAATTTTCTTCAAACCTACGGACTGTCAGATTTTTTTAAACTTAATATTGAAGCCAACCATGCCACCCTTGCCGGGCACAGTTTCGCCCATGAACTTTGCGTGGCCTCCAATGCAGAAAAACTCGGCAGTATTGATATAAACAGGGGAGATCCGCTTTTAGGATGGGATACAGACCAGTTTCCCACAGATCTTTATGATACGGTTTATGCAATGATGGTGGTTTTAAATCAGGGGGGAATCGGCACAGGCGGTTTAAATTTTGATGCCAAGAAAAGAAGGGGATCAATCGATACAAAAGATCTTTTTTACTCTCATATCGGCGGTATGGACACATTTGCCAGGGGGCTTATCATTGCCCAAAAAATTATTAATGACGGGATTATTCAAAGTTTTGTTACTCAAAGATACCAATCCTGGTCAGGTGAACTGGGGCAAAAAATTCTATCGGGAAATTCTGATTTTAAAGAGATGGAAGCCTATGTTAACGAAAATGGGGAGCCTTCTTTAAAAAGTGGCCGGCAAGAATATCTTGAAAATATCATAAACGATTATATATGATTTATGTAAAAATAATTATTTTCAGAACCATTTCAGGCATGAGGGGTAATAAATGAAACCGGACAGATTGTTCATAGGTATTGATAGCGGCACCCAGGGGACAAAAGCTGTTATATTCAGCGAGAAGAAAGAAAAAATAATAGCGCAAAGTTATGCTGAATACACCTTGATGGAAAATAATCAGGGGGGCCGAGAACAGGATCCTGAAACCTGGATTCAAGCCTGCAAAAATGTCATTGGAAATATGCTTGCCCTTTCGAATATTTCCCCTGATTTAATTAAGGGAGTCGGTGTCTCAGGTCAGCAGCATGGAATGGTTCCTCTTGATAAAGCCGGTAACGTAATCAGGCCGGCAAAACTCTGGTGCGATACCCAGACAACTCAACAGTGCAGAGAACTTACAGCTCGGATGGGTGGAGATGCAATGGTTGTCCTTGAAACAGGAAACCGTATGGCAGAAGGATTTACTGCTCCCAAAGTGTTGTGGATGAAAGAAAATGAACCTTATAATTATGAAAAACTCACAACCATTCTTCTTCCACACGATTATATCAATTACTGGTTGACGGGTGAAAAAAAAACAGAATACGGAGATGCATCCGGAACTGGCTATTTTAACATTACAGATCGAAAATGGTCAAAGAAAGTGTTGGATTCAATCGATTCTTCTGGAAAACTTACTGACTGCCTGCCGGAACTAATTTCAGCAAAGACCCCCTGTGGTTTCATAAATAAAAACATCTCCGATTTATTAGGACTTCCCAGGGATGTCCTGGTGTCATCCGGCGGCGGAGATAATATGATGGCTGCCATTGGTACCGGTAATATTGAGCCGGGCGTTGTAACAGCAAGCCTTGGAACGTCCGGCACGGTGTATGCTTTTTCTGATAACCCGGTCATTGATTCAAATGGTGAAATGGCATCTTTTTGTTCATCCACAGGGGGATGGCTGCCATTAATCTGCACAATGAATGTTACCGTTGCAACAGAATTGGTTAGAAAGCTTTTAAATTTTTCCGTAGAAAAAATGAACCGGTTTGCAGAAAATGCAGATCCCGGGAGCCAGGGTATCCTCCTATTGCCGTATTTTAATGGCGAGCGCACCCCACCCCTTCCCAACGGCAGCGGCACTTATCTCGGGCTTACTTCAATGAACATGACTCCTGAAAATATCTGCCGGTCTGCAATGGAAGGACCGACCATGGGGCTTAGATACGGCATAAACATTTTGAAAAAGTGTGATATTATACCCAAGGAGATACGCCTTGTAGGCGGAGGGGCAAAGAGTTCTCTATGGCGACAAATTTGTGCAGATATATTTAATTGTCCTGTCATATCACCCTTTGAAGAAGAAGCCGGTGCTCTTGGTGCTGCATTACAGGCGATATGGTGCTGGTATAATGAAAAAAAAGAAAAAAGGTCTATCAAGTCAGTCACGGAACATTTTATTAAGCTGAATCCAAAAACCTTGTGTGAACCTGAGGAAAAAAATGTAAAAAACTATGATGAATTTTTTAATACGTATTTGGAATTCAATGAGGCCTTGACACCAAAATTCCAATAACATGATTTACCCACCATTATGAATCGGCGAAAAGAATTATTTCATATAATAACAGAACGATCAGAACAGGGAGATATATTCTTTGCTCCTATACTGATGCAGTTTGCAGCACACTATATTGGCAGGACATATAAAGATTTTTATCTTGACCACAACGTGCTGGTGGATGCCAATCTTACTTGTATGAGAGACTTTGGCACGGATGCTGTAGGGCTGATCTCGGATCCTTACCGGGAATCATCTGCTTATGGGTTGGTATTAAACTATCCAGATGAATCGGTTCCCCAGCCCCAGAATCCTTTGATTGAAAGTATCGAAGATATCTTTGAGCTGCCTGATCCTGATGTATTCAAGGCTGATCGAACCCGTGACCGAATTGATGGTACTGAATCTCTTCGCCGATCAGTTGGCGAAAAGGTCCCTGTTATTGGATGGATTGAAGGACCTTTAGCAGAAGCATGTGCTCTGGTCGGTGTTGAACAGATGCTTTTGAAACTGGTTTGTGATCCTGGTTTCAGCAACCAGATACTTCAAAAAATGATACCGACAGCAAAGGCGTTTGCCCTTGCTCAAATCGAAGCTGGTGCAGATATCATCGGTGTGGGAGATGCCATATGCAGCCAGATTTCTCCCAAAATGTATTCTGAATATATAAAACCTCTTCATGATGATCTTTTCAGATTCATTCAAAAGCAGGATACAATGGTTAAACTCCATATTTGTGGAAATATTAAACACCTGCTTTCTCATCTGGCTGAACTAACACCGGATATTATTGATCTTGACTGGATGGTGGATATGGAAGACGCTTATGAAATTCTCGGTTCAGAAATTGTCCGTTGTGGCAATATAGATCCAGTTGCTGTGATAGAAGTCCAATCCTCAGAAAATGTATTTGCTACAACATGTGGTTTGATAAGAGCAGAACAGGGACGCCCGTTTATCCTTTCGGGTGGTTGTGAAATTACTCCGCTTACACCTATTAAAAATCTGAAAGTTATGATGAAAGCTGCTTGTAATTTTTTATAAGACCTGTTCATGTTGTCAATGCTACCGGAGCAAGATTTTCAATTACAGCCATTGGATCTTCAGCCATATGCCAGGCATTCATTGTGTCAATGCAGGCTCCGACGAGCAAAGTTTAAAGCCCATTTTCACCCAGATTGAATTTTACTGGAAGCAATAAGCATAATCAACATGTTTAAGATCCTGCACCTCACCTGATTCTGGAACTAACTGGAAGATTATAGAATCATCGTGATTTAGCCTATTTTTTTTGAATTATCAGGCTGCCAAAGCTTTGGCTTTTTTTGCAGCAGATCCAGCATCCGGTGCCATGGCATCGGCTCCAATATCATCGGCAAAGCCTTGAGTTACAGGTGCGCCGCCTATCATGATTTTAACCTGATCTCTTAATCCGCTTTCAACCACAGCATCAATGGTCTGTTTCATCATTGGCATGGTAGTGGTCAAAAGAGCAGACAAGCAGAGAATATTTGCTTTTTTCTCTTTAATCTGTTTTACAAACTCTTCCGGTGCAATATCCACCCCGAGATTGTGAACAGTCAGCCCTGCGCTTTCCATCATCATGGCAACAAGATTCTTGCCAATATCATGAAGATCACCTTTAACCGTACCTATGATCACGCTTCCCCTTGATGCAGTATCTTCATCTCCAAGAAGAGGTTTTAAAATCTCAACACATTGACTCATAGCACGGGCGGCCATAAGTACTTCCGGAATAAACATATCTTCATTTTCCATTTTTTCACCAACAATATCCATCCCTGCAATCAATCCCTTATTAAGGATGTCTGTGGCCGGAGTACCCTCTTTTAATGCATCATTCACCAATTGTATCGAACCTTCTACATCAAGCTTGATAATAGTTTCCTGTATTTTATTAAAGTCTGTCATGGTTTTTTCCTTTTTTTTTCATCAATACCATCCGATATGATCACATACCATGATCATAATCCCATCGCGAATAATTGGCACTATTTGGACAACTTGTCAAGTTGAATATAACAAAACATTTCAGTTTTTTTAAAATTTATTCAAAATTAATAAATTTGATGTATTTTGTTACATCATTTTTAAAACATTAATCCCAATTCAATATTTTCTTTTATTTAAATATGTTATGGTGAATTCATAAATTTGCTATCAAACATATTAGATAATTCTTTACAACTATCAGTGTTAAAGTAACAAAATTTGACAATTTCAAATAAAAATGCAACAAATCAATAAAATACAAACTTTTTGAAACACAGGGAATTCAAATGGATAAAAAAACAACTTCTTTGAACAAAATTATCAATAAACATTATCCCAAATTGACTGTAAAAGGAAAATTGCTGGCAGAATTTGTATTATCCAACCCGGATAAAGCCGTTTTTATGACAACAAGAAAACTTGCTGCTGCCGTTAATGCCAGTGAAGCCACTGTGGTAAGATTTGTCCGGCAGTTGAAGTATGGCAGCTATGCATTATTTATCAAAGCTTTAAGAGAGCACATTGATATTGAACTCACCCTGATTGATAGGAACAGACTTATCAACCCTGTTGTACGAAACGAAGATGCTGTGCTTGAAATGATAACCAACCAGGACATTGAAAATATCAGAGCCATGGGTAAAAGCATTAATTTATCAGAAGTAAAAAAAGTGAAAAAAATCCTAAAAAAATCAGAGGCAGTATATGTTATAGGGTCAAGACTTTCCTACGCTCCTGCATTTTACCTGGGCTGGGCCATGGCAAAAATCAGGAAAAATGTAAATATTTTTAAAGGAAGTGACAGAACAACCATTGACCGTTTGATTTTTGCTTCTCAAAATTCTGTCGTAGTCATTATTGCAACTTCAAGATATCCCAATGAATTAATTAAAATGGGAAAGCTTGCAAAGAGATACAAACTGAAACTGATATTGCTGACAGACAGTTCATCATGCCCTCTGGTACAGTTCAGTGACCATGTTCTTATTGCACCGCTGAAAACAATTCCTTTTCTGGGTAACCCTGCTTCTCTGATCAGTCTGATCAATTATCTGGTACACTCCCTGGCAGCAGATATGGGCAAGGATATAAAACAACACCAGTA
>PVMS01098504.1_pt1 | contig 10473 bp, 6 predicted proteins | sample 1853461 | NCBI WGS metagenome assembly PVMS01 (sample SAMN08582032, study PRJNA380276) | Marine sediment metagenome, whole genome shotgun sequencing project. | isolation source: ocean sediment barecode stripped | collected 2017
AGAGGGTCAAGTACTGGCAGGTCGCTCGGATTATTCACTGTTTTCCTGTACTCCTGATGATTGTTGGGGCTTTGTGCAATGGTCGACGAGTGATCCATATTACTCTGAAACGCTTCAGTCGACAATTCCCCCCTTACCCCCCCTAAATCCCCCCCTATTCCCTCCCTTTCGAGGGGTGACATCCCCCCCAAGAAAGATCTAGACTACCAACATCTTGATTAAGGGGCTTTACAGAACAGGAGAAAACTATGGACACCTTTTCAATGCAACAATACAGTAATGAGAAAATAAGTGAAGCAAGAAGACAGGCTGATGCCTTCCGCAAGGTCGAACAAGCAAAATCCTCGGAAAAGGTTGGTCTAAGACCGATCTGGCGTCCCATTGGACTCGCGTTTGGCAGATTGGTAGCTCTTGTTATTCGATAAGCGACTTTGGATGGTGAACGCAATATATTGATTGCCCCCACGAACAAGACCGCGATAACAATCGGTGTTCGGCTGATGCAGAAGTCAACTGGCCCTGATGCGATGAGCAATGTGAGATCGCGGCTGGATTAATGGGGGAAGAAAAACTCTCGACGTCTACGAGTAGCCTGTTGCCGACGAATCAGTGTGTATAAGATTCTTCCTTCGGCTTACAAATTAAACCGTTTTGTCCTGTCCACCGCTAATCAGAGTAATCCGCGGACAGCCAATGTTCAGGCTTCATTCGTATGAGAACATCACCTGTGCCGGCCGATTGCCCACCCAGGCTTTCCAAATATTCATCACCTTCAACCGGTCCCAAATAACGATAGACCAAAGGGCGGAGGTCATGGTCCAAATCGACAGGTTCGATTGAGACAACCGGCCCTTCGACGCTGACGTACTTATATGGCTGGTTCTCCTGCTGTACGCATAGGCTGAAACGATCCTGCTTCCGCAATAATCTGGCCTTGTGCGAGTTGCCCCCAGTCCAGATGTGAACCTCGCCGCCAGACTGGTAGGCATACCAAACCGGAACGGTTAATGGTCCTCGTCCCTCCTCTGAAATACTGATGATGGCGACATGCACATCACCTAAGAATGCTTCCCTTTCCTCATCGCTCATGATAGTTGACACGTTTCCATCTCCACTAGAATATCAATACAGGCTGGAATGGGCTGTGAATCTATGGATAGCTTACTGCAATCGTAACCTTGTCCAGCAATGGCGCAACACCATACTCAGTAGATCCGTGATGGGGACCATTTCGTGAAGCTAGATGTGGACCTCGGCTCCAGCGGAAGCGGGATAGCGTACTAAATATTGTTACGCAATGAAAAATGACGAGTAAAATGTCACACTTAATTTGGATAAGCAATCGGCAAAAATCAGACGCAGGTGGGTACTCCCGGCCGGATATGTAAATCATCCAAAGTAGGTTCTGTGGCCAAGGCCGGGTCTGTTGCTAAGACCGGTTCTGTTGTCACGGCTGGAATTGCAGGTTCTGCCGCTTTCTTTGTCGGCATTAAGGCGCTGATGTAGACGCCGATGAAAACCACGGCTGCCCCGGCGCGGAAGATCAACGAGATGGTCTCGTCGAGCAGGATATTCGCCAGTACTACAGTTACGATGGGTACCAGAACAATGGCAAATGAGGTTCCCGTGGCTGTCCATCGTCGAAGGATAAAGAGGTAGAGCAAAAAGCCGCCAACAGTTGCCGGAACAATAATGTAGATCAGTGCCACCCACGTGGTTGAGCTGGATGGTAATATCCAGGTCTCTCCTCTAATTAGAGAAGCAGCAGCTAACATCAATGTTCCTACCGTCATCCCGATGGCATTGGTCGCGTAGGGATGGCTTGGAGGGAATAACTTAATTACTATGCCGGCCTCGGCAAAACAGGCTGCACCGGCGATGATAGCCAGGATGTGTGGCAGCGAGATCTCAACCCCTGTTTGGAGGGAGCCACTCACTGCAATGGCGATACCCGCGACAGCCAGGAGCCCGCCAAAAAAGCTGCGCCTTCGTAGAGGTTCCAATTTGTGGGCAGCCGCGAACAAGATCGTTAACAAGGGTACGATGGCCACGGTGGTCTGGAACAGACCGGCCGGTGTATTGGTTAGCCCGTAGTAGACGAAGATAAACGCTGCACCCACGCTTAGCGATCCAAACAGGACGGCGCCCATCAGCGCGCGTCCACGGGGCACAGGCACTCTCCGGACTACTAAAAGAATCCAGAATATTAGGGCCGCTGTCCCGAACCGGAGCACCCCGCTCCAGTAAGGTGCAATCTCCTCGTAGGTGTAGAGGATGGCAATGGCAACACCGCCGCCAATCAGGATAAACGTAAAAAAGGCTATGAGCGTTGTTCGATCTGGCGAAGGTTGGGACTGCTCCATCGCGGATGCAGCTGCCTTATTTGATGAGCTACCCGACATCTTGATTACTCCTAGGTGCGCAAGGGTCGATTGGGTGGCACAACTTTCGAATGGCGGGGATTCAAGAAGAGTAGTCGAAAAAAGTACTATAGCTAGTGTACAGTAAAGAGTCTCAGATGCTAGAAATTCGAGGGTAATTAGCCACCTGAGGACCCTGGCGCCCGGACGGAGTCTTGCCCCAAAACAGGTTTAGTCCCATGGTAGCGAAGAGGGACGGTTCGCAGGCTCGTCAGGATTGAGCAACCGCCGTCGAAGTGTCATCAACACATGCCAGAAGCCTCTTGAGATGGGTATTCGGCCGATCTTATCATGCGTGCCCGGCTGTATTTAGTTGCCAGAACCACAGATTCCGGAGATGAAACAGCCAGTTGTGATGATTCTGAATTACCAAATAGTATTTTTGTAGAAGTAGGCGATTGTCCTGTCCGATGTAACGAGTGAACAACCCAAGAGCTGCGCCGTGGCGACAATCGTTCGATCGGCCGGGTCGCGATGATCCCATTCGAGGGCCAGATTTTCAAGCCAGATGAAAACGTCCACATCAATTATTTCTAGCCGGTCCAAGCGCTGGAGCTTGTCCGCGTAGTTGGCGATTGACAAGGGTAGCTGAAGTTTTCCACGCTTGACTTTGAGCCCAATTTCCCAGATTGAGATGGAGTTGATAGCCATCTTATCGTTTCCATCGATGACTTCTTTCGCTTTTTTGGAAAGATGTTCCGGGTCTAGGGTCCAATATATCAGGGCGGACGTATCGAGGACGATCATCTATAAGTCGTTCCATTCGATAGTGGTTGGCGTATCGACGTCTTCCAGATAGATGACCTGGCCTTGAACGGATTCGAAAAGGTCGTCCACTGAGGTTTTCTGATTGTAAGGAACGATTCGCAATACCGGCGTTCCACGGTCGGTCACGATAAGATCATCGCCACTTGCTTCCAGCTGGCGGAAAATCTCTAACATTCGTGCTTTCAATTTGCTCTTGGATATCGATTCGGCCATAATGCTGTCCTACAAAGGATATGACTATAATCATGACTATGGTCATATTATATAGATCGGAAGAAGAAATGGCAACTGCGATGTGAGAAATTGCGAAGCAGAAAGTGACGCCCCCAGCTAAAAAGCTCGTTCCAATTATCCAAAGACCTTACCCGATAATCATGTAGACCGAACATCCTTGTTCGGTAAAACCAACCGAAGGTGGGTCCGAGCCGGAAGCTCGTTCTACTATTCCAGGAGCTAGAGGCTCGAACGGCGGAGACTTAGCTGGTGATCAAGGAGAATTTGTAGACCGAACATCCCTGTTCGGTAAACGGGCTAGAAGCCCGTTCTACTCTGGCCGACACCAGGGGTTGATTGGAAATTCTCGAATAGTTCTTCTGCCGTCTCCCATAAATCCAATTCTGCGCCTCTTGCTTTTGCTGCTTCGGCTCCGGCCGAGGGCAACGATTCGGCGATGGCTTCGATTTCCTTCCCAGCTACATCGTAGAACCACTGCGAGTTGGCCACTATGGGATTCTGCAAAGCGAGAGTGTAAACAGCGACGGCCTGTTCATTGTCTCCGCGATCGGCCAGCAATAGCGCTGAAGTCGTTAGGCTGTAACACAAGACAGGCGGGGATTTCATCTCAATTGCCAATCGAATTGCTTCCGCCAGCTGATCGCAAGCAGAATCCATATCTCCCAACGCCCTGAGAACCAATGCCAGCGCTGCCTGGCTACGGCTTAGTTTCGGCAGCAAACCGCCTAGACGGAAGCTATCAACCGCCAGGCGAGATTTTTCTAAAGCATCCTCAGGTTTGCCTAACCCCAAATGAGCGGCAGCGCTACCTCGTTCCAAATGGCCAAGGTAATATCTAGTCGAGTAAACGTCCTTCTGATCGGCGGCGATCGAAAGAAACTGGCGATAATTACCCAGGTGCAAGCCTACCCATGCCTGCCAAAAACTCGCACTGAGCACCATGGATTGATCGCCGATATCTACGTGGGCGGCTACTACATCACCATAATGCCGGTATGCTTCTTCATAGAGTCCAATTTGCCGGTACACCGAGGGAAGCATGCCCAATACAGCTACGGCATGATGATCCTGCATCGTGCCTGCGATTGCTTCAAGCTTCCTCCCTATCTTCAAACATTCTTCGTCATTACCCTGCGTAGCTAGAGAGTTGGCGATGATCCGAAGCGATTCGGCTTGTTCCAGTGGATTTCCAAATTCCAACCTTATCGCATGGCTTGCACGCGCCAAGCGCTCCTGTTCACTAAAATCTGCGTGGTGCCCAGCAATATTAGACAGAATCAACAAGACAGTGGCTTCTCCGCGCCGATCGCCGTTCTTTTCGTATAAGGCAAGACTTTTACCCAATAGATCGCGGCTTATATCTATATCGGACATGGATTCAATTTGTCCCAATCGCGAAAAACCGAATGCTGTTGCAGCGCTCGTATCCGATAGATCTGGTGTTAGTTCGTTGAGAGTAGCCAGACCTCTCTCAACCAATGCCCTGTCCTCGCGATTGGACAAGTCCCATCCCTGGAACAAGAGCGCCCAGGCCAGCACTAACCGTTCATGGGCTATCTTCGAGTCAGAAAACTGGTCTACGACGAGCTGACTATCCTTGATCAAGAATTGGACGTTCTTCTGCCATTTGTGGTAGTTGAACAGGCAGATAATCGCCCGCTCTAGTAGATCAGGCTGGCGGTTTTCTACCGCCCAACGCCAGGCGGCGCGCACGTTGTCCAGGTCAGCCTCAATTTCGTCTAGCGTATCGAAAAATAGACGGCTAAAGAGGGCCTCCTCCCGTTGAGCGACAGCCGTCAGGTAATAAGCGCCATGGGCATCACGAACCCTGGATTCCTCATCCGGATCATCCGCCAGCATCCCGGCCGCGAATTGACGCAACAGTTCGTGCACTTCATAGCGGTTTCCTGATGTAGCCTGGAGTAATGATTTGTTGACCAGCGATCTCAATATGGAAAGCGAGGCGCCGGTGATCTCACGTGCCGCGCTAACGCTGCACCCACCGCGAAAGACGGATAATTTTTTTAGGAGTTCGCGCTCTTTCCGGTTCAAGAGTTCCCAGGTGTAATTAAAGACAGCTCGCATGCTGCGCTGCCGGGCAGGCAGGTCCTGCATGTCTGTCTCCAGAATGTCCAGGTTGTGGGCAAGCTCGTCGGCGATCTCGGCCGGGCTCAACAATTCGATCCAGCCGGCGGCCAGGAGGATGGCCAGTGGCATGCCCTGGGCGAGCCGGCAGATTCGGGTAAGCGGAGCTAGATCCACTTGCGATAGCGTAAAATCCGGCCGTACTCTAAGGGCGCTTTGGGTAAATAGCTGCACAGACTCGTATTCAGCGGCATCCTCCGGCGTCTCCCAGCTAGGAAATGATAGTCCCTGCAGCGGGAATATTTGTTCATCCTGGAGATGTAGTCGTTGCCGCGTGGTGACGATTATGCGCAGTAATGGAGCGGCGCGGATTATCTCGGTGACGACTGGCGCGGCCTCGATCAGATGCTCGAAGTTATCTAACACGAGCAACATCGACCGCCGCTGCAGATAGTTGACCAGCTCCCGCACCGGTTCAGATCCGCCAGGAAAGCTGAAGTCGATGGCCCGGCCGATTGCCAGGGCAACATCCTCGGCCGCTTCCACAGGAGCCAGGGGTACAAAAAAGACACCGTGTTCGAATTGGCCGACCTGGGTCTCGGCCGTGGCCAATGCCAGCCGTGTCTTACCCATGCCACCGGGACCACTGATTGTCAGTAATCGTGTCTGTGGGTCGTCCAGGTACTCTCTCAAAGCAGCCACTTCGTCCTCGCGGCCTATGAAGGGGGTGGTTTGAGCTGGAAGATTGTGCAGAAAGTGTTCCTCTTCGATCACCGGAAAACTATCACCAGGTTGTAGCGCATAATCAAAAGCAAGGGACAACGATGTCGCATCTTGGAATCGTAGAGACGGTTGCTTGTTCGTCGCCTGCTGTATGACCCTGTCGACCTCTGCGGGCAGCTCCGGATTTCGCTGGCAGGCCAGGGGCAAGGGTTCATTGAGCTGATTGTAGAGCATGGTCACCGTGTCTGCGTCTCCGAAAGGTGTTTCTCCACAAATCATCTCAAACAGCATCAAGCCCAGGCTGTAGAGGTCGCTCAGGGCTGTAACTTCATCACCTGTTATCTGTTCCGGGGACATATAGGCTGGCGAACCGATGATTGTTCCGGTGGGTGCGCCGATGGTTTTGCCCACCACGTGCTTGGCAATACCGAAATCACCCAGGTAAGCATTGACCTCTTCGTCCAGCAAGATATTAGAGGGCTTAATGTCGCGGTGAATAACACCCCGCTTGTGGGCAGCTTCCAGAGCAGAGGCAATCTGGGTTACGAGACGTACGGCGGTTTCTGTATCCAGCGGGCCTTTCTCCAGTAACTCGCTCAAATTGCCGCCTTGCAGCCAGCGCATGACCAGGTAGGCGCGTTCTTCGTCCTGCCAGTAATCGTATAGCGGGACGATATTGGGGTGTTCGAGCTGGGCCGCCACTCGCGCTTCTTGTTCAAACAGCTGAGCGAAAAGGGGATCTTGGGCGATCTCGGGCAAAACTACCTTGATGGCCACGTCACGGCCGACAGCAGGCTGGGTCGCCCGGTAGACGACGCCAAAACCTCCAGCGCCTATCTCTTCTTTTAACTCGTATCCGCGGCTACTTATTGATTGGCTGTCCATTTACATCTCAGAAGGGTTCAATGCTGATTAATCCTATCATAAGCAAGCGTCGCAGAATACCAAGCCTGGGGAACCAAAATGAAGGTTTTGGGCGCAAGTCAACCGTGGAAGTCTAACAGAGATTTGGCGTGAAATCTAGTGGCTAGCTGTGTGACTGTTTTGAGCGGGGCTCGAATAACCAAATCGCGACAAACAACGATCGTTGTTCCCTGTAGACCGAACATCCTTGTTCGGTAAACGGGCTAGAAGCCCGTTCTACTCTAGTCGGTGTGAGGAGTGGTCTGGAATTCCTTGAGCAGTTCTTCAGCCGTCTTCCACAAGTCCATCTCTGCGCCTTTGGCTCTTGCAGCTTCGGCTTCGGCCGGCGGCAGGGAACCGGCGATAGCTTCGATCTCCTTCCCGGCTACATCGTAGAACCACTGCGAGTTGGCCACAATCGGATTCTGCAAGGCCAGGGCGTAGACAGCGACTGCACGCTTGCGATCTCCTTCATCTGCCAGCAACAAAACCGCGGGCAGCAAGCTGTAAACCAGCGCCTCCGGTAACCGCATCTCAATCGCCAATTGAATCGCTTCAAACAACCGTTCACGGGCAGAATCCACATCGCCCAAGGCTCTTAGAACCAGGGCCTGGATTGCCAGACTCCAGTTTAATCCCGGCCGTAATCCTCCGAGACGGAAATACTCGACCGCCTTCCGGGACTCATCCAGAGAATCAGCAGGCTCTTGCAACCCCAACAGGGCGGTAGCGTAGCCGAATGCTAAATACCCAAGGTAAAATCGGCTCGCAAGTATCTCACGCTGAACGACCGCTATCGAAATAAACTGGTGGTAACGGCCCAGGTGTAGGCCAACTATAGCCTGCCAGAATGTCGAGGTCAACACGTTAGTAGAGTCGCCAATATCATTGTATGCAGCCTTCGCCTCACCGTATAGCCGATAAGCCTGATCATACCTCCCAGATAATCTATTGAGGGCAGCAAGTGAATAAGATGCCCAGAACCTATAACTTTCTCCCAGATTATGTGTGACGGCTATGAAATGCCGGCCAATCTGTAATCCTTCGTCAATTCTTCCTCGAATTACGAGAGCGTAGGCGACATTCTGGAGCGATTCAACTTCCTCAATTGGATTACCAAGTTCCTGCCTGATAGAAAGACTCGATCGTGCCAGCCGTTCAACCTCATCAAAGTCACCGTTATTTCTGGCAACATATGCCAAGCCTATCAAGACCTCAGCTACGCCGTGTCGATCGCCGACAGACTCGTATAAGGATTGGCTTTCAACAAGTAATTCGCTGCCCCTAACTGTGTCGGACATGTGCTCCAGATATCCCAAACGCTGCAAGCCAAAAGCCATAGCAGCTCGGATATCGAGTTGACCTAGAGATGGTTCCCGCAGGATGGTGAGACCTTGCTCAACCAAATTTGTATCCTCGAGATTGACCAAATTCCAACCCTGGTACAGATACGCCAAGGCCAATACATGCCTCTCTTGTGGTACCTCCGAATCTGAATACTGGTCGACGACGAGCTGTGCATCTTTGAACAAGAACCGTACATTCTTCTGCCAATAATGGTAATAGAATAGACACTTTGTTGCCTTCGCAAGCAAATCAATCTGACGATTTATCACCGCCCAGCTCCAGGCGGCGCGCACGTTTTCCAGATCAATGTCAATATCGGCCATCGTTTCTATAAATCGATCGCTGAAGAGCGCCTCTTCCCGCTCGGCAAGGGCGGTCAGGTAGTAATCACAATGAGTATCTCTAATCCCGGTATCAGCATCTGGATCATCCGCTAACTTTTCGGCAGCGAATTGGCGCAGCAGTTCGTGGAGTTCGTAACGGTCATCAGTCTTGCCCTGGAGCAGCGACTTATCTACCAGAGTTCTCAAGACAGGTAATGAAGCGCCGGTGATCTCCCTGGCAGCCCGGATGCTGCATCCGCCTCGAAAGACAGACAGATTCTTGAGCAGTTCCTGCTCTTTCCGGTTCAAGTGATTCCAGGTGTAATCGAAAACGGCGCGCATGCTCCGCTGGCGTGCCGGTAAATCCCGCATGCCACTCTCCAGTATGTCCAGGCTATGGCCCAGCTCCTCGGCGATCTCGGCCGGACTCAATAATTCAATCCAACCGGCGGCCAGGAGGATGGCCAAGGGCATGCCCTGGGAAAGACGGCAAATTCGAGTAAGTGGTCCAAGATCTACTTGGACTAACTCAAAATCTGGCCGAACACGCCGGGCGCTCTGCACGAACAATTGCACGGCCGCGTAACTGGCTGCATCTTCCGGCGTCTCCCAACTGGGGAAGGATAATCCATGCAACGGGTATAGTTGTTCATCCTGTAAATCCAACCGTTGGCGCGTGGTTACGATTATCTGCACGCTGGGAGCAGCCCTTACGATTTCGGCAACAAGAGACGCCGCCTCGAGAAGGTGCTCGAAGTTATCCAGCACCAGCAGCATCGATCTACGCCGCAGAAAGTTGGCTAACTCCTCAGATGGGTTAGCTCCACCTGGGAACGTAAAATCAATAGCCCGGCCGACTGCGGTCGCCACATCCTCAGCCGCTTCAACCGGGGCCAGGGGCACAAAGAAGACTCCGTGTTCGAACCGGCCGACCTGCGTCTCGGCCGTGGCCAGAGCCAGCCTTGTCTTGCCCATACCGCCAGGACCGATAACAGTCAGCAATCGGGTGTGGGGTTCGTCGAGGTACTTACCAAGGGCTTCCACCTCATCCTCCCGGCCGATAAAGAGTGTGGACTGCGACGGGAGATTGTGGGTTGGAATTTCCTCCTCATTAGCCACCAACACCGGTTCACCGGGAAGAAGCGCTTCATTAAATGCTAGCGAAAGAGAGACGGCGTCGGGATAGCGACCGGCCGGTAGCTTGTTCGTCGCCTGCTGGATGACCCGGTCGACATCGCCGGGAAGTGATGGATTTCGCTCGCAGGCCAGGGGCACGGGCTGGTTTACCTGGCTATAGAGCATTGCCACCGGCTCCACGTCGCCGTAGGGCATCTCGCCAGTAACCATCTCAAAAAGCATCACCCCCAGGCTGTAAAGGTCGCTCTGGGCTGTGACCTCGCCGCCGGTAATCTGTTCCGGAGCCATGTAAGCTGGGGAGCCGATGATGGCCCCGGTGGGCGTGCCGATGGTTGTCCCCACCAGATGCTTGGCGATGCCGAAGTCGCTCAAGTAGGCGTTACCCTTCTCGTCGAGCAAGACGTTAGACGGCTTTAGATCGCGATGGACGACTCCACGTTCGTGGGCCGCTTCCAGGGCCGAAGCGATTTGGGTCACTAGACGAACGGCCGTCTCGCTGTCGAGCGGTCCTTGTTTCAGGAGGTCCCGCAAAC
>PVMS01102627.1_pt1 | contig 10472 bp, 10 predicted proteins | sample 1853461 | NCBI WGS metagenome assembly PVMS01 (sample SAMN08582032, study PRJNA380276) | Marine sediment metagenome, whole genome shotgun sequencing project. | isolation source: ocean sediment barecode stripped | collected 2017
ATTCGAGAACTGCTGGCGGAACGCGAGGATGCCCTTCGAGCCGGCGCCGGGCTTCGGCTCCTGCTCGGTGGTGGCCGGCTCGGGCGTCGCCTCTTCGGCGAGCAACTGTTCTTCTTCGACCGGCTTCGGCTCGCGCCGCTCGGGCAGCAGCTCCTGCACCGGCGGCGCTGTGATGCGCTCTTCGATCAGACGCGTCCACCGATCCGGCACCTCGATCATCTCCCAGCTCTCCGATACGGGCAGCGGAATCCACGGGAACACCACGCCGAGCACGAGGGAGAGCAGCAGCGAGATCGCCTGCGCCCTGCGGTAGCGCCGATCGTCCTCCCTGCCGCGCGTCCACGGCATGACGGTCGGGCGATCCGGCAACGGTGTCGCCTCGCGTTCGGCGATCCACTCGAGCTTGCGCTCCTCTTCCGCGCGTTTCAGCTCGTAGAGATCGTCCGCGATGTACTCGCCGTTGTCTTCCTCGCGTTGAATCTTCGCGAGCACGCTCTGGCGGCCGGCCTCGATCTGAATCAGCTGTTGCTGGAAGGCGTCGACACGCTGGCGCACCACGCCAACGTGGGCCTGCCCGGCATCGACGCCCGCCAGGCCACTCCAGAACAGGTCGGCCGCCTCAGACTCGTCGAGCTTCTCGAGTCCGCCGCACACGTCGTGCAAGAGCGCATAGCGCTGCCGCTCGACCTCGAGCCCCTCGAACTCCGTATCGATCCCGCGGAGCTCGCGCGCGAGGGCATCGAGCCGCTTGCGCGACGCTTCGAGTTCGACGCCGAGGGTGGATTGGTCCTGGGGGTTCACTGTGTTCACCTGGGTCTACGAAGCCCGGGGCGGCTGATCTCGAGCGGCGGTCAGGGAGGCCTTCTGCAGCACCGCGAGCGAGATGCGTCCATAACCCTCGGAGGTGCAGGTCGACATCACCTTCTTCACCACGCGAAAGGGCACCGACTTGTCGGCGAGGATCGTGACCTCCTGGCTCTCGGCCACCTGCTGCGTGCGCAGCCCGATGATGTTCCGACTCACCTCCGCGAGCCGCGCGCCGATCGGCGCCACGTTCTGTCCCTGCATAGTCAGGATCTCGGCGGTGGAGATCACGGCCTCGCCCTGCACGATGACCTGTTCGCGGCTGATGAAGATCACGACCGTCTCTCGCGGCTTGTCCTCCACGACCGATGCGGGCAGCGTGATCTGCTTGGGCGTCTCGAGCACCTCGGTCGCAGCCGAGTTCACGAGCAGGAAGAACACCAGGATCGTGAACACGTCCATCAGCGACGTGAGGTTCATTCGCGTCACCATCTGGCGGTTCCGCGACATGCGTTTCATACGGCGCGAGCTCTTCACGGTGCGTCTCCGATCGAGATGTCGCGGAACAGCGCCATACGCGCTAGCTCGGACTCCCCCTCGACAGGGAGCTCTGCGCTCCTCACGACGTCCATCACCTGGATGAGGTGGTCGTATTCGATGTTCGCCTCGAGCAGGACGGAAGCGCCGTCGTGATCGGGGTGCTGCCGCTTCAGTGCGACCACGTGTTCGGACAGCTCATCGAGGTCGTAGGCTCCGTCGACCTTGGGGATCTTCGCGATCACGGCGTCGTTCCGGGCGAGCTCGAGACCGCCGTCGCGGACGACCACCTCGATCCGCAGCGTCGGCTCGGCGGTCGCGGGGCCGCCCGCCGTGCTCGGCAGGCTCAGCTCGACGACCGTGATCCGCGAGAACACGGCCGTGATCAGCAGGAACGGCACGAGAACCACCATCAGGTTGAGAAAAGTGGTCATGTCGAGCTCGGCCTGCTCGGCACCGCGCCGCCGATAGTGGTGTCGCCGCTGCATGGGCTCAGGCCCCGCCCTCGACCTGGCGCAGGGCCTTGGCCGAGATCACGTTCAGCGCCTTCACCGATGCCATCTCGAGGCTGTCGATGATCTGACCGGTCTTGGCGGTCAGCACGGAGCTCGTGACCAGCAGCGGGATCGCCACCATGAGCCCGAACGCGGTCGTGTTCATCGCAACTGAAATGCTGGCTGACAGCAGGTCGGCCTTCTCGGCCGGGTTCGCGTTGGCTACCGCCGTGAATGCCGAGATCAGACCCATGATCGTGCCCAACAGTCCGAGCAGGGTCGCGATGCTCGAGGCTAACGCCACGTAGGGCGTGCGTTTCTCGAGCTGCGGGATGATCTCCATCATCCCCTCTTCCATCGCGATCTCGATGTCCTCTCGACGGCGCACCGCGCCCTGACGGGCCAGGCCCAGTTCGAGCAGCTGTGAGATCGTCGAGTCGTCCTTGCTAGTCATCTCGCGCACGTCCTCGAAATTTCCGTCCATGAGCGCGGGTTGGAATTTCGTCCAGGCGCCCTGATTCTTCGCGGTCACGCGTGTGAGCGTGACGTAGCGTTCGATTGCGATCGCAGCACCCACTGCGAAGACGACCAGGATCGGATACATGAACGGGCCTCCGGTCACGAAGAACCCGACAGTCGAGTAGATCATATCCATGGTTGCGTTCTCCTAAGTACGAGTTGTATGAGTTATTCGTCCAGGTCGGATCGAATCCGGAAGTAGTCGAGTCCGCGCTGGAACACGTCGCGATCCACCGGTTGCCGTCCGTCGTCGAGTGCACGCGAGACTTCGAGCGTGTCTCCCAGCTGGGAACTCTTCCACGGAACAATCACGAGCGATTTCGGTGCATCGTCGTTGCCGAGGATCGAGATGCCCGAGAGCAGCTTGTCGCCTTCTGCGTCGGACGCGTCCCCGGACGCCACTCCAGCGAGAAGCAGCAGGGACAGCAAGATCCGCGCGGTGAAGAGGGTTCGCATCGTGTCTACCTTCCAACTTTCAGCTTCTGCGAGGTCCGCTTCTGTAGATCCGCGATCCACATCGCGACGCTCTCGTCTTCGGGAAGAGTTTGGGCGTAGCGTTCGTAGTGCTCGAGCGCGCAAGCTCGGTTCGAGAGGAAGAGGTCGCATAGGATCGCCAGATTGCGCCTCGCGAAGTGAAAGTCCGGCGCTACGGCGAGCGCCTGTTCGTAGCTCGCGCGGGCCTCTTCGAACCGTCCCTGTCGGCGCAGAACCATGCCGAGCTCGTTGTACGCGACCGGATGACGTGGGCTCAGCTCCAGCGCGCGCTCGATGCTCGCCTCGGCGCTCTTCCAGTCTTCGATTCGGCGATAGGCGATGCCCAGGTTGATGTGCGCAGAGGCGAGCTGCGGCGCCGTCTCGGTCACCTCGATCAATCTATCGATGCCGCGCTCGTACTCCTCCCGCTCGATCAGCTGCAAGGCCGCCTCGAAATCGTTGCGCACGCCGATACCTACCCGCACGTCCTGAGTGATCGTGAAGCCACCGTCCGCCGTGTGCTCGAGCCGAGACGGGGTCTGTCCCTTCGAGTTCACGCATGCCGACGCCAGGCTCAGAGTCGCGAGCATCGCCAGTGCGACGCACCTGATCTCGGGCCGTTCTCCGCGATTGCGCACGGTCTAGTTCTCCGCCACGACAGAGCTGTCGTGCGCGTCCGCCTGGCGGATGGTCCCGGACTCGATCGGCAACTCGGGCACTCGCGCCGGACGCGGGTCGGTCGAGTCGCTAGCAGGTCCGACCGCGTCGCTGACCGGCGGCTTGGGTGCCTGGTAGGCATAGCGAGTGACCGAAGCGATCAGGCCGCTGCTGTGCTCGAACTTCGCGTAGCGGCCCGGCATCAGCTCGCCGAGCTGCGCGAGGCTCTGCTCGATCCAGCGGTTGTAGATGCCCGCGTGCATCAACTCGAGGTTCTTCTCGTGCACCTCGATGGCCTTCTCTTCGAACGGGAAGGCCTCCTCTTCGAGAACGATCTCGTAGTCGAGCCGCTCGGCTTCTGCGAGATCGGTCGGACGCTCCGACGCGATCAGCGCTTCACTGAAATCACGATAGATTTCGGCGATGTAGAAGGTGGCGGCTGCGGTCACCTCACCGACCTGATATTCGACGAGCTGCTCGAAGGCCGAAAGCGCCAGGTCCATCAGTCGCTGCTTCTCTGCCAGGCTCTTCTCGAAGGGTTGGACGAGCTGGACCTCCACGAAGCGGTCGTGATATCCCGCGGTGAGCACGAGTGCCGAGCGGGCCGCGAGATAGCGGATGCGGTCGGTGCGTGCGGCGCCTGCGGCGTGATCGGCATCCACGATCCAGCGCAACTGCGCGAGCTGGTGGGTGGTAACACCCAGCGCGTCGTGGAGGGCAGCGATCTTGAAGCGCGTTTCCACTGCGATCTCGAGCGGATCGGGATAAAGTGCGAGGTACTCCCGGTAGACGGCGATCGCGCGCTCCGGGACGTCGGCTTCCTCGTACAGCTCGCCCGCCACGAGCAGCGCCTCGCGTCGCGCCTGCTCATCCTCTCTGGCGATGCGCTCGTATTCGACGGCCGCGCGCTCGAGTTCGCCCTGCTCCCGGTGCAGGTTTGCGAGTTGCTTGGTCGCTTCGCCGTGCAGCTCGTGATCGGGATGGGCCTCGCGGAACGCGTCGAGCACCGCCACCGCCTCGTCCCAGGCCTCGAGCCGGATCAGCGCTGCGCCCGCGTCGAACTCGGCCGAAGGCCGGATTGCCGAGTCGGGTGCCACCTGCGCGATGCGCAGGAAGTGATCGGCTGCTGCACGATGGTTCTCGGCGTTGCTCGCAAGCTCGGCCTGCTGGTAGATCGAAGCCGCCAGGTTGTCGACTACCGCGTGGCGCGTCTCGTGCTGCGCATCCATCATCTCGAGCACGCGCGCGTAGGCCAGCTCGGCCTGGGGATAATCGTCGAGACCGAAGGCCGAGTGCGCGATCGCGAGCCATGCCGAGCGCAGGATCGCGGTGTCCGCCCCGGGGTAGGCCGCGAGGAGAGCCTGGCCGGTCGCGATCGCCGGCTCGTAGCGCTGCATCTGGTAGAGGTCGTCCACCGCGGCGCCGAGCACGACGGCCGCGTGCTCGTGAGTCGGGAACGCATCGACGAAGCGCAGCGTGCTCGCGACGGCAGCCTCGCGTATGGCTTCGTGCGCCTCGTCCGAGGCGCGCCCCTGATGCGCGCGGTGCGCGAAGATCGCCGCGTAGCCCGCTTCCGAGGCCAGCTCGTGAGGTGCGTAGTCGTAGGCCGTGCGCTCGTACTCGTGCGCTGCCTCGCCGAAATTTTCGTGCTCGAGCAGCAGACCGGCCAGCTGATGGTGGATATCCGGTGCCTCGCCAGTCTCCGGGAAGGAGGCCAGGAAGGCGCGGTACCACTGCTGCGCCTCGGCGAAGTGCGACTCCGACTCTTCGGCTTGCTCCGGGTCTTGGTAGGCGGCGTGGTAGTGGTTCGCGAGATCGCGCAGATTGCGCTTCAGGTAGGCCAGGATCTCGGGCGCCTGCTGGACGGGAAAGTGCTGCCAGTACTCGGTGCCGAGGCGGTAGCGTGCTGCGAAGTCCTTCTTCGAGGCGAGCACGAGCTTTGGGAAGCCCCCGGCCTCGTAGATCTCGACCACGCGCATGCCGAAGTAGGGCGCCGAGCGGTGATGCGGGTAGAGTGCGACGAAGCCCGAGTAGGCGCTGGCAGCATCCTGGTAGCGGAGCTTCTCGAAGTAGAACTCGCCCAAGTGTCGGTATACGCGATCTTCGTACGCGCGGCTGCCGTTCGCGGCGAAGTACGCCGTGACGGAATCTGGGCCTCCAACGATCGAGAAGCTCAGGCTCAAGACGCGAAACGTGTCGGCGATCCGCCGACTGGCATCCTCGTCCGCCGACTGGTCGAAGTCGTAGCCGTTCGAGACCTTGTGATCGAGCAGTGCAACGTACTGGTGCAGCGCCTCTTCGTGCATGTCTTGCTTGTAGAGCGCCCAGCCCAGCTTGTAGAGTGCGAGCTCGTAGAATTCCGAGACGGGACCGCGCTTCGTGATCGCTCCGTAGGCTTCTTCCGCATCGCGGTATTTGCGCCTCGTGAAGAAGTACTCGGCGCGACGGAACCAGACCTCGTCGATGTGGCGCGAGAACGGATACTCGGCGATCAGCTGTTCGGTGATGACAATCGCTTCGTCCGGGCGGCCGAGCTCGTCGAAGGCGCGCGCCTTCTGGTAGAGCACGCGATCGTTGTGCTCGTAGTTCGGATACGTCTCGAGGATGCGGTCGTAGAGCGCGATCGCCTCGAGCGGGCCACTGCCCGCTCCATCGGCGGTCGTGCCGCCTGGCAGCAGGAGGCCGGCGGCCGGGCTAGGCGCGATCTCGTCGAGTGCGACTGCACGCCGCTCGAAGGCCCGATCGGATTCATCGGGCTCTGGCTGCGGCGGTGGGGCGCCGGCTCCACCGGGTTTTCTCGGCGGCGCGATCTGGCTCGCGTTCGGCGCAGGAAGCGCCGGGGCCTCGTCGCCGCCGAGGAACCCGTACTCCTTCTCTAGCTTCAGGTCTGCGAGCCGTCGCATCGCCTCGGGCGTGAGTGCGGACTCCGGGGCCTCGTCGAGGAAGCGCCGGTAGCCCTTCATGGCTTCGTCGAGGCCGTTCGAGACCTCGATGTCGGTGGTGATCGGCTCGACGCGATGGAGTTCGGCGAGCGTGCGCTTGTCGGAGCCGGCGCAGGCCACAGCGAAGGCGGAGGCCAGGACGAGGGCGGTGCGTGTGTGCTGCATCCTTCCCCTCACTGCACCGGAGCGCGAGCCTGCGCCTTGGCCGCCCGGTCGTAGCTGTCGGCGAACGCGAATCGCGCGCGGTTCTGGTAGTCCTCGAGCAGCGTGCGGCGCGCCACGAGCTCCTCGATGGCGACGCTCTCGAGGTGGTGGCCCTGGCGCTTCATCAGCAGCGACACCCGCTCGAGCGCCTCGCCGATGCGGGTGCGCAGGTCGCGGATCGACGCGTCGTATCCGGCATAGCTGTGCTGGGCCGCCTGGCGAGCGCGCACGAAGGCGTCGTACTGCGTGGTGAGCGCCTCGACGTCAGCATCCAGCTCGCGCCGGTGGCGATGTGCTTCGGTCAGCCGTTCGGGGTACTGCGTCTCGAGCGCCCAGGTGAGTGCACCGCGCAGGCGAGCGATCCGGGCGCGGAGTGAATCAGCGTCCTCCCCAGTCGCCGCGTCGATGCTCGCCTCGAGCGTGTCAAGCTGCGCCGCCAACGCCTGCTCCTCCGCCGTGGCGAGCAGAGGCGGCCGCGGTGCGATGAGCAGGTTCTGCAGGCGCGCGTCGAGGTGTTCGCGCTGTTCGAGACGCATGCGCATTCGCGCGTCGAGCTCGCGGAAGCGACGGTCGATGCTCGGGAGCAACGGCTCGTAGTAGGTGCCGCGCAGCGCGATCAGTTCGTCGAAGGCGTCGAGACTGCCCTGCCCCGCGGCGAGCTTTCGCCGCAGGCCCTCGAGATCCAGATAGTTTTGCAGTGCCGTCTGGAAGTCGTGTGAGGCCAACAGGCCGATCAGGTAGAAGGTATCGGGAGCATTCGGTAGGCTGCGCAGCCGGATCACCCAGTCCGCATCCCGGCGGATTTCCTCCCGAACCAGCGCGTCGAGGAACGCTCCCTCACGAATGTTCGAGATCGAGGCGTCGACCTTCTCGAACTCCGCGGCGAAGGATTCAATGGCCTGGCCGTAGAGCCGCGCCGCGCGTCCGTGGACGTCGAGCTTGCCGTACGCATAAGGCAGTGCGAGCCACGCCTCTTGCACCGCTATGTCCGTCGAATCGCGCTCAGCCAGAAGCTGCCACGGGACCAGGGCACGTTCGTAGTTCTCGGCCGAGGCGTCGGCCCAGCCGCTGCGCAGCAACGCCTGATTCGAGAAGGGGCCGACGAGTCGGACGCGGTCCAGCGAGCGTTGCGCAGCGTCGAAATTCTCCGACTCGAAGCGCAGCGTGCCGAGCACCAGGTTCGACTTGTCGCGGATCGCGAGTACCGTGGGGGTGCGCGCATTCAGCCGGCCCGCGCGATCGAGCTGCGAGAGTGCCGCGTCGTCACGACCGTTCTGCAGCAGCGCGATGCCGAGATTGTAGGCGGCGAAGCCGTGCAGCGACTCGGAGTCTTGAAGCCCGCGCAGCACATCGATGGCTTCGCTGGCGCGACCGGTGGTCAAGTACAGGTTTGCCCGCAAGTACTCGATGTCGTCTTCGATTGTCTCGGGGATCGGGCCGCGCATGCCGCCGAGCGCGCGCAGGGCCGCCTCGGGCTGTCCTTTCTGGAAGTGGAGCCGCGCTAGCCGGTAGGCGGCCTCGTTGCGCACCGCGTCATCGACGTCTGCCTCCAACACGGCCCGGATCGCGCGACCGGCGCGGTGGTGCATGCGGTAGTGCAGCTCGAAGTCTCCAGCGGAGAACTCGGCGTGGCCGATGAAGAGGTGGAGAGAGTCGAACTCGCGCTCGTCGACCCGGTAGTGTTGGGCAATCTCGGTGTCGAGGCGCTCGAGCGCCTCGAACCAGAGGTCCTGATAGGCGTAGTAGAGCGCCTCTCCGAACCACGGGTCCGGCCGATCCTCGGCCGTTGCCGTGCTTGGCAACAAGAGGTTCGCGGCCAGCACAAGGCCGACCGCGTGACAGCGAGCAATGAGCACGGCCTATCCGCCTCCGAGTTCGATCTGGGCGCCGCCGCTGCCCTTCCCAATCAGGGTCAGGTCCACGACCTTCGGCTCGACGTCCTTGCGGAAAGAAAATCTCTTGGATTCGTCGAACGCTGAGCCACCGGGGAGCGTGCCGGCCACCGATACTTCCATCCGATGGTCGCCGGTCGACAGGTTGCCGGTGTAGATCCGCTGCACTCCACCCCTTCGCAGAGCCTGCAGCTCCTTGAACTCGTAGATGTGGTGCGCGACAGGCTCTCCGTCGATCTGGATACGGACCGAGTCGAGTTCGAGTGCAACACTCTCGGCGAGCGATACGAAGACCGCGACTTGCGTATCCGATGGATAGAGCAGTTTCTCCTCGAGCTGGCGCAGCTCGGTGGCGATGGCGAGAACGTCCGACTTGATCTCCTGAACCTGCTCGTCGAGACCCTGCACGGCGCCCTGCGGGCCAGCGTGCCCTGCGCCCGCCGCAGTGAGCCACACGACGAGCGTGATTCCGAGTACGCGCTGTAATCGAGTTCCGCGGCGCAATGCGATGCATGCGTGCTGTCGCCAGGGCTGTGATTTCGCGAGAAGTTCGCTCACGAGTGTTCCTCCGCTTGGGGGCGTCCGCTCTGCGAACTCTTTCGGATGCGGCGAATGCGTTGCGTGTGAGCTGGAACACGGCAGCCTTGACGCGTCGAAGCGGAAACTGGATGGCAATTTCGCCGCTCGATCACGCATCCGCAGCCGCAAGCGTTTGCGCGTGGGTGACGCAACGTGTGCAGCAAGCGGGCGAGTTTTCTGCAAGAAGTGGCCGCGAGGAGTACATCGATCACATCCCGAACGTCGCGTGCGCAGCTTGGCGTCGCGAGCGCGGAGGCGTGCACGAGTGCGCCGTTAGCTGGTCAGGCGTCGCCCTCGAACCGGTAGGGAAATCGATGAATAGATCGGCAGTGGGGTGGGGGGACACACCCTATCGTTTCGGCCGAATTTTTCAGGCGAGAGGTTTCGGAGCGAAGCGGCTCGCGAAGAAGCGGCTCAGGCTCATGCAGGCGGCCGATGAACAGGTCCAGAGCATGCTCTCCGAAAGCGAGAAGGTGGAGTTCGTCAGCTGGGGCGTCGAACACTCCTTCGTCGAGCAGTACTTCATGGGGCTTTGCGCGCATTTCATCAATCGACGCTCCCTCGTCTTCACGAACCGCCGCATCCTCATGTTCCAGATCGACTCGCGCTGGAAGGTGAGTGGCCTGAAGTCACAGGTTCGGTACCGGGCGATCACGAAGGTTGCGCGGGGAGGGCTGGGCACCATCGGTCTGGTGCTTCGCGACGGCAGCAAGCTCTGTGCGACCGGTCTCCCGCGCAAGGACCGTAAGCCGGTCAAGGCCCTCGTTTCCGGCGAGCTCCAGGCAATCCGCGCGGACGCATCGGGGTTGGGTCGCAACACCTCTGCCCCCATTGCGGATACCGCGTGATCGGCTTTCCGGAGCGCTGCAATCGTTGCGCTGGTCCGTTCAAATCGGGTGCAAGGGCAGGATGGCTCTCACTCGCGTTCGCCGGGCTCGGCGACTTTTACCTGGGACATCGCGGCCTAGGGGTCGTGGAGATGTTGGGTGCGGTTACTGCGTGGGCCGTCGTAGTGGCGCCCGCCGCCCTTTCGGAACCTGCCTCTTATTCCGAAGCGGTGCTTCTCGACTGTGCGGTCTTCGCATTCGGACACGGGGGCGACTTCTGGATTACCCGCCGAGTGGGTTACAAAGACATCTACCCGGCCGAATGAGTCTGTGTGTCCGACTTCTTCTGACGGGATACAACACGTTGGGGCATCCTTCCGACGGGTGAACCACATCGGGTCTCGCCCACTTTGTCCGTCACGAACGATGACTTCCGGCTCGTCACCGAGCCCATGACCTGCCTCCCTCAGATCGATCCAGCTAGATTGCGAGGATCAGGTCATGTGAGTATCATCACCTCTTATAGATCGGAAGAGGTGATGA
>PVMS01001927.1_pt1 | contig 10471 bp, 7 predicted proteins | sample 1853461 | NCBI WGS metagenome assembly PVMS01 (sample SAMN08582032, study PRJNA380276) | Marine sediment metagenome, whole genome shotgun sequencing project. | isolation source: ocean sediment barecode stripped | collected 2017
GGATCGAGCGGCGGGCGTTAGGTGATGTCAGCACGCAGGCCAACGTGCCTCGTTCTTAAATCAGAATGGTCTCAATGGATGCAGAGCCAGTATAAAAAGCGAAGAAGACCATCATTCCGCCCAGAATTAGACTCACTATTTCATTAATCAAATCTGTAGACTCTTCAAGAGTGGATGGCAACTTTGCATCGATGAGATCTGACGTGTCACCAAAAGCAACCATCCCTTGAGACGAAGAATAGACACCGAATTGCTCGAACAATGATCTGGGGAGTTCTTGAGTGAAGGGAACGCCCGCGGCAAGCAATTGTTGCATCGAGACCCCAATGGTGATCTTGTTTGCCGAAAAGCCATTGACGATTTGAGCCACAATTGATTCCACGATTGTTGGCCCAAATGTTAACGTGGGATCTTTATATAGTCGTACGGCCGTCGTTGCCAACTGCCCGGCTACCGCTTCTGTAAAATCTTGTGGGATGATAATTGCCAGGCCAGCTTCCTGGCGGTCAACTGCTGCTTTGCCTGCTGTCTCATCGGCCGCCTCTGATACCGACATGAGATCGGCGAACATTTCTGAGGCCAGGATTCCTGTTAATAAGTCACCCATATTTTGAACGTCAGCTAAATCTAAGCCATTCAGTTCTGCAATTCCACTATCGGCGAATTGCTCAATTGTAAACGTCCCTGCATCTAAATTAACGACAATGACTGATGTGGTTGGCAAAGCAAAACCGTCGTCGTTGCCACCAGCGTTGCCAAACATGACAAAAAAAAGCAGCGTGACCAGGATCGGGATAACAAACATAAACATATATATCGAAAGACTCCGGCTTGCCTGGAGCAGATCTTTGAAAGTGACCCTTAATAGCCTCATCACTAGTCCCGAAGGGCTCGCCCTGTAAGGTGCAGGAATACTGTCTCCAGGTTTGGCTCCTGAATTTTGACTGATGTGATCCTCACCTTAGCGCCAGCAGCTTTTTCAAATACGATGGGTAGGATCTTGTTGCTGTCCTCAGCCAGCAAGCAAACGCTACTATCTTCTGAAGTTACTTGATGCACACCTTCAATTTGGCTCCATTGATCGACCAGGGGGCCGGCGGGGTCGCTCAAGATCAGGTCGATTCGATCTTGTTCGCCAACAATTTGAACAAGTTCATCATGGCTGCCATAAGCGATCAACTTACCATGATCCATAATGGCAATGTGATCCGATAGCTCCTGTGCTTCCTCCATGTAGTGGGTTGTATAAAATACGGTAATACCTTCTTGATTGAGAGTAATGACCCCGTCTAAAATATGGCGCCGGCTCTGGGGATCAATGCCCACGGTGGGCTCATCCATAATAATGACCTGGGGCTGGTGCAACATGGCCACACCAATATTCACCCTTCGTTTCATACCACCTGAGAATTTACCGACACGTCCTTTCTGCCTATCTTCAAGGCCTATTAGCTGTAACACGCCGTCGACACGTTCTTTCAATAGTTTGCCGCTCAGACCGTACATGCGCCCCCAGAAAACCAGGTTCTCTCTCGCCGACAGATCTTCGTACAAAGCGATATCCTGGGGAACGACGCCAATGGAGCTTTTAACCCCCCGGGGATCATGAATGATGGAATGACCCATCACAACAGCATCACCGCTGCTAGGCTTCAGCAAGCACGACAGCATTGAAATTATGGTACTCTTACCGGCCCCATTCGGACCTAGCAGGCTAAATATTTCACCAGATTTAACCTCAAACGATATTTCGTCGACGGCCGTCAGCTTATCAAATTTCTTGGATAGTTTGGAAATCTGGATGGCGTTGGCATTGTCCATAATAACTATTTTCCATTTTTCAAGTCACGACACAAGGCAATTCCAATACTATAACCGAAATAGGATATGATATTTATGGAACGGAAACAATATTATATCGCAAGGAGAAGTTTATGCAGTTAGAGCGGATGATCACGGCAGTTGATGCGCATGCGGCTGGCGAGCCTGGGCGAGTTATAACCGGTGGCGTGGCCCATGTGCCTGGCGATTCGATGCTGGAGAAGAAAAATTTCCTGGAAATTCATCGTGACGAAATTCGCAAAGTGATGCTCAATGAGCCACGAGGATATCCGGCGCTTTGTTGCAATATCATATTGCCGCCAACAATACCGGAAGCCGATGCCGGATTCGTGATAATGGAGCATACGGAGTATCCGGGGATGTCAGGGACCAACACCATCTGCGTGGCTACTGTTTTATTGGAGACCGGCATATTGCCTATGAAAGAGCCGGTAACGGAAATTATGCTGGAAGCCCCGGCCGGGCTTATCAAGGTAAGTGCTCAATGTCAAAATGGCAAGGTTAAACAAGTTACTTTTCTAAATGTGCCGGCATTTGCCGTTCACCTAGATACGGTGGTCGAAGTACCGACTCTCGGATCAGTGACGGTTGACGTGGCTTATGGGGGTATGTTTTACGTTATTGCCGATGCCGAACAATTAGGACTGGGATTAACACCTGACGAAGGGCGGGAGATTGTCCGCTTGAGCGAGATGATCAGGGCGGCGGCCGATGAACAACTGCCGGTATCGCACCCAGAGACGCCGGAATTCTCGGGAATCACGATTTCTCAAATATCGGGTCCGCCAGTACACGCCAAGGCCCACCGGAAAAACGTCGTCACCGTTGCGACAGGTGAATTTGACTGGGACCGGCCGGCAACCTGGACTGGGGCAATTGATCGCTCTCCGTGTGGCACGGGTACCTGCGCTAAAATGGCGGTCCTTCATGCAAAAGGGCAACTAGGGCTGCACCAGGATTTCTATCACGAAGGCATTCTGGGCACGATGTTTGGCGGCCGGCTCGTAGACGAAACCAGAGTGGGGGACTATCCGGCCGTTATTCCCACGATCAGTGGCCAGGCCTGGATCACCGGCTTTGCTAATTATGTAGTCGATCCCGAAGATCCTTTTCCACTGGGTTTTACTGTTGGCGATATTTGGTGAGTGTCTGATATTGATCACCATGTATTAACATGAGAATTACTGGTTCTTTATGAAAGACAATCAATATAATTGGGTCTTGAAATGAGAGCTACTTGAGCTGCCCTGGCAAGCTATCGCTCATCAGAGAATGACCAAGTACCCGAGTGATTTGATTTCCACCCGGGCGCTTATTTATACCTGGCTCCAATGGTGCGATTCAGCCGTTGCGGGCTATATTACTCCTGATTGACGGAGTGGTTCCTCAATGCCGACGCCACCCGCTCTGGGGTCAAGGGGATGGCGTCAAACCAGATTCCGGTGGCATCAAATAACGCGGCCGTCACAGCTGGCGCATAGGGAATGAAGGGCATCTCGGCCATTCCTCGAGCTCCCCAAGGACCTAGCGGATCGTACTCTTCAAGAATAATGGTGTCTATCCGGCCGGGGATGTCCTGAATTCCTGGGATCAAATAGGTGCTTAGACGTGGATTAAGGATGTGACCGCCGGCGCTCTGGAGATTTTCAGTGATAGCATAGCCATGGGCCTGCACGATGGCGCCCTCTACCTGCCCCTCGATATTGATCGGGTTCAACGCTTTGCCAACGTCGTCTGCACAGACAACCCGCTCGACGTAGATATGGCCGGTTTCTATATCAACGGTTAATTCGACAACTTGAGCCACGTAACCGTACGAGAAATTGGGATCGCATAGACCTGTTTCGGGATGATAAGCTGTCGTTTTCGGTGGCACATAGCGGAAATGGCCTTCGGCCGGTCGATCTTCATCATCCCACGCTTGCAACGCTTTCTCCGCCGCTCCTCGAATAGCGTTTCCGGCCATAAAGGTCATTCTCGAGGCAGAGACCGAACCGGAATCGCCAGAGGTAGCCGTGTCGGAGGCGTCCACCTCCACAACGTTCACCGAAACGCCCAAAGCTTCGGCTGCCATCTGGCGGAAAACCGTATGAGCACCCTGGCCCACATCGGCCGCGGCATGGAATAATACAGCGCGGATGATTTCGGCTCCACCATAGAGTTTTATCGTCGCCTCGCATCTTTCTGGAAATCCAAAGGAGAAGCCTACATTCTTGAAAGCACAGGCGAATCCGCGACCGCGCCGCAAGCTATTTGATTCAGGAGGTAGGCTGCGAAAACTTTGCATACTTGCGCCATTGGCTGCCTCGGTTGGCATATTGCTGTCCCATCCGGCTGCTTCCGCGCATTTCTCGATAACTTTGCTGATGCTAACGCCGTCTGGCAGAGGGGTCTGGGTAACTGAGGGTACGCCGTCGCGCAAAACATTTTTAAGGCGCAGCGTTACCGGGTCAATGTCCAAGGCAAGGGCCAATTTGTTCATCTGGCTCTCGGCGGCTAATGCGCCTTGAGGACCACCGAAACCTCGGAAAGCGCCGGCCGGTACATTATTGGTATATATCGCTAAACTATCGATTTTGGCGTTGGGGATTGCATAAGGCCCGCTGACCATAAGATGGGCATTACCAAGCACTTTATTACTGGTGTAGTTATAGGCCCCAGCATCGAAAATTACTTCAGCTTCAACTGCGGTTAGTAAGCCCTCTTTCGTTGCTCCCCATTTGGCCTGAATATGACCCTGGTGACGTTTGTGATGGCCAATGATACTTTCTTCTCGCGACCATGTAATCTTTACCGGTCGTAAAATATCCATTTTTTCCAGGTGGCAGACGGCGAGAGCAAGCACGATCTGTAACGACATATCCTCCCGGCCTCCAAAGGCTCCTCCAATAGCCGGATACTTCACTCGCACCTTCTCTGCAGGTAGGTCAAGCGCATGGGCGATTTGTTCCTGGTCCTCGTGAGTCCACTGGCCGGCTACCTCAACCGTGACTCGCCCGTCTTCGTCGATGTACCCGATGCCGGCCTCGGGCTGCAAAAAAGCATGTTCCTGGTGAGGAAATTTGTAAGTGCATTCGATAATTACATCCGCCGCCGCCCAACCTGCTTCCATACTACCCTTACGGATTTTGAAATGCTCGCGGACATTGCTGCCAACGTCGGGGTGCAGGATCACTTCTTCCTGCCTCGCTATCAGCGGATCGGTAACTATCGGCATCGCTTCCCATTCGATAGCGATCAGTTGAATCGCAGCTTCGGCAGCTTCGATGCTCTCGGCGACGATGACGGCCACGTGATCACCTTCCCACAGGCTCACATCACAGTTTGGCTTGTTACTCCCCAGGCCTACCAGCACCGGTTGGTCAAAAACGGTCAAGCCATATTCGTTGACCGGAACATCTTTGGCGGTAAGTATGACCACAACCCCCGGTAGCGCCTCGGCCGCGCTTGTATCCATGGTGAGCATCCGAGCATGTGGCTGGTCGCTAAAAACTACCTTGCCGAATAAGAGTTTTTCCGGGCTGAGATCCCCTGGGTAAAGAGCATCACCGGATACTTTCCCGGGAGCGTCAATCTTGAAATCTGATCTACCAATGGCCATATTCTATGCCCTCCTCTCAAGAGCCTCTGAAGAGGTCTTTGTCGCAGCTCTCTCGACGGCTTCGATGATCTTATAATAACCTGTACAGCGGCACAGATTACCATTAAAGGCCTGCAAAATCTGTTCCTTTGAAGGTTGGCGATGTTCCTCTAATAACTTTGCACCTGACATCAAGAAACCGGGGATACAATAACCGCACTGAACCGCACCGGTCTCGATGAAAGCTTGTTGAAGAGGGTGTAATTCGCGAAGTTCTTGATCGGCCAGACCTTCAATTGTGACGATTTCTGAACCATTGGCTCGGCATGCAGGAACCAGGCAAGACATTACCGCCATGCCATCGAGATAGAGCGTACAGGCCCCACATTCTCCTTCGGCGCAACCTTCTTTGGTTCCGGTCAATGAGCCTTGTTCTCGTAACCAATCGAGCAGGTTTAGGTGAGTGCCACCGGCGGCCGAGATCATCTTCCCGTTTACTTTACATGTGATAAGCGTATCAGGTTCGTGAGATGCCGCGAAGGTCTCACCGTTAGGGAACTGTCCATGGCTATCACCCCATAACATGGTCGGATTGGCCGGCCAGAACTCTCGTTCTCGGCCCTCAGCTATCGTTGCCAACCCTCTCTTTACCATGATCCGAATCTGTGCCGTACGGTAGCCGGCCGAGCCACGAATATCATCGATCGGCGTCGCAGCCGCGGCCGCCAGGCTCGCGGTTTCGTTAATCACCTCAGTCGTTAATTTCTTGCCCAACAAATAGGCCTGGGCATTTGGCGATTCGATAATTGTGGGAGCGACACTGCCTTGAGTAATCTTAACGGCGGATACTATATCGCCCTCAAAATCCAGGATAATGGCAACGTTTGCCACCGAGATTGCCTGAGCCCGGCGCAGACCTAACTTAACGAAAATGCCCCGCTGAGAAGCTTGCATCGCTGGGAAGCTGATGTCGGTTACAATCTCGGCCGGATCAAGAACAGTGCGCCGTACCCCAAGATAGAACCCCGGGATTGGTACTGTCCTTTCACCTTGGAGCGAGCGCATTGTCACACTCATACCAAGGGCATACAGTGGTGTAATCGTATCGTTAGCCGGGCTGGCCGTAATTATGTTGCCGGCAATTGTTGCTCTGTTACGCAGTTGAGGGGAGCCAACCTCCCAACAAGCCTGAGCCAGAGGTAAAGCATTGATTACCATCATAGGTGAGCCAACTACCTGATTATGGGTAACCAGCGGGCCAAGATGTATCGTTCCCCCCCGATCTTGCCAAATCTGGTCCAATCCGGAGATACGCGTAATATCAATCAGCGTGTCGACCTCTGGTCGAGCTCCCCGGTCTAATTCAAGTAGCAGATCCGTCGCTCCAGCAATCAATCGGGCTCTTGAACCATAATCTGTCAGCAACCTCAAGGCTTCGTCAAGGGATGATGGCGTCTCATAATGAATAATATGCTGTCCTGGTCGTTGAACATCATGCATACGATCCTCCTCAGTGCATAATCATGAAGGATAAAATATCAGATACTTGCGTTTTGTAAGATCTCATCGATCGGGTTTGTATGATTACCTCTTTTTCAGAAATATTAGGGCATGTTACCCATAATGATAACAACTTGTCAAACAGCAAATTGAAACCTGGCTATGAAAAGTAGTCTCCCTTCCGGCCGAAAATGATGCTATACTACCGGGGTCTCAAGTAAACTATCCAAATGTTCCTCCGTGCTGGATGGTTAACATCTCTGGCAAAATGGGCATTGGTAACAAAGCGCTTCTACGGGCAGAAAACCGGAAAGAGATGGGATTGGATTTGCCAGGAATTTCCCTTACAGACCAGAATATGGTTGGCTGGCGGATTTTCACAAAGGCATTTTTCTGCGATCCAACCGCTACTCGAGAATGATACCCCAAAATAATTACATGTTCGATAGGATTGCATTGGCAGTCAAAGGTCAGTTGACTGAATGGTCCACTGCCAATTACCCTCACTTACGTAGTGAATGAACTTGCTAAAAAGAGCAGGTGGATAGATCATTGTGTGACCATGAGAAAAGTTAAATTCTTAAAGGAGAATGAAGAAATGAAAGTAAGGAAAATGTGGCTCATATTTTTGCTAGTGTTTGCGCTGGCACTGGTCGCCTGTGGTGGCGATGATGAGGAAGTAACCGAACCCGAAGCGGAGGCGCCTGCTGAAACGGAGACTGAAAGTGAAACGGCGGCTGAAAGTAAAGAACCATTCAAGGTAGCCTTCGTATATGTTGCTCCCATCGGCGACCTGGGCTGGACCTATGCCCATGATGAGGGACGCCTAATGTTGGAGGAGGAATTCGGCGATGACATAGAAACGGTCTTTGTCGAGAACATTCCGGAAGGACCTGATGCCGAAAGGGTAATCCGCGACTTTGCCCAAAAAGGTTATGATCTGATTATCACCACTTCGTTTGGTTACATGGATCCTACCCTCACCGTGGCGGAAGAGTTCCCGGATGCTCAATTTGTACATATATCTGGCTACAAGAGCGCGGATAATATGTCGAATATTTTCGGGCGGATGTACCAACCCCGCTACTTATCAGGCCTGGCTGCCGGGGCCGCGACTGAAAGCAATATCGTTGGTTACGTCGCAGCTTTTCCAATCCCTGAGGTTATCCGGGGCATCAACGCTTTTACTCTGGGTGTTCGCGAAGTGAATCCCGACGCCGAGATAAGGGTCGTTTGGACCAATACCTGGTTTGACCCGCCAACAGAGAAAGAAGCAGCCGAAGCGTTGCTCTCAGCTGGCGCAGACGTTATCACACAGCATCAGGATACGACGGAACCTCAGAAAGCTGCTGCCAATGCCGGCGGACTTTCAATTGGCTATGATTCAGACATGGGTTCATTTGTCGGCGACACCGTTCTCACCAGCCCAGTGTGGAAATGGGGGCCCAAGTACGTAGCGATCGTCAACCAGCTACAAGATGGTACATATGAAACCGACGAATCCTATTGGGGCGGTCTCGTAGATGGCATCGTAACCCTGGCTCCATTCTCGCCCCTTGTTTCTGAAGAGAGTAAAGAGCTAATTGCCGAAAAACAGGCTTTGATCGAATCTGGCGATTGGGACGTATACTGTGGACCGAATAATGGGGCCGACGGAGAGGTGCTGGTCGCGGATGGAGTATGCCTGAGCGATGGCGAGATGCTCGGTATGGGCTGCTTTGTCGAAGGTGTTGAGGGATCAGCTGATAAGACGACTGCCACTTGCTTTGAATAGGGCGGGTGGTCTAAAAACATATCTGAGATAATAAAGAACGGCCGCTGGTTGATTCTTTTCGCTGGCGGCCGTTCTTCTTTACTTCAACACAACACTGAGTGGATCTAGATCTAATCGATGGAGGTTCAATGAGCGAAACGGCTGCTCCATTAGCGGTTGAGTTGCGTGGGATAACCAAGCGCTTTCCCGGTGTATTGGCCAATGATAATGTGAACTTGACTCTGCGTGTTGGCGAAATTCATGCCCTACTCGGTGAGAATGGCGCCGGCAAGAGCACGCTCATGAGCGCCCTCTGTGGCCTATATCAGCCTGATGAAGGACAGATATATCTGGCCGGCGAGGATTCGGAAATACTCCAATCAGTGTTAATTAGTTCGCCTCGTGATGCCATCGAGCGGGGGATTGGCATGGTGTACCAGCATTTTAAGCTGGTGCAAACCCAAACTGTTGCTGAAAATATCATCCTGGGCTTAAAAGGGATTCCGTTCCGCCTCGATTTGAGTGCAGTCAAGGAAAAGGTCGATGAGCTGGCCGAACAATACCACCTACCGGTAGAAGCCGATGCCTATATCTGGCAATTATCGGTTGGTGAACAACAGCGAGTGGAGATCCTTAAATTACTTTATCGGGGCGCTGAAATTCTTATATTAGATGAACCGACGGCCGTTCTGACCCCCCAAGAATCGGCTGAATTAGGTAGAACCATGCGCCGTATGGCCGAGGAAGGAAAGTCAATAATTTTCATCTCGCATAAACTGGATGAAGTGATGGCTTTCGCCGACCGGGTGACGGTGCTTCGCGATGGCACCGATGTGGCAACTATTGATATCGGCGATACCAACAAGGCGGACCTGGCCAGCTTAATGGTTGGCCGCGAGGTGCTTTTCGATATAAAGAAAGTTCCTACTGATTTTGAAGAAGTAACCGTTCGGCTCGAGGGTCTCGAGGCTGAAAATGACAGAGGTTTGCCGGCGCTACGCGGTCTTTCGCTGGAGATCAAAGCCGGGGAAGTGTTAGGTATTGCCGGTGTAGCCGGCAATGGACAGCGTGAATTAGCTGAAGTCGTGACCGGTCTGCGTGATACGACGGCCGGAACATACACATTTCACGACGAAGATGTAACTAATAAATCGCCGCTTTATTTCATCAAGAAAGGTGTCGCTCATATCCCCGGGGACCGTCTGGGTATGGGGTTGGCCGGAAACCTACCCGTTTCTGACAACCTGATAATGAAAGCCTTCCGCAACAAACCGATAGCGAGCGGTCCTTTATTGGTAAAAAGTGAGGGTAGCGACTTTTCAACCCGGATCGTTAAGAATTTCGATGTCATGACCCCGGATATTGATACGCCGGCCCGCAATCTGTCAGGTGGCAATCAACAGAAGGCGATTCTTGGCCGAGAGATCACCTCCAGTGGACGGATAGCTGGCGAGAATGCCCCCTTATTGGTCGCCGTTTATCCGACTCGGGGATTGGACGTTGGCGCAATCGAAGCAGTTCGTGACGCCATTATGGAACAGCGTAGCTTGGGAACTGCGATCCTCTTAATATCTGAGGATCTGGAAGAATTGATAATCATCAGCGATCGTATTGCCGTGATGCATGGTGGTGAGATCATGGGGATTGTGAACCCAGCTGAAGCGGATGTTGAACCGCTTGGTCTTATGATGGCCGGTGAACGGAGGGTATGATGCTTCCATTCTCGTTGAAATTCGAGAACGGGAACCAGTATCGAGGCCAACCGAGACTGTTCTAACCGTTTCTCGAATTTCAAA
>PVMS01156826.1_pt1 | contig 10470 bp, 7 predicted proteins | sample 1853461 | NCBI WGS metagenome assembly PVMS01 (sample SAMN08582032, study PRJNA380276) | Marine sediment metagenome, whole genome shotgun sequencing project. | isolation source: ocean sediment barecode stripped | collected 2017
ACCTCGTGCACCGTGCCGGTGAGCGACGGCATGGTCGTCCACACCGCCAGCGAAACGGTGAAGAAGGCCCAGGAAGGGGTTCTCGAATTCCTCCTGATCAACCATCCGCTCGACTGTCCGGTGTGCGACCGTGGCGGCGAGTGTCCGCTCCAAGACCAGACGATGGCCTTTGGCCCGGGCGAGAGCCGTTATGTCGAGGAGAAACGGCACTTCGAGAAGCCCATCCCGATCAGCGACCTGGTGATGCTCGACCGCGAGCGCTGCATCCTGTGTGCCCGATGCGTGCGATTCAGCGATGAGATCTCGGGAGATCCGCTGATCGAATTCCTCGATCGCGGCAACTACACGCAGGTGAACACCTTTCCAAACGAACCGTTTGCCTCCTACTTCTCGGGTAACACGGTCCAGATCTGCCCGGTCGGGGCATTGACCGCCACCCCTTATCGGTTCCGGGCACGGCCGTGGGACCTCGAAGCGGTGGAGAGTGTTTGCGCCGGTTGTTCCGTCGGCTGTCGGGTATCGGTGCAGGCCAGCCAGAACGAGATCCTCCGTTTGCTCGGCGTGGACGTCGAAGCCACAAATCAAGGCTGGCTCTGCGACAAGGGCCGATTCGGGTTCCAGCACCTTGCAGCGCCCGACCGGTTGACGACGCCGCTCGTCCGCGGTGAAGACGGAGGTCTGCACGAGGCGTCGTGGAGTGATGCGTTGGATCACGCCGCCAAAGGTCTGGCGGCGATCATCGATTCGGGCGGCGAGGGCGCAGTCGCCGGGCTCGGCGGCTCCCGCAGCACGAATGAGGAGGCTCTGGCATTCGAGCGACTGATGCGCCACACCATCGGAACGCCTCACCTCGATGCCGCGATGGGTGATGCCCTCGATGCCAAGCTTTTGGCGGCCGCACCGCGCCGCGGTCTCATCGGTGATCTGGAGCGGGCCGTCACGGTTCTGGTTTGGGGACCCGACCTCAAGGAAGAGCTCCCCGTTTTGTATTTGCGGGTTCGTCGGGCGGTTGTCGAACTGGGAGCCACACTCGTCGTAGTGCACCCGCGGGCCACCGGTCTCGACGCGATCGCCGATCACGTTGTTCGTTACCGCCCCGGTGAGGGAGGAGCGCTATTGGCCCGGCTCACGGCCGGTGACGGTGACCTGGCCGCGGTACGGACCGCTCTCGACGACGGACCGGTCGTGGCGATTCTCGGCAGAACCGGACTCACCGAGGACGGAGATCTGGCGGGGGCGGTCGTCGGCTTTACGGCCGAGCTACCTGATGCTTCGGTCCTGGCGGTGAGCCGCCGACCGAACCTCTACGGAGCCATCGACATGGGTGTGGCACCGGGCATGGGTCCGGGTCGTGTTGGGGATGATCCGGGCCGGGATGCCGACGGCATCGTCGACGGGTTGAGGGACGGATCAGTCAAGGGATTGGTTCTGCTCGGAGCCGACCCGGTCGGTGACCACCCGTCGGGCTCTGCCGGCGAAGCAATGTCACGGGCAGAGTTCGTGGTGAGCATCGATTTGTTCGTCAACGATTCGAACCGGGGCGCCGACGTCGTGTTCCCGGCGGCGGGGTTCGCCGAGGTCGAAGGGACCATGACGAACCTCGAGGGACGGGTCCAGAAGGTGAATCGCCTGGTGCCGGCTCCGGGGCAAGCGCGCCCCGCCAACGAGATTCTGGCCGACCTAGCCGATCGCTTGGGCGGAAAGTGGGAATCCTCGACCGCCGAGTCACTGGCGTTGGATGTTGCGACGCTGGTGCCGTATGCAGATATCAGCTGGGAAGCGCTCAACCAGGGAACCGGTCGCGACGGAGTCCTGGCTCGGGGCGGCGATGTGGAGTATTCGGTGCCGACCGTTCCGAGCGGTGTCGGAAACGGCTTGGCTCTTCATCTGGGAAGGGTGCTGTACGACCGGGGGACGGCTGTGACGATGGATCCGTCGTTGGCGAAACTGGCCCAGAAGCCGGTCCTCTTCCTCCATCCCGAGGATGCTTCCTCGCTGGGGGTGTCCGCCGGGGATCAGGTGCGGGTCAGCGGATCGGGGGGCAGTGCCGACGTCGGTGCCGCGGTCGATCCGTCTCTCTCGCCGGGCGTGGTCTACCTCCCGTTCAACCTGGGCGTGTCCGTTGGCTCCGACCCATCGGTGAAGGTGGAGAAGGCGACATGACCTCTTTCCTCGAGTCGATCTTCGGCAACCCCTTCTGGTCGGCGGTGGTGAAGACCGTGGTCATCTTTGCCCTGCTCATGATCAACACGCTTCTCCTGGTGTGGTTTGAGCGGCGGGTGGTGGCCTTCATGCAGAATCGGATCGGTCCCAACCGGGCCGGGCCGTTGGGAATCCTGCAGACGCTGGCCGACGGCATGAAGCTCTTCTTTAAGGAGCAGATCACTCCGCGCAAGGTCGAACTGGGTATGTACCTGGCCGCTCCCGTCGCGGCGATGATCCCGGCGTTTCTCATATTCATGGTGATCCCGTTCGGAGAGCCGATCACGATCGGTGACACGGTGGTCACGCTGCAGGGGGCCGATCTCAACGTCGGGCTGCTGTTCATCCTGGCGATGTCATCACTGGCGGTGTATTCGATCGTGCTCGCCGGTTGGGCCTCGGGTTCCAAGTACCCGTTGCTCGGCGGAGTGCGGGCGACGGCCCAGATGATCTCGTACGAGGCGGCGATGGGTCTGGCACTGGTCCCGGTGGTGTTGTTCGCATCGATCCAGATTGGCGACGGTTCGGTGGGGGCGGGGACGATGTCGTTGTCGCGTCTGGTGGAACTCCAACAGGGATCCTTCCGCGGGTTCATACCGGGGTGGTTCGTCTTCTGGCTGCTGCCCTCATTCATCATCTTTGCGTTCGCCGCGGTCGCCGAAACCAACCGTGCTCCGTTCGATTTGGTCGAGGCCGAGGCCGAACTCGTCGGTGGCTATCACACCGAGTACTCCGGCATCCGTTTCGCGTTCTTTTTCTTGGCGGAGTACATCAACATGTTCAACGTTTCGGCGATCGCCGTGACAGTGTTCTTTGGTGGCTGGCTCGGACCCGACTTCGGTCTTCCATCCGGCATTGCATGGGTGATGCCGATCATGTGGTTCCTGCTCAAGACGTACGCCTTGCTCTTCGTATTCGTTTGGCTGCGAGCGACGCTGCCGCGCATGCGATACGACCAGCTGATGACCCTGGGCTGGAAGAGGCTGATCCCGGCCGGCCTCGCCTGGCTGATCCTGTTCACGCTGGTGCAGGCATACCGTTCATTCGGGGCACCGTGGTCATGAAGGGGGTGACGCGCTGATGGGCTTCTTTGATCCGGTTGCGGGGTTTGCGGTGACGCTGCGTCAAATCTTTAAGCGCAAGGTGACCACGCAGTATCCGGAGCACAAGCGGACCAAGCCGCAGCGTTTTCACGGCAGGCATGTGCTCAACCGGTACCCGGACGGCATGGAGAAGTGCATCGGCTGCGAACTCTGCGCCGGTGTGTGCCCGGCCCGTTGCATCTACGTCCGCGGCGCCGACAACCCGGTCGACGATCCGGTCAGCCCGGGGGAGCGCTTCGGCTTCGTGTACGAGATCAACATGCTTCGCTGCATCTTCTGCGGCCTGTGTGTTGAAGCCTGTCCGACCGAGGCCATCACGATGACCCATCTGTTCGAAATGTCGGTGGGAGATCGACAGGACGCGATCTACGCCAAGAGCGAGCTCGTGATGCACCCGGACGGTTCGGTCCCGCACCCCGAGCCGGAGAGCATCCTCATCGATCTCGACGAACTGCGACGGGGCGACGGCTGGATGCGGGCGACCGCCCCCGCCGGCAGAGCCTCATACGAGGGAGTCGGCGGGTGGACGCCCACTGCAGGCATCGGGTTGAGGCCGCCAGAGCCCGGCCAGTCGGGAGTCGCAGACGAGTCCCCAGTCCCCAGTCCCCAGTCTCCAGTCAACCCACAAGAGAATTCGGGCATCGGGGATCGGGCATCGGGCATCGGGCATCAGTCTCCAGAAGAAGAAGACGACGGAGAGGGCTCCTAATGGTCGAAACCGTTCTCTTCGTCATCTTCGGGCTGGCTGCGTTGTTCGGCGCGGTCACGATGGTCTGGGCGCGCAATCCGGTGTATTCGGCGTTGGGCCTGATGATGACGATGTTCTCGATCGCGGTGTTCTATGTTTCGAATTCGGCCCATTTCGTGGCGGCCGTCCAGGTGATCGTCTACGCCGGAGCCGTGATGACGCTGTTCCTGTTCGTCATCATGCTCATCGGGGTGGACAAGGAGGAAGACCGGACCGAGAACCTCCCGATTCAGCGACCACTGGCACTCGGGCTCATCGTGCTGTTTGGAGCCGCGGTCGTGGTTGCGGGGCGATTGGCCTGGACGACCGGCATTCGCAATCCGCTCGATCCGGTCAACGGCACGGTGGAGGCAATCGGTGATGAGCTGTTCAAGAGGTGGGTGCTCCCGTTCGAGATCACCGGGCTGCTCCTGATTGTGGCGGCGGCGGGTGCGATAGCCCTTGCCTTCTTCAGAGACGATGACGACGCCGAGGTGGATGCATGACCGTGACCCCGGGTTGGTACATGGCTCTGGCGGCGGTTCTGTTCGTCATCGGCGCCGGCGGGATTCTGTTGCGTCGTAACGCCCTCGTGATGTTCATGTCGGTCGAATTGATGCTCAACGCGGTGAACCTCACCTTCATTGCCGCCGGCCGCGAGCTGAACGTTCTCGAAGGCCAGGTTTCCGTGTTCTTCGTGATGGTTGTCGCCGCGGCAGAGGTGGTAGTGGGGCTGGCGATCATCGTCGCAGTCTTCCGACACAGGCAGACGGCTTCGGTCGACGAGTTGGCGGAGTTGCGCGGCTGATGGAGCTCTCTCTCTCGCTCATCGTCCTCCTCCCGTTGGCGGGAATGCTGGTCCTCTTCGGGTTCGGAAAGAGGATCGGCGAGCCCATTGCCGGCATCGTCGCCACGCTGGCCGTTGTTGGATCGTTCGTCATCGCCATCGTCCTGGCGCTCGACTTCTTCAGCGGCGACGGGCCGGTGGAGACGGTCCGCTGGTTCGAATGGCTGCCGGCATTCGGCGTCGAGGCCGAACTGCGGTGGGATCAACTCTCGGCTCTCATGACGCTCGTGGTGACGGGCGTCGGCTCACTCATCCATCTGTATTCGATCGGGTACATGCATGGCGACCCCGGATTCGGGCGCTTCTTTGCGTACATGAACCTGTTCATCACCTCGATGCTCATTCTGGTGCTGGCCAACAACTTCGCCCTGCTATTCGTCGGCTGGGAGTTGGTGGGCCTGTCTTCCTACCTGCTGATCTCGTTCTGGTTCGAGCGCGACACGGCGGCCGCGGCCGGCAAGAAAGCCTTCATCGTCAATCGGGTGGGCGACGTCGGTTTCATCGTCGCCCTCATGTTGATCTTCTCGGTGTTCGGGTCGTTGGGATTCGATACGGTGTTCGAGGGTGCCCACGGCGGCGAGTTGACCGTGGGAATGGCAACCGCCATTGCTCTGCTGCTGTTGGTCGGGGCAGCAGGCAAGTCGGCCCAGCTACCGCTCTACGTGTGGCTGCCGGATGCGATGGAAGGCCCGACTCCGGTCTCGGCGCTGATCCATGCCGCGACGATGGTGACGGCCGGCGTGTACATGGTCGCCAGGACCGGTGCCATCTTCGAACTTGCTCCGATTGCGGCTGCCACCGTGGCGATCGTCGGTGGCGCCACGGCGTTGTTTGCCGCCACCATCGCTATCGCCCAACGCGACATCAAGCGGGTGCTCGCCTACTCGACGATCAGCCAGTTGGGCTACATGTTCATGGGCGTTGGGGCCGCTGCCCACGTGGCCGGAATGTTTCACCTCATGACCCACGCGTTCTTCAAGGCGCTGCTGTTCCTCGGTGCCGGGTCGGTCATCCATGGAATGTCGGACGAGCAGGACATGCACAAGATGGGCGGATTGGCGCGCAAGATGCCGATCACGTTCGCCACCATGGCGATCGCCTGGCTCGCCATCTCGGGCATCCCTCCATTTGCCGGCTTCTGGTCGAAGGACGAGATCCTGGGTGTCGTGTTCGAGCGCGGCGGTCTGTGGCAGATCTTGTGGGGTGTCGGCCTGGTGACCGCCCTGCTGACCGCGTTCTACATGACCCGGATGATGTGGCTCACCTTCTTTGGTGAAGCCCGGTGGGAGGAGGGTGTCGAGCCGCACGAGTCGCCGAGGCTCATGACCGTCCCGCTCATGGTGCTGGCCGGTCTCTCCGTCGTGGGCGGGTTGGTGAACACTCCGTTCAAGACGACGCTCGAGCACTTCCTGGACCCGGTCTTCGAAGCGGTCCATCTCGCCCCCGCCCCGGATGGTTCGCTCGCTTGGGTCCTGGCGGCGGTGTCGGTTGCCGCTGGAATCATGGGAATCGGGGCCGCCATCCTCCGGTATCGGAGTCGGGTGCCGGCTGAGGACGGACTCGGATGGAGGTTGCTCGGCAACGGCTACTACGTCGACGACGTGTACGCCGGGGTGTTCGCCAGGGGTGGCAAGCTGGGCGCAGCCTGGCTCGCCTTCCGACTCGACGTTCGGGGGATCGACGGGGCGGTAGAAGGAATCGGGTCGCTGACACGTAAGGCTGGCGGTTGGCTGCGACCGCTTCAAACCGGCTTCGTCCGCAGCTACGGACTGGCGATCATGGCCGGAGCCGTCGGCCTTCTGGCGTGGTTCCTGAGCAGAGGAGCACTGTGATGCGGGTATCCAGTAGCCAGTATCCAGTACCCAGTCTCCAGAAGACCCACAACAGACTTCGGGAAACGTCTCTGCCGGCTTGGCTGGTGACTGGGGACTGGCGACTGGAGACTCCTCTGGCTACTAGCAACTGGTTACTGGCTACTGGCTACGGTCTCAGCAAGACCCGACCAGACGCGAAGAGGCGTGCGAAGTGACCTTCCCAATCCTCTCCGCTCTCATCGTCCTTCCGGTCATAGGCGGTCTGGTGGTTCTCTTCGTAAAACGAGACGACCTGGCGCTCCCGCTTTCGATTGCCTCGTCACTGGTGACATTCGGCGGCGCGGTGTGGCTGCTGTTCGCTTTCGAGTCGGGCGAGGCCGGGTTCCAGTTCGTCGAGAAGTCCACCTGGCACGAGCCTTGGGGTGTCGGCTGGCATGTCGGCGTCGACGGGATCTCGTTGCTGATGGTGGTACTCACCGCATTCCTCTTCCCGATCGCACTGCTCGCCAGCACGGCCATCAACCACCGGGTCCGGCAGTACGCCGCCTCGATGCTGTTCCTCCAGGCAGGTATCACCGGTGTGTTCCTGGCGCTCGATCTGCTGGTCTTCTTCATCTTCTGGGAAGCGATGCTGGTCCCGATGTACTTCATCATCGGGATCTGGGGAGGCGAGCGGCGAGTTCACGCCGCGGTGAAGTTCTTCCTCTTCACGGCATTCGGGTCGGCGCTGATGTTTGCCGGGATCCTGTCTCTGGGGTTCCTCGTGTCGGATCAGTTGGGCGGCCCGACGTTCGACTTCGTTGAACTGCTCGGTGCCGATCTGACCCGCAATGCCCAGTTCTGGTTGTTCGCCGCCTTTGGGATCTCGTTTGCGATCAAAGTCCCGGTGTTCCCATTCCACACCTGGCTACCCGATGCCCACGTCGAGGCGCCAACCGCGGGTTCGGTGATTCTGGCGGGGGTCCTGCTGAAACTCGGTGTCTACGGCCTAATCAGGTTCAACCTCACCCTGTTCCCGGAAGCGGCAGTGGATCTGGTGCCGGTTCTGGCAGTGCTGGCTGTGATCGGGATCCTCTATGGGGCGATCGTCGCCATCGTCCAGACCGATATCAAGCGGTTGGTCGCTTACTCATCGGTGAGCCATCTCGGTTTCGTCCTGCTCGGTGTGTTCGCTCTCACCACCCAGGGTCTTCAGGGCGGCGTGATTCAAATGGTGAACCATGGCCTCACAACCGGTTTGCTGTTCCTGCTCGTCGGCATGATCTACGAGCGACGCCATACCCGCGAGATCAGTGAGTTCGGCGGGTTGGCGACGGTGATGCCCCTCTTCGCGGGTGCCTTCCTCTTTACCGCGTTCGCATCGATCGGACTCCCCGGCCTGAACGGGTTTGTAGGAGAGTTCTTCGTGCTGATCGGTTCGTACCTCTCACTACCCGGTTACGCCATCGCGGCATCATTCGGTGTTGTACTCGCCGCGGTCTATCTGTTGTGGGCCTACCAACGCATGTTCACAGGAGAAATCACCGTCGAGGCCAACCGCGGGCTCATCGACCTCAATCTGAGGGAGAAGATCATCATCATCCCGATGGCGGCGCTGGTGGTCTTCCTGGGGGTATACCCGAAGCCGGCGCTCGACATCATCGAGCCCTCTGTCGACGCGATTCTCGAACGAATAGAAGAGAAGACGGATTACGAGGTCCCCGACTTCGGGAGTACCGGCGATATCGCGGTGGAACGATGAGTATCCAGTATCCAGTATCCAGTATCAGCGGGCGCGACGATTGTCGTCTACTGGTTACTGGCTACTGGCCACCAGATGGCGCGAGAGAGGGGAACGCTCAGTGAACCTCGATTTCCTTGCTATCGCCCCAACAGTTGCGATCGTCGTGGCTGTGGTCCTGCTGCTCATGGTGGATGTCACCTTCACAGTGGGTCAACGCTGGTGGGGGATCGTTGCGGCTCTCGGTCTTGTCGGTGCGACGACGGCTTCGGTGTGGCAGTGGGTCGAGTATCGGGGCGCGGACGGCGAGCTCTTCTTCTCGGACATGCTGGCCGTGGACGGCTTCTCGTCGTTTGCCGGGATGCTGATCTTCCCGATCGCCGGCCTCGGCCTGATGGCCGGTTGGCAGCTGGTCAGGGGCGTGGGGCGCCGCGGTGCCGAGTTCGTGGTGCTGTCGCTGCTCGCGGCCTCGGGGGCGCACCTGATGGCGGCATCGGCCAACCTGATAATGCTGTTCATCGCGCTCGAGGTGTTTTCGATCAGCCTGTATGTTCTCGCCGGTTTCACCCGCAAGGGTGAGGGTGCCGACGAGGCTGCTCTCAAGTACTTCTTGCTGGGGGCGCTCGCTTCGGCGGTGTTCCTCTACGGCATCGCCCTCGTATTCGCCGCTACCGGCACCACATCCATGTACGGAGCGAAGGCCTTCCTCGATTCGACCCTGATCTTGCGGCCGGGAATCCTGCTGGCGGGGATTGCTCTGCTTCTGGTGGGCCTCGGCTTCAAGGTGTCGGCCGCCCCATTTCATGTGTGGGCTCCCGACGTGTACCAGGGAGCACCGGGGGGTGTGACCGGGTTTTTGGCGGCCGGTGCCAAGATCGCTGGGTTCGCCGCTATGGCTCGAGTCCTGGTCATTCCGCTCGGGTCCTACATCGACGATTGGGCGCCGGCGATTGCGGTGATGTCGGCCGCGTCGGTGATCATCGGCACCCTCTTCGCCATCGCCCAGACCGATTTGAAGCGGATGCTGGCCTATTCATCTGTCGCTCACGCCGGCTTCATCATGACCGCGCTCGTGGCCGGTCCGGCGGGGATCGGTGACATGTGGTTCTACGTCGCCACCTACTCCTTTCAGGTGGTGGGTGCCTTTGCTATCGCCGCGGTGGTTTCGGGGGCTCTCACCGGTCGGTCCCCGATCTCCGATTACGCCGGCCTGTCTGGTCGTTCCCCCCTGCTGGCTGCCGCCATGGGACTCTTCATGCTGTCCATGGCCGGGATTCCGCTCACCTCCGGGTTCATCGGCAAGGCCGCGGTATTCCGCGCCGCCATCGACGCCGACTATCTATGGCTGGTCATCCTGGGCCTGGTCGCGGCTGTGGGTGGGCTGTTCTTCTACCTGCGGCTCATCGTCGTCATGTACATGCAGCCGGCGGCCGACGATGCCGCGCACCCTCAGGTGCACTTCGGCTCTCGGTTCGCGGTGGGGGTGACGGCCCTGGTGACCATCGTGGTCGGCTTTGTCCCGTGGCCGCTGCTCGATTGGGTCCGGGACGCAATTCCGCTCTAGGTCCGCAGACTCCCGACGCCCGACTCCCGAAAGAGCCGTGTCCTCTTAGGTTGCTAATACCTAACACCTAACACCTAACACCTCCTGCCCCATCTCCCGTAACCTGCGCCACGTGATCTCTCGATGACCCGTTCCACCCCCCGTCGCTTGTTCGGAATCACCGTGATTGCGCTAGCGGCTCTTCCGCTCGTGCTGGGCAGCCTGCGGGTGACCGGGCGGATCATCGTCCCCGAGGGGGAAGTCCTCGATGAGGATCTGTACGCCATCGGCAATCTGGTGCGTATCGAGGGCACGGTTCGTGGCGATGTTGTCGCCATGAGCAGGGAACTGCGGATTTCGGGAACGGTGGAGGGCGATGTGATTGCCCTGGTGGTTGCGCAGACCGACATCAGTGGCCGGGTCGATGGCGCCGTCCGGGGTCCCGGTATCCGGCTCGAGATCGATATATCCTTTGGAGATGACCTGGCAGGCTTCGTGATCGAGACCGACGGGG
>PVMS01177814.1_pt1 | contig 10470 bp, 10 predicted proteins | sample 1853461 | NCBI WGS metagenome assembly PVMS01 (sample SAMN08582032, study PRJNA380276) | Marine sediment metagenome, whole genome shotgun sequencing project. | isolation source: ocean sediment barecode stripped | collected 2017
AATTTTGGATACCAGCGGTTTGCCAGCTCTTTGATAGTGCTGACGTCAATATTGCGATAGTGGACGTAATTCTCAATCTTCGGCATGTAGCAAACCAGAAAACGTCGATCCTGATGGATGGAGTTGCCACATAGCGGTGATGTCTGTTCCGGCACATGCTGCCTGATAAATTCAAGCGTCTGCGCTTCGGCATCCGCCATTGAAACAGCTGATTTCCGAACCCGCCCGGTCAATCCCGACTCCCCATGATGCTGCCTGCACCACTCATTCATGCCTTCCAGAATGCTGTCAGGCTGATGTACTGCAAGATTTGGTCCTTCCGCAATCACATTCAGTTCCCCGTCGGTGATCAGCGTTGCAATTTCAAGAATGGTATCGACATCCGGATCCAGACCGGTCATCTCCAGATCCATCCAGACCAGATTATTGTTCTTTGATTTAGCCATCTCTGTCATCCCCTCGAATTTAGCAGATCAATACCGATTGCGTGCGCATATTGAATTAACACTTCACCTGCATTCACCACCGTGACCTGCCCGTTTTCCCACGCTCTTCTCACAGGATAGTTGCGGCGAAAGGCGGAAAAAGAGCCTGCCAACCTGCCATCAGGCAACTCCAGCCACGCTTTCATCGCCTGATCATCCTGCATGATCGGATAGAGAGCTGTAGCCAGTGCATGCAGACTCCGCCACAACCCGTCATCGACACTGACGCCTCCAAGCCCTTCAACAGCAGGAAGATCATCTTTCATGCTCCACGTCGGCTCAATATCAAGAAAGCTGCACAGTGCACTGTAAACATATTGGGTGTTGGCAGCTTTTCCATCCAGTGAGTGGCCTGCAATGTGAGGTGTTGCAATGACCAGCTGAGGGTGTGCCAGTAGTGGTTTAAAGATATCAGGCTCACCCTCCCAGCAATCAAGCACGGCAAACCGCTCTGCATCACCGTCCAGCCAGTTCAGCAGCGCCCGGTTGTCGACACACCCGCCACGCGCAGCATTGATAACAGCTCTCCCCTGAAAGCGTGAGAGCCAATCGGAATCGATCAGGTGAAAGGTTCTGTCACCACCATCCCGAAGCAGAGGTGTATGCAGTGTCACAACATCTGATTCATCCAGCAACCTCTGCATCGAAGAGAACTGCCCTCCTCCCTCCGTTCGCTCTCTTGGAGGATCATTAAAAAGCAGCTGCATACCCAGCTTTTCACAAATGCCAGCCAGAGCGCTACCGATACGTCCAACACCGATGATTCCCAGTGTTGAACCGGGAATTGAGATCAACCCCCGCACATGCAGTTCAAGCAACACTACAATCATATACTCAACAACCGAGCCGGTAGAGCTGCCGGCCGCATTGGCCCAGCTTATCCCGTTACTCTCCAGCCATACTTTGTCATAATGGTCATCACCAATGGTGGCTGTTGCCGCAAAACGGACGTCTGTTCCCCTCAAAAGCTCTGCATCGACTCTGGTAGAAGATCGGGTCAGAAGAATATCCGCCTTTTGCAGCAGTTCCCGTGTGATCTCTCTGCCCTCCACCACCTGAAGGTCGACATCAAATCCCGGAAGTGCTGAGAATGCGCCATCCAGACCCCAGATATGAGCATCGGCAACAATTTGAAGGTAGCGATCGCTCACCACTAAAGATTTTTAATACGATCGATAAGTGTGGAGCTGGAGTAACCACCCAGAAATGGTACAACGATCACTTCACCACCGGCTTTGCGAACCTCTTTGGCACCAACAATATCATCCGGCATATAATCCCCGCCCTTTACCAGAACATCCGGCAGAAGTGCCTTGATCAGGTTGATCGGCGTCTCTTCTGAAAACGGGACCACCAGATCAACCGCTCTGAGTGCCGCGAGCATATGAGCACGATCAAAGAGACTATTAACCGGGCGAAGCGGGCCTTTCAGCCTGCGAACAGAATCGTCGCTGTTAAGCCCGATAATCAGAACGTCGCCCATCTTTCCGGCATCTTCCAGATAGTTTACATGGCCCGGATGCAGCAGATCGAAACAGCCATTGGTAAAGACCACCCGTATATCCCGTTCATGCCAGTTTTTTCTTAGCCTTACCGCCTCGGGCAACTCAACAAAGTAATCGGAACTCACGCTCAGTTACGTACCTGAAGCAGGTCAACGACAGCAGTGACACCGCTTATGTTACGGGCAATATCCTTGGCTCTGTATCGCTGTTCGCTGTTTTCCACAATGCCCTGCAAATAGACCTTTCCATCGACTGTTTCAACATGGATGGAGAAACCTGAAACAACCGTGTCATCCAGCAGTGAGCCTTTGATTTTTGTGGTAATCCAGCTATCACTAAAGAGGCTTCCGGTTGATGGCTCACCAATATTCAGCTCACTTTTCACATCCCGAACACCTGTTACAGTCCGGCAGATGTGAACAGCACGATCAATATGCTCCTGGCTTGGCAGATAACCTGTCAGCCAGACGACATTTTCAATCACCTCCACACTTACCCAACGCGAAGGCATCTCCTTCTCAGCTATCAGCAGTGCATCGATCTTGGCTGCGATGGCCACATCATCAACATGCTGGCCGATTGTTCGCTCATCATTCGCCATGCTCCCTGCAGCTGCTCCCCCGACAACGGCTGTTGCAACACACGATGAAAGCATGCCAACACAGATGACAAGCAGCAAAATTCGATTAAGCATGATTAAAAACTCCTATTTAAACTATCTGGCACTTCCACTCACAAAATACGCCATGAGCAGGCAAAGCAGTGTGATTAGAAGATAGAGCCTTCGTGAGGATTCTTCCTCCCGTTTGTTCCACGGGTTCGGATCATCAGCGTTCGGATTATCAGCGTTCATATTTTCAGGCTGATCTTCCATGCTCACCTCACCAGACCGACTCTACAGGCATATGGTATCATCAATCGATATCATCTCCCAAAACATCAATCACAGCTCCGAACAGCAGGGGCAAAAGAATCTCATCCGGTCCTGATAGCCAGTAGCCTTCGCCATCAGGCTGAGAGAGGCGCCCCATCACATCAGCCACCGATGAAGTGGAGGCTGACGGGTCAATCACAGCTGTAGTCAACCCCTCCACCTTTTTACCCAGATTTCTTGCCGCGTCAAGCGCCTGGAGGAAGAGACGCGGCAAGACAACACCCGATGCCACATTAAGCACAACGCCACCGCTGGCTTCAGCCATCATGCCGGCAAGCAGTCTGAAATCGTACATTGCTACTGAACCAAGCGACTCTCCATGCGTCTGGGGATGCAGGGTAAAGGCATCTGCACCAATGGTCGGGTGAACCGTCACCGGAATTCCGCATCGACATGCCGTTGCAACCACAGAGTGATCAAGATGCTCCAGCTCTGTATCCAGCAGCTTTTTGCCTATACTTTTGCCAAAACCCCAGTTTTCAACCGCACCCATATTCACCGCATCATTAATCAGGCGTCCGGTCTCCTCTGTCATACAGTAGCGGCCATCGATCAGATCCTGATCACGGGAACAGAGTGTCTGTCCGACCAGGGCAATCTCCACGTCCTGAAGCAGGGCCTCTCCGGTAAGAACAATTCCGGAGATCAGTTTCTGTTCTATCAACCTTGCCAGCAGTGGGCTAAGGCCTGTATCCATCACGTGGCCACCACAGCCAACAATGATTTTCCGTCCACGTCGATGGGCTGAAACAATCGCATCTCTTAACCGGAACAGGTCGGCACCGGCACCAAGGTTCGGCAGGCTGCAAAGCAGGTCAGAAAGCGTGCCATTGGCACTGTACGGTGCTCCGAAATCACGCTCATCGGCATCTGCTTTTCTCTCCGAGATCGGAACCGTTTTTAGCGAAGAAAACGAGAGGGGACGAGTGCTCATGAGCTGCCGCCATACATCATCTCATCAACCAGCGAACAGATGATATGAAGCAGAGTAATATGCATCTCCTGCACCCGGGGTGTTGAATGGTGTGCAATATTCAGGTGAACAGATACACCGGAATGCCTTCCGAGCACCCCGCCATCACGACCGGTCAGCGCAACTGTTTTCATGCCGATGCTCTCCGCCGCCGTCGCAGCCTTGATTACATTGGCCGAATTGCCACTGGTTGAAATCGCCAGCAGCAGATCACCCTCACGTCCCAATGCCTCAACCTGACGGGAGAAAATATCATCAAAGGAAAAATCATTGGCAATACTGGTGATGACAGAAGCGTCATGCGTCATGGCGACCGCCGCCAGTCCCGGACGATTTATTTCGAAACGGTTTACCAGCTCACCGGCAAAATGCTGTGCATCAGCAGCTGATCCACCATTGCCACAAACCAGAATCTTACCACCGCCCTTAAGGCAGGTAACCATAGCATCAGCGGCCTTCAGCAAGGGCTCATCCAGGCTGTTCAAACATGCCCTGCGCAGGTCAATCCCAGCTTCCATAGCCTCTCTGATAATCTCTTTCATTTGCCTTCCTACCTGAAAATATCCTGTAAATGCTCAACACGGGGAAATGGATTCATGCCACCTCTCGGCGTCAGGATGATTAAATCGAAGCGGCATTGCAATCCCGTAAACCGGGGCATCATTCCAAGATAGGCATTCGCTGCAGAACGCAGGCGCTTACACTTGTCATCACTCACGGCCAATAGCCCCTGTTCACGACTCTGATGGGCCTTCACTTCAACAAAGACAAGGGTGTCATTCTTCAGCGAGACAATGTCCAGTTCGCCCCTGCCAGCACGCACATTGCGATCAACAATCTTATAGCCGCGCAGCTTCAGGTAGCGGGCAGCCCGATCCTCCCCGCGCCGCCCCTTCTCTGTACTCACCTCTCCATCTCCAGAAGCAGTGAATAGACCCGGGACTTTGGTACGTTACACTCTCTTGCCACACTGCCTGCCCGCTTAGAGGGAGGCAGAGATACCATCTTTGAAGCTGATAATGCCTTGATCAACTCATCATCCGTTACTTCACGTTCGGCAGCAGGGCCTATCAACAACACAATTTCACCCCGTGGAGCATGCTCTTGAAAATAGAGTGCGACCTCTGCAAGCGTCCCGCAGACAAATGTCTCATGCAGCTTGGTCAGCTCACGGGCAACACAGGCCTCGCGATCAGACATGTTGCTGGAACAGAGATCCCCAAGCGTTTTAACAAGGCGTCTGGGAGACTCAAGCAGCACATGGGTATGAGCGGCCACCTCCAATTCGGAGATGAGCTCACTCCGGGCTCTTCCACTACGTGGCAGAAAGCCGATATAGGCAAACCGGTCTGTTGGCAGCCCGGAAGCAGAGAGCGCTGCAATCGGACTCGATACGCCGGGCACAGGCGTCACGGAGAAACCGGCCTTACGAACCTCTCTGACCAGACGATAACCCGGATCATTGATCAGCGGGGTTCCGGCATCACTGATCAATGCCACGCTCCTGCCCGCCCGCAAATGTTCAATGATCTTTTTTGCCGCAGATGCCTCATTGTGCTCATGACATGCCAGCATCGGCGTTGATATGGCATAATGGGAAAGCAGCTTTGAACTGACCCGCGTATCTTCAGCCGCAATCAGATCAACTTCCTGCAGTGTTGTGACCGCCCGGTAGGTCATATCTCCCAGATTTCCAATGGGTGTGGCCACAATGAATAGTTGGCCTTCTTCCTTTAGATGTTTATCTTCCGTTTCCATGTGTTCTCTACCTTATCTGCGGACTCAATCCACCGCAACGCCCTGCGTGGCAGAAGCTGGAAAAGCTCCGTTGCATGCTGTTGGTTTGGCCCTTCTGCTGCTGTCAGCACTGCTGTTGAATGCCTGTGCACCGAAAAAAGAGGTTGCACTGATCACACCGGTTGAACCTGTTGTAGAGCACCCGTTCAAGCGCCTGGCTACACCACCTCAAACTGCCAATGAGATTCAGGATCTTCTGGAGCTGGCAAGGGTCTATAATGAAATCGAATCAGCACTTGCAGGACTGAGCGAACTGGCCGAACTGGCTCCGCCCCCGATGAATGAAGAGGCCGCATTCCGACGCGTTGAACTGCTGCTTGAATTCCAGTATCCGGAGGGGCCTGCTGAAGCAGAGCAGCTGATTGGGCAGTTCCCACTTCATGCCCTGGTTCCCTATACCCATTCATGGCTGGCCAGGTGGTGGAGCAACCTCGGAGATGATCGCCAGGTGCTGGTCGAATACGTCAAGCTGCTTAAACATCCGAGACTGACCCGCGAACTGGCTGAGGAGGCTCTGGACAGCGGCACCCCTATTGCCCAGCGCCTGCCTGAATGGGAGTCCATCCAGTGGTTTCTTGCCGCTGCCGATATTGATACCAACAGAAAAGAGCACTGGTTAAGATCAGCTGCGAACAGAGCTTCACTTGAAAGCATCACCAGGCTTCATAACGAGGGGCTGCTGATTGAAAAAGAGGAGATCACCTTCTATCTGTACGCTGCAAGAATCCGTCTGATGTCCGGTGATATCGATGAGGTTCGTACCATTGCCGGGCTTCTCTCAGCCAGCATGCCATTCCACGCCATTACCCGGAAGATAGAGAGGTGGGCATCGGGCATCACACAGCAGACCACCATTGGTGTGTTGCTCCCGCTAACCGGAAAGTACTCACATTATGGTGAGAAGGCACTCCGCGGCATCAGGCTGGCTCTGGCCACCGAAGTATATGGAGACAAGGTAGAGCTCTACATCGAAGATACAGGTGATGATGCAATGCGTGCTGTTAGCGCATACAAGCAGCTCATATCAGACGGTTCGGACTGGATCATCGGGCCACTGCTGACTGAGCACACAGAAGCGCTTCTCCCCTATCTTGAACCGCATGTTCCTGTTATCAGTCTGGCAAACCAGTCCGGAGTTGCCAGAAACTCACCCGAGCTCTTCATCCATACGCTTGCCAGAGAGGTTCAGGCCTCCTATATGGCTGATTTCGCCTGGCAGCAGGAAGCCCGGAAGGTTGTCGTTCTGCACGGCAATTCTTTGAGTGAAGCGCAGGAGGCCGATGCCTTTATTGAGACCTTTGAAAATCTCGGTGGTGAGGTTGTCGAACAGCTCATGCTGGAAGTGAGTATTGATAATCCTGATAGTCGCCCCGACCTGCGGGCATTGCGTGAACGAAGCGATGATGAGGAGCTGCTCGCAGAGCTCGACGAAGATGTCGCCCTCCTATCGGCTGAAACCGAACTGGAGATTCGCATGCCGATTAATTTTGATGCCGTCTATCTGGCTATGCCCGGCAAACGCGTTGCTTCACTTGCCGGACAGCTGGCCTATATCGATATTTCCGGCATCCCTCTCTATGGCAGTAACCGCTGGCAGGATGGCCATCTCCTGGATGATCGCGGACGTTACCTCTCCAGATCACGCTTCTCCAATATCAGCTTCCCGGCCGGTGACAGCAATGCTGTTCGCAGGATGCTCCGCTCATATCGTGAGATATGGGGTGCAGGCAAGCCCGGCAAGCTCTTCGGCATGGCATACGACTCCGTACTGATTGCAGCCGTTCTGGGAAGCAGGCTTGGACTCAGTGGTCAGGATGCATTCAATGGCCTGCAGGATAGTGAAGGATTTCCGGGAGTGACAGGTCATGTCCGCTTTGACAACGAAGGTATAGGCCGCAAAGAGTTTGAGGTATTCACCATCAAACGTGGCAAACTGACCCCTGCGGGATAAGTAAACGCCCACTCTTCTCGAATAACCGCTTACGATCCAAAGCAGACATTCCTAATCTGCAATATTTAATCTATATTAAATATCAAAGGGAAACATGTGGAATACCAAATAGTCATATTTTCTTAGCTTGACCCCAAGATGAGAAATGAAGAGGCGGTTCAAATGCCAAGTCAAATAATGGGCTACTACAACTCACGTAAAGAGAAACTTTTGAGGGATTTTGACAGAACATTTGCGTTGATAAAAGACTCACTTGTTGCACGATACAGTGAAAAATTCGTCAGCATTCTGCAGAGAGAGACTCGGCAGGAATATGAGAGACTCATTCCAGAAATTCCCTACATTAAAGGGGGACGAGCGAGAATGTTGAACTCCTTTCTTCTCATCACCGCCCAGGAGCTCGCAGCTTATAAGGCGATGAAGAAACAGGGGAAGCCACCAGAAGAGGCATGGGAACTGTGCCACCAGGCGCTGCGTCTAAGAGTCGCGAAAATTCCTCGGTGGAAGCGGTGGCTGTTGAAGCGTCTCATGTTTTCAAGCTTTGTGAAGATGATTATGGTGAGGCGATCGAAGCAACAGCAAACGACCTGTTTTGGTGACTTCGAGGTCGAGTACCTTATTAGTGAGGAAGGCGGTTTCGATGTGGGTGTCAATTACCTTCAATGTGGAAATTATCGCTTTGCGGTAAAACATGGGGGTGAGGCATTTGCCCCTTACATCTGTATGTCAGACATCGCCTTAAGCGATACCATGGAATGGGGCCTTACCCGCACCCAAACGCTTGCAGATGGATGTGACTACTGTGATTTCAGAATGAAGAAAGGAGCCACAACAAAAATTTCCTCGAAAACACCCAAAGTGCAGGAGACGATTGAGAGAATTCATCGCATGGAGGCTGAACAAGGCACTGCAGTGAACAACTGAACGTCGCCACTGAGCTTGGCATTAGTCATAGAACGTCCGCTTTTGCCGAAAACAGACATTCAGGCAGCATAAAAAAGGCCCCCCGTGGAGCCCTTTAAAGTTTCATTCGTATCAGTATTTATGAAACAAGTTGGCGCAACACGTACTGCAGGATACCGCCATGCTGGTAGTACTCCACCTCTTTCGGCGTATCGATGCGCACATCTACGCTGAACGGTTTCACCGAACCATCTTCAGCCGTGGCAGTCACGCTCAACTCCCTGGCGGAACCATCACCGATGCCATTGAAGTCATAGGTTTCCTGACCTGTCAGGCCCAGTGACTCGACAGACTCCCCCGCCTTGAACTGCAACGGAAGAATACCCATACCGACCAGGTTGGAACGATGGATACGCTCATAGGTCTCTGCAATCACGGCCCCTACACCCAGCAGAAGCGGGCCTTTGGCTGCCCAGTCACGTGATGAACCGGAACCATACTCCTTGCCTGCAAGGATGATGCTGGCGATGCCCTCATCCCTGTACTTCATCGCAGCATCATAGATGCTCATCTGTTCACCACCCGGCTGGTGATTGGTGACACCACCCTCGGTGCCCGGTGCCAGGCGATTACGCAGCCGGATGTTGGCAAATGTACCGCGTACCATCACCTCATGGTTACCACGGCGCGAGCCGTAGGAGTTGAAATCTTTCGGCTCCACACCGTGCTCACGCAGGTAGGTACCTGCCGGAGAGTCAGCCTTGATTGCACCGGCCGGTGAGATGAGGTCTGTGGTCACAGAATCACCCAACACAGCCAGGACGCGTGCACCCTTGATGTGAGACACCGTGCCTGCCTCTTTGGACATACCTTCAAAGTATGGTGGATGCTGGATGTAGGTGGACGATGCATCCCACGCAAAGCGATCACCGGTCGGCGCCTGCAGATTTTGCCAATTTTCATCACCGGCATAGACATTGCCGTAAGAAGCCTCGAACTGCTCAGCCGTCACGCATGAGGCCACCACATCAGCAATCTCCCGCTGGGTCGGCCAGATATCTTTCAGATAGACGTTGTTTCCATCGCGGTCCTGGCCAATCGGATCACTGTAGAGATCAATATTCATCGTGCCTGCAATCGCATAAGCCACCACCAGTGGCGGAGAGGCCAGATAGTTCATACGCACTTCGGCATGAACACGCCCTTCAAAGTTCCGGTTGCCGGAGAGCACGGATGTTACTGCAAGATCACCCTCTGCAATGGCTGCAGAGACTTCAGCAGGCAACGGGCCGGAGTTGCCGATACAGGTGGTGCAGCCATAACCGACTGTATTGAAACCCAGCTCATTCAATGGGCCGGTCAGCCCGGACTTATCAAGATATTCCGTCACGACCAGTGAACCGGGGCCGAGTGATGTTTTCACCCAGGGCGCAGATTTAAGGCCAAGCGCAGCAGCCTTCCTGGCCACCAGGCCGGCACCCAGCATCACTGATGGGTTGGAGGTGTTGGTGCAGGAGGTGATGGCAGCAATGACAACTGCGCCATCCTCAATGGTCACTTCCTGGCCGTCGATAGATGTCTTAACCGGTTTGGTGGTAATACCCGCCTCTCTCTTCACCAGCTCTACGGCCTCAAGATATTTCGCCCTGGACTCGGTCAGAGCAATGCGATCCTGTGGGCGCTTGTGGCCTGCCAGAGAAGGCACGATAGTGGACATATCCAGTTCAACATATTCGCTGTAGATCGCCTCTACAGAGGCTTCATCGCGCCCGCCTGTGCGGAAAAGACCCTGAGCTTTTGCATAAGCTTCAACCAGCGCGATATTCTCTTCTGGACGTTTGGAGAGGCGCAGGTAGTTCAGTGTCTCATCATCAATCGGAAAGATTCCGCAAGTTGCACCATATTCAGGCGCCATGTTGGCG
>PVMS01036309.1_pt1 | contig 10469 bp, 5 predicted proteins | sample 1853461 | NCBI WGS metagenome assembly PVMS01 (sample SAMN08582032, study PRJNA380276) | Marine sediment metagenome, whole genome shotgun sequencing project. | isolation source: ocean sediment barecode stripped | collected 2017
CGAACCCGGACAATCCGACACCCATGGTTCGGCTCAGCGAGCGTAGCAATCCGCATTCCGACTATGAGGTCCTGGTAAAGCTCGAAGGGATGAACCCGTTCGGTTCCATCAAAGACCGCACTGCCCTCTACATGCTGATAGGCCTGCAGCTCGAAGCGCACCAGACACTGGTTGAGCCGTCGGCCGGCAATACAGGCGTTGCCCTCGCTGCAATGGCCAATGCCCAGAACATGCCGGTCGAGATTGCAGTACCGGATGGCGCACCGGAAGAGCAAAAAGCGCTGCTGAATTTTCTTGGCGTCGAGTTGATCGAGGTGGAAGACGAGCTTTGCCCGATATTTCCGTCGGAAGGTGCTCGCGGCGTGGTCAAGAGCATGGTTGAAAGCGAGGCATACGGTGGCAAGTACGTCAGCCCGAATCAGTATGAGAGCGAACTCAACGTAGAGGCGCACTACCGCACCACCGGGCCGGAGATCTGGAAGCAGACGAACGGGGAAATCGACTATTTCTTCGCCGGAATTGGTACGGGTGGCACGATCAGTGGCGTCGGTCGTTTTCTCAAGGAGAAGAACCCCAACATCAAGATTATTGGTGTTGAGCCAGCCAGCCGCCAACACAATCTTTCGGGCCTGAAGCGCATCACCGGGTTGCCAGACGAACACTTCCCGAAAATCCTTGATCGGGATTTGCTCGACGACCTCATCTCGGTCACTGACGAGGATGCATACAAGGCCGGTATTGAACTGGCGCGGAAGGAAGGCATCATGGTGGGGCCGACCACAGGTGCGGTTTTATACGCAGCCCTGCACGCGGATATCCCGAAAAACGGCAAGGCCGTTTTGATCTCTGCCGACAATGCAGCGAAATACGTCAGCGCCTACGCAAAATACCTTTGAACTACGGGGACAGTTTTAAATCCGGGACAGTTTACTTAATTGACCTATGTCATGATGACTCACGCCGCGCAACGAATTAAGTAAACTGTCCCGGATTTAAAACTGTCCCCGTAGTTATTTCCACTTCCATTGCGTGTCGATCATCAGGCGATTGTAGTCGCTCCTGTTGCCGCTGCTGACGTCGACTTCATTGATGAAGTACTGCGCGCCGATGGCCCATGTTTTGTTGACGCCATACGTGAACTTGAGGAAGTGACCCTTGTTGTCGGTGCCACCGCCGGCGAAATCGGAGTCGGTCAGAAGGCCAAGCATCGCGTCCGCTTCTTTTTCTGCATAGAAATAAGAAAACTGCATCTGGCCACGGTCTTTGGCCTGGCCGACTCGCGTACCCATGGTCCAGCCGGTGTTGTTTTCGTCGGGGTCGCTATTGTTAACGTAGTCAAAGAAGACAGACGATGGCCAATTGCCGATATCAAATGCTGCTTCAGCGAAGACCTCGGTCAGCAAATAGTCGTACAGGTAGACACAATCGGTGTCAGGCGTGCTGCCGCAAGCAAGCCCACCCGCTTCCACTGCCGTATTGCCGAAGTAGTCACCCGGGTCGCCGGGATCGCCGAAAGGAGTTCTTTTGCCCTTGGTCTGAATCGAGTAGTAGCCCAGCCCACCGGTCAGTTTCATGCCGCCAATCTCACCTTTCGCCCCAATCTGACCACCCCAGCTAAATGCGTCGTCGCCCGTCTTGCTGTCGCTCTCAAGCCAGGTGCCAATCGCATTGGCGAAAAACCAGTTACGCTTGTAGGTCGCGGCCAGTCCCTCGGGCGTCCAGTCTCCGTCCCACATCAATGCTTGTTTGCCCACTCGAGTGAGCGGGTTCTTGTACTTGCCGGCGATCAGATGCAGACCCTCGGCCACCTCCCAGTCTGCGTATGCCAGGTTGAGAACGATATTCTTGGATGAACCGCCGGCTCCCAACGTCTGGTTGGTGGACACGGGATCGTCGCCGCCAGTCGCAAGGCCGAAGCCGACTTCAACGTCATCCGTCAAATCCGCCCGAATATTCGCGCGTGCACGAATGCGGTTGCGCCGCCGCGAGTCCTTGCCCTCCACGTCAATTCTCTCGTAGCGATACCGGAAATCACCGTCCATCCGGATGCTGTTGGTCCACGAACCTGAGGCCGCATCCGCTACCGTATGCTTAACTTCGACAATGCTGGTTCGGACTTCAGCAACGTCTGCTCCAGTCTGGGACTGAGTGCGCTTGAGTTCCGCATTTTCCGCGGCAAGCGCATCGAGCCGCTCTGACATGGCCGCAAGCTGCTGGCGCATCAATTCGAGATCCTCATCGGTGACGGCGGCAAGGGCTGCCGGTGCCACAAACACACTGCTTGCTAACAACAGGAAAGACATTCGTATCATTTCTTACTCCGGTAATCGTGAATGTTGATTTACGGTATCAACGCTGGCTGGTCGATCCACCGGCGCCAGCGGCTCTCCGGATTGCATGCGCCTAATTTTCGGACTATTTCATTACAGTTTCGTTACAGAAATGACCCTTAGTCCCGGCCATATCGGTTCCGGCACGGCAGTTGCCACCATCAATACTGCACGAAATGTGACGCATTTGGCGGTCTGAGACCTGCCATATACAACATAATGTGGCACTATTCAGCAGGCTGCTTGAAGCAGCAGTACCGTGGAAGACCAGGCGGGAAAAACCGGAGATTGACAGATGGGCGAGATCACAACGATTAGGTCTTTGATTCTGCTAGGATTCTGCTGTGTGGTTAATTCGGCCGCGAATGCTGGCGAATGGTATGCGACCCCATCTATCGTTTACACCAATGACGACGCCGATCGCCTCGCCGACGACGGCATCAATGGCGGTCAGATCGCCGTTGGCTGGAAAATGTCCGATCGATGGTACTTCGAGGGAATGACCGGCTATTCGAGCATGGGCGCATATACGATAAGCGCCCCGGTTGTTCGTGATGATATTAGTATCTGGGAAGTTTCTGCAAACGCGCTATTCTCACTTGGCCCCGAGACGCGCCTGAACCCGTATTTGATCGGCGGAATTGGCTTCATGAGCACCAGCTCGAATTTCGCGAGGGCCGAGAATTCCACGCTCATCAATCTCGGTGCCGGTGTGCTGTGGCAATTCGGTAACAGCCCCATGTCCCTGCGACTTGAGTATCGCGGGCGCTTCGAGGTTTTCAATACATTGACCTATACCGATCAAATTGCCTCGCTTGGCGTGCAATGGGCGTTTGGCAGGGAAAAAGCAGCGCTCCCCGTACCGCCGTCCGAAGTTGACGGCGATGATGATGGCGATGGAGTCCTGAACAGTCGTGACGCCTGTCCCGATACGCCCGCCGGCCAGATTGTCGGCACAAATGGTTGCCCTCTCGATACTGACGAAGACGGGGTGATCGATAGTCTTGACCAATGTCCGTATACCGTCCAGGGTGTGCGTGTTGACGATAACGGTTGTGAGTTCGACAGTGACGGTGACAACGTTGTTGACCGACGCGATGCCTGTCCGAATACCACACCGGGTGTGCCGGTCGACACAAATGGATGTGAGATACGTGCAGTCATCGATCTGCCCAGTGTGAATTTCCATAACAACTCTGACCGTCTTGTCGACGGTGTTGAAGCAGAGCTTAATGCGGCGGCGGCAACACTGCGATTGAACAGGAACCTGAAGGTGGAAGTTGCCGGGTACACTGACAGCTCTGGCAGTGCCACGCATAACCTCGGACTTTCCGATCGACGCGCAAATACTGTCAGGGACTACCTGATCAAGCTGGGTGTAGATCCCGAGATGCTCGACGCGAGGGGGTATGGTGAAGCCGATCCGATCGCGGATAACGCAACCGCAGAGGGCCGGGAGCGCAATCGTCGCGTCGAACTTCATATTGAAAGCCGTTAACGCAACGATCTTTGCTCGCTGAAAAATACGGCCGCCAAAAGGCGGCCGTATTCATTTGGACTCGCCGGTATACTGACTTATTCCTTGATATCCTCCAGGGCGAGGAAGAAAGAAAAGTACAGCGCAGTATCTTCTATCCTGTTAAATCGACCCGTTTTGCCGCTGTGCCCGGCAGACATGTCGGTTTTCAACAATAATAAATTGTCATCCGTCTTGAGTTCACGAAGTTTGGCGACCCACTTGGCCGGCTCCCAGTACTGCACCTGGGAATCATGCAGGCCGGTGGTTACCAGCATGTTCGGGTAATCCATTTCCCGAATATTGTCGTAGGGCGAATACGATTTCATGTAATCGTAGAACTCTTTTTCTGCCGGGTTACCCCACTCGTCCCATTCGCCAGCGGTTAGTGGAATATCTTCGTCCAACATGGTGGTAATGACATCAACGAATGGCACTCTCGTGGAGATTCCGTTGTAGAGTTCCGGTGCCATGTTGATTACGGCGCCCATTAGCAGCCCGCCGGCACTGCCGCCCTGCGCGTATAGATGCTCCGGTGACGTGTATCCTTCCTCAATCAGAAATTTCGACACATCGATGAAGTCGGTGAAGGTGTTCTTTTTATTGAGCTGGCGGCCGTCGTAATACCATTCACGGCCCATTTCCGAGCCGCCACGAATGTGCGCAGTCGCATAAATGAATCCACGATCGAGCAAGCTCAGAATGTTGGCGCTGAAATACGGCTCCAAGCTGTAACCATAGGATCCATAGCCATACTGGAATAATGGATTTTGGCCGTTTTTCTCCATGCCCTTCCTGTAGACGATCGATATGGGGATCTGCGTACCATCACGCGCGGTCGCAAACAAACGGTGTGTTTCGTAATTATCACTATCGAAACTACCCAATACCGCACGCTCTTTTATCAGCCGATGTTCCTTGTCTTCCATGTTGAAATCGTAAGTGGATTCCGGGGTTGTCATAGATTCGTAGACATAGCGAAACCAGGCAGTGTCGAACTCGCGGTTGCTGCCAGCATAGGCGGTGTAAACTTCCTCGCCGAATTCCATGCGAAATGCGTCACCAGTGGCACGCTCGATGATCTCCATTTGTTTCAGGCCGTTCTCGACGAGTGTGAGTACCAGGAAATCCTTGAATACCTCGACGTCCTCGATCAATGCATCATCGCGATGTCCAACCACTTCCATCCAGGCGTCTTTGGACCGGTCATCCAGAGGTGCCTCCAAAAGGCGGAAATTCTTCGCGTTGTCATTTGACAGCACGTAAAAACGATCACCGCCATCTGTGAGGCGGTATTCGTGATCCGATTCACGGGGCAGGAATACGGTCGGCTTGTCGTTCGGCCAGTCGGCGGACAGGTAGCGCACCTCGGTCGACAAGGTCTGTTCGCTCGCCAGGTAAAAGAATCGACCGGACAGAGATTTACCAACGCTCAGGTAATTGGTTTCGTCCTCTTCCTCATAGACCAGGACATCATCTTCGTCGCCAAGCGTGTGGCGCAGAATCTGATACGCGCGCAGGGTTTCCGGGTCCTGCCTCGCATAGAGAATCGTCTCGTTATCATTTGCCCATTGGAAATTGCTGGTTACGCTCTCGACGATATCCGGAAGCTCTTCCCCGGTGTTGAGATCCAGAAAATGCAATTCGTAGAAGCGCCGGCCCCGGGTGTCGACACCGTAAGCGGCGATCCGGTCATCCGGGCTGACCCTGAACCCTGAAACCTGGAAGTACTCGGCATCAGCAGCCAGTTGGTTCACATCCAGCAATATTTGCTCGTCGGCATCCAGCGAACCTTTCTTGCGGGCGTAGATCGGATACTCGCCGCCTTCGACATAGCGGTAGTAATAATAGTAGTCGCCACGCTTATATGGTGCGGATTCCTCGTCTTCCTTCATGCGAGAGCGAATCTCATCAATCAAGATGGTCTGCATACCCTGCATCGGCTCCATCATTTTTTCCGTATATGCGTTTTCGGAATCCAGGTATGCAATGACATCCGGGTTCTCCCGCTCCCGCAGCCAATAGTAATTGTCGATACGAACATCGCCGTGTAGCTCCATCTCAAATGGCTTTTTCTCAGGCATCGGTCCTCCGGATTGTTCACTGGTACAAGCGGCTAGCAGTGCCGTCATTACTAATAAGGGTATTGCTCTGGTCATCGAAAACCTTCCCACGCTATAGAATTGGAGCGGCGCATTATGCCACTTCGCCGGCAGCCTGTGCAGACGACCAGGCCCATTGAAAATTGAAGCCGCCCAGGTGCCCCGTTACATCGACCACTTCGCCGATGCAGTAGAGACCGGGCTGCTTCCTGGACTCCATGGTCCTGGATGACAGTTCGTCGGTGTCGATACCGCCCAGGGTCACTTCCGCGGTGCGGTAGCCTTCCGTGGCCGCTGGTTTTAGTGCCCAGTCGTGCAGCTCTGATGCTATTTCCCGCAAAACCCCATTGGGAATCTCAGCCAGGGGTTTGTCGGCCACCTTGTTCCAGAATAGCTGCTGCAACTCCAGGACCAGCGCCCGGGGAAGAGCTTCGGACAATATGGTACGTAACAGCGCCCTGGGTTGAGTAGTTTTGGCAGCCAATAACAACGATGCGGCATCGTATCCGGGGAACAGATCCAGGTGGACTTCGTCGCCGGGATTCCAGTAGCTGGACAATTGAAGCGCAGCCGGACCGCTTAAGCCGCGGTGCGTAAACAGGATGCTTTCTGCAAAAGAAACGCCACCCAAACTGAGGATCGCAGGCACACTTATGCCGGACAAGCGCCCCGTCATCTCGTGCGTTGCACCTGAGAACGTAAACGGCACAAGGCCGGCACGGGTCTCGCGCAATTTCAACTCGAATTGCCTGGCCAGGCGATAGCCAAAATCAGATGCACCCATCTTCGGTATGGATAAACCGCCGGTGGCCACTACCAGTGATGCCGCCGTGAAATCACCCTGGGCGCTGCCTATACAGAAACGTTCATCTTTTTCGACGGACGTGATGCCACACCTGGTGACTATGCGCACACTTGCTTGTTGACACTCCGTCTCCAGCATGGCGAGAATATTTTTCGAAGATTCATCGCAAAATAACTGCCCAGCCGTTTTTTCGTGATAGGCGATGCCGTGGTTCTCGACCAGTGCGATGAAGTCCCACTGTGTATAGCGACTCAATGCAGATATGCAAAAGTTTGGATTAGCGGAAATGAATTGTGACGGCTCGCAATGCAGATTGGTGAAATTGCAGCGCCCGCCACCGGACATGAGTATTTTCTTGCCGATCTTGTTTGAGCCTTCGAGCACCAACACCCGCCGGCCACGACTTCCTGCAGCGATGGCGCACATCAGTCCGGCGGCGCCACCGCCCAGGACAATTACATCGTAGTTATTCACGGCTCGGTACTGCTACCGGGCGAAAGCCTCAGTTGGTGTTCGGCAGGAAGCTGTAGTTCTTTTCAAACTCCAGCATCTGGTCGGTGAAGTTGTCCGGATATTCAACCAGCACATCAACAATCTCGCCATTCTCTTCCACGGGCACCAGTCGCGGCTGCATAAAACCAGAGTAGGGCGCGATGTTCAGCGGTTCTATTCGAGCAAGAACCTCTTTGTGAAGAGCGGGGTCGACTTTGACGCCGTAGGTCTCGACCAATGCCTTGCCAGCCTCGTAATCGCCTTCCGATTTTATGCGCTGAATTTCGCGCAAGAGCTCGCCAAACAACACACGCAACGCATCGTAGTCACGAATAACGAAATACGTTTTTCCGTCTTCCACGATTTTTTCGATGACGTTGTCTTCCAGCCCCCGTTCGTATACCCAGCCCGCAATGAGCTGACGGTTGCGCATATGAGCCTCTTCAATGTCGTCACCAGGTTTGAGCCGATATAGTTGCGTCATCAAACCGTTTCGAATGGTCACATCGTATTCGGCTTTGCCGACCTCAAGTGAAGGCATGACGCCCAGTTCGACCAGCTTCGGGTCCAGGATAAAGTAAGCTGCAACCAGATCCGCGCGTGCCTCCTCCAATGTTGAGGAATAACTCTTCAGCGTTTCCTTCGGTGTGCCAACTTCGTCGTTGATCTGACCGGATGCATGCCCGATCACTTCATGCAGATCTGTATGAAGAAGCGCTGCCAGGCCACCATGTTTCTTGTTGCGCGCCTTCTGCTCGTCGGTATACGAAAACTCGGCATGCAAACCGCTTGCAGCAGAGGAGATTTCGTACGACTCCATAATGTTGCCAAGCGTAACTGACTTGGAGCCATGCTCTTTTCGAATCCAGTTGGCGTTTGGCAGGTTGATACCGATAGGTGTGGCAGGCGCTGAATCGCCACCTTCCATCACGATGGTTATTACCTTGGCAGAAATGCCTACGACGCTGGCTTTCTTGTGTTCATCCATGATCGGTGAGTTATCTTCGAACCATTGAACTGAGTCGGCGATCGTGGCGATTCTATGGGTTGCAACCAGGTCACGAATTGAGACGACGGCTTCCCAGGAGCCGCGATAACCGAGTGGGTCACCGTAAACTTCGGTAAAGCCGTTTACGGTATCGATTCGTGATTCGGAATCGGCAACCCAGGCGATGTTGTACTCGTCATAGTCTCTAAGGTCGCCGCTGTAATAATACTTGATGAGCTTGTCGATCCAGGACTTCTGCAAGTCATTCTCGGCGACAGTCGATGCTTTCTCCAGCCAGCGAACGACCTCTTCAATTGCCGGGCTGTACATGCCGCCGACCTTCCAGACCCTCTCGACGACTTCACCATCGATTTTCGCGAGTTGAGAGTTCAACCCCCAGGAAACAGGGCGTACCGGATCAGCGTCGAATTTTTCTGCGTAAAAGGCGGCAGCTTCTTCTGCTGATACATCGGAGTAGAAGTTGGTTGCAGATGCGCGTAACTGATCGATGTCTGGCGACAGGTTGACCTTTTTCGCCCCAACATTCGGATCGAAGATGGGCCCTTGCAAGAACGCCAGCAGCTGGTCGACAGTCTGTCCTTCGTCCAGCGGAAGAAGTGCTTCGTCACTCTGCTTTGTCATTAGTGCAAGTGCTTCCGGAGTGAACTCCGGCAGCATCTTGTCCGACGAATAATTATGATGAACGCCGTTCGCAAACCACACACGCTTGGCATAGTTATGAAGTTTGGCGAAGTCCTCGCTGTCACGATCTCCGATGTAGGAAGAAACGATTGCGGAAAGCAATCGCCGAATGCGTAGATTGTGCTTGTAGTTCTGGTCGTAAATGATGTCGTGGCCGGACAGGGCGGCTTGCGACAGGTAATAGGCCAGTTTCTTCTCCTGCAGGGAGAGTTCATCAAACCCCGGCACGTCATAACGCAGGATTTTGACATCGGCGAAGCGATCTACCTCGACGTGAAACACATCCTCTACAACGTCTTTTTGTTGGTCGGAAACGTCTGTCTCTGCCGGACCCTTATCCTGTCCGCAGGCTGTCAGTAACAATGCCGCCGCGACGGCTGCTAATTTATTCACGGGAACCCCTTTATAAAATTCGATGATTTGACGACTGTCGAAAACAGGCCGTATTGTGGGTGAAAACACCCTTTCTTCCAAGTTATTGGGCAGCCCGGAAGAAAATAGTTCCCTGAAATTGGCACCCTACAGATTGAAGAATAGAGGTTTTACTACTCTAATGCCTGATAAACCAACGTCTTGAACACCTGCGCTATGTCAGACTGGATAGGCCGGCCCTGGGACATAAACACGGCAACCAGGCCTTCCCGGGGATCTACCCAATAGCTCGTGTAGAAAGCACCGCCCCAGGAATACGCCCCGACTGAGCCGAGGTTGTCCCCTTTGCCCAGGTCGCTGATGACCACAAAGCCCAAGCCGAAATCCGGAGTCTGATCGTCATCCCAATCGATCCGCGGCGTGCGCATCAGTTCAACTGACTTCCTGCTCAAAATTCGAACACCCTCCAGTTGTCCGTCGTTCAACAGCATCTGAACGAAGCGGCCATAGTCATAGGCAGTAGACGAGAGTCCGGCGCCCCCCGAAAAATACGTCCGTGCTCCGACGATAGGGTAGTTCGGATCGATCATCGTCAAGCTGGATTCGTCGCCCTTTGCGACGGTCAGGCCTTCTCCATCGACATGCGAATAAAGTGTAACCAGTCGATCATGTTTGTCGGCGGGCAAATAAAACCAGGTATCCTCCATTCCCAGTGGACCGGTTATGTGATCGGCGAAAAACTGATCGAGCGGTTGGCCGGATACGACTTCAATCAGGCGCCCGAGCACGTCCGTACTCAGGCTGTAGTTGAATTTCGAGCCGGGTTCAAACAGCAACGGCTGCTTGGCCAGAAGCTCGATATTGTCCGCAAGCACGAGTTGATTGGCCGTCAGGCCGTCGATGATGCCGGCGTCGCTGTATGTTTTCTGCAATTTTCCCGGTATGAATTTGTAGGCTAATCCGGATGTGTGAGTGAGCAAGTCGATAATTCGAATCTGCTTTTCAGCCGGTACAGTGGCAACAACCGAGCTATCGTCGTCAACCTCAGACACGATCCGCATCGTGGAAAATTCAGGCAGGAATTCTGATACCGGGTCACCGAGGCCAAAGTGACCCTGCTCGTACAGCATCATGATGCCCGTGGATGTAATGGCTTTGGTCA
>PVMS01012565.1_pt1 | contig 10468 bp, 9 predicted proteins | sample 1853461 | NCBI WGS metagenome assembly PVMS01 (sample SAMN08582032, study PRJNA380276) | Marine sediment metagenome, whole genome shotgun sequencing project. | isolation source: ocean sediment barecode stripped | collected 2017
CGCCAGCTGAGCCATCAAAAGAAGCAAGAGATTTAACTTTTTTTGCGATAACTGCCTTGCTGCCGCCCACAGGGATAATTTCAATTGAAACGGTGCCTTCCGCAAAACCGGTGCCGGCATCCCAGCGGCCAACCTTGCCGAAGGCCGTTTCCCAGGAAACCGATTTTTCGTCGTTCTTGAAAAACGACGCATAGATTCCGGCCCCGAACTGGAAGCGGCCGTTAGCGTAGCTGAACATCGCCTCGAAATTATCGGTGTTCCAGTCAACCGGCGCCGCGATGCCGACCGAACGTGCGTTGGCGCCGTCATAACCGATGACCGCCCAGGTGGCGCGGGTGCCATCCTTGACCTCATGTTTGTAGTCAATGGACATGTTCCAGTGGGCGCCCAGTTTGAGGGCATACTCCAGCTTCATGGACTTGCGCTCGGTTCTCATCTTGACCGGGCTGAGATATTCATCGAGCTTGAAAAAGCCGCGCGTGGTGTAGCTGCCCGGGGCGACTTCCCAGCCATCCGGAAGGGTCAGGTCACCGCTGCCCGCGCCGAGGTAAATGCTTTCGCCGTTGCGCCAGTTGTTGTTGGGCGTCTGGCGGTAGTCGAAGGTGAAGCGTTGTTTTCCCTGTTGCCGGAAATCGAACTCCAGGCGGCGGGAATCCAGCCCGACCCGCCAGCCTTCGAAGCGCCAGCGGGTGGGGTCGCCGCTGTTCCATTCCGGCCGTTTTTCAAGCCGGAAGTCGAACAAGAGATAGGCTTCCGAATCAGTCAGGCCGGTGTACTTGCCATAGCGGTATGAGTCCTCGTCCAGGTAGTAAATTCCGACATCGACCTCGTTGTCGACAGTCGATTTCTTTTCCTCTTTGGCTTCGGTTTTATCCTTGGCTTTTGCATCTTCATCCTTTTTTTCCTGCGCCCACGTGGCCAGCGGAAGTGCCAGGAAAACAAGGGCTATCACGCTCAGGGTTTGCTTTAATTTGGTCTTCATTGTGTAGTTCCTCACCATGTTCGCTCCGCTCATCGGGTCAGCCCAAGGCCGGATGGGTGATTGGATCCATGAACCTGGTTATGGCAGTTCAGACACTGGCCGGCCAGTATTTGCGGGGCGACACCCTGGGGCGGGATATCCGAACCGCTGTAAGCGGAGCTGGGGTGATTCCAGGCAGAGTGGCATTGCTGGCACAGCCAGGGCCCGCGCCCCGACAGCAGTGGCTCGTAGTTCGAGCCGTGTGGTGTGTGGCAATTGGTGCAGTCTTCGCGCACCGGTTGGTGCTCCCACAGGAACGGGCCGCGTTTTTCAGCGTGGCATTCGTAGCAGGTCTCGTTAATCGTGTTGTGGATCAGGCTGCCTCGCCCCGCGGATCCATGCGGCTGGTGACAGTCCGTGCAGGCCATCAGGCCGGTGTGGGACATCATCCCGGTGCCCGTGGCGACCGGGTGACGGGACTGGCGCAGGAACTGGGCACGCTGCTCCTGGTGGCACTGGTAGCAAACACCCGGCTGGGTATCCAGTGAAAGCACCGGGTCGTTTTCGGTATGCAGATCGTGGCAGTCTACGCAGGCGTTGCCTTCCACATCGTGAATGCTGCCCATCCAGTGGAAGCGGTTCTGATCATCATGACAACCCAGGCACACCGCGTTTTTCTCATCGGCCGGGGTGTCTTCGCTAAACGTCATGGGTGGTGGCAGGCGGGAACCGTCCTTTTGCCGCTTGGTGTGAGTCTTGGCCGGGCCATGGCAGGCTTCGCAATCGTGATTGCCATCGGCAAACGGTGTTCTCGGATCAGCGGTTGAGCCCATCGGCGACAGGAAAATCTCGTGCGCCGGCTTATCCCTGCCTTCCCTGTGGCAGGTCATGCACTGCTTGACGCCCTTGGAGTATTCAGCCGCTGCGGCAGATTCTTCTTCACCAGCCGCCAGCGCCGGGCCGGCCAAAGCGAAGCACAGAACCATTGCCACCATGGCGGTCACTGCCGTGAAAGCGCGCCCGGTATCTGATTTCCCAATATCTGACTTGTTGATCATGTTCCTGCTCACTCTGTTAAAACCCGCCCTGGAGCGTCTTAAAATAATTAAGAAAAGCCGCCGTCAGCAGTGCTGGCGGCGGCCTGTAGTTTAAGCTGAAATATCAATTGTCCTGAGCGCCCTGGTCTATCCACAGCCGGATGGTTTCAAGTTCTTTTCTGCTGGCGCCTGTCATCTTGCCGTGCGGCATGCTGATCGATGGATCGGCACGCCCTTCCATCAACACCAGCATGTTGCTGCCGGCGCTGTCGCCGGCAATGACCATGGGGCCGTGCTTGGTGCCTTTCATTACGCCGGCATAGTTTTCCAGGTTGAAGCCGCTTGCGATCAAACCTTCACCACCCGCCTGGTGGCATTCGATGCAGTATTTGTCAATGATCGGCTTCACATCCTGGGAAAAGCTGACGGTTTCTTCACTCTTGCAGCCGGCCAGGGCAATCAGCATCAGGACCAGCAGTGTCATCATGCCAGCAGCTCTATTAAACTTGATCATCAGTATCTCCCGGTCTCCATGGTTCCTGTTGGTATTATCAGGATGCCAGATCGTGCTGTCGTGCCGTGGAAGCAGCTGTTGGTACAGCTTAGCACCTGGCTGAATTTGACTCAAAATTACGCTGGCGGGGGCCTTCTACGCATGATGCATGTCAACTAAATGAAATTCTTGAAGCACTGGCGCCCGAAAAAAGTTTAAATTCTGAATCATTAAGCTGACCTGACGGCCAGCCGTGACATTTTGGAGTGGTATTACAGGTGAAAATATCGATCGTTGGAGCAGGGATATCAGGCCTGGCGACCGCCCAGGCTATCCTTTCCAGGAATCCACAGGCGGAGGTCGGGATCTTTGAATCCGATCAGCGCGTGGGCGGAAAAGTCTGGACCGAGATCAGCCCCGAGGGTTTTATATGTGAGGGCGGCGTCAACGGCTTTCTCGACAAGATTCCCAGGACCCTGGAGCTGTGCGAAGAAGTCGGGCTTGAGCCGGTTCGGGCCAACGCTGCCGCCCAGAAGCGATATGTCTTCAGCGAGCAGGAATTGCATAAACTGCCGGAGAAACCACCGGAATTCCTTAAATCGAAACTGTTGAGTGTCCCGGGGCGCCTGCGCGTGCTGTGGGAAATGGTGGCAGGTGGAACCGACAAGGAAGATGAAACCCTGGCCGAATTCGGAACCCGGCGCCTGGGACGTGAAGCTTTTGAAAAACTGATCGACCCGATGGCCTCGGGCGTATTCGCCGGGGATGCCCGCAAGCTGAGTGTGAAGAGCTGTTTCCCGCGCATCTGCGAGGTGGAAAGCGAATACGGCAGCCTGATCCGCGGCCTGATCAAATTGCAGATAAAGGCACGCCGGGCCGGCGCTAAAAACACACCGAGTGCCGGACCCGGGGGCACACTCACCTCATTTGACCAGGGCATGAGTGTGCTGACCGACACCCTGGCGGAGAAACTGGGGCCCCGGATTCGCACCCAATCGCCAGTCTCTTCTGTTTCACGCAACGGGGCCGGATACACCCTGCACATGGCGGATGGCCCGGACCAGGAAAGCGAGGTGCTGATCCTGGCGGTGCCGGCCTACGTTCAGTCGCGCATTCTGCAGGATTATGAGCCTGAGCTGACCGGCTTGCTCGACGGCATCCAATACCCGGCGCTCTCGGTGGTCTGTTTTGGCTACAGCAAGGCCCGCATCGGGCCACACCTCGATGGCTTCGGCTTTCTGGTGCCGTCAAGGGAGCAGCGCTCAATCCTGGGCACCATCATCGATTCCAACGTGTTCCCGGGGCGGGCGCCGGAAGGATCGGTGCTGTACCGTAGCATGGTGGGTGGCGCCAGGACGCCGCAGTTGGCCGACCTGCCTGATGAGCAGTTGACCGACCGGATCAAGGCTGATTTGAAGGACATCACCGGTCTCACGGCCGAGCCTGAATTCACCCGGATATTCCGTCACCACAAGGCCATCCCCCAGTACAACGTGGGGCATGCCGCGCGGCTGGAGGCTATCGGGCAGATTCTGAGCCGCCACCCCGGCCTGGTGCTGACGGGCAATGCGTTCCGCGGCGTCAGCCTGAATGATTGTATCGTCAATGCCTGGAAAACAGCCGAATCGCTGGTGCCGGCAGCCGTTAATGGCAGGGAGTCATGAACAGGAACAGTCTTAAATTCAAGGTCGGATTCTACCTGGTGATTGCACTGACGCTGGCCGTGTTTGTTTTCACTTTCCAGGTGGTGCGCAGCAACCGGGCGCAACTGCTGCAGCAGGCGGTCAGTCACGCCGCCCAGTTATCCGAAACGCTGATCAAGAGCACGCGTTTCGCCATGCTGGAAAACAAACCTTCCTTTATCGACCGGATCGTCGCGGATGTCGGCGCCCTCGAAGACATCGACAGGGTCCGGATTCTGAGTAAAAACGGTACCATCATTCATTCTTCCCACACAGCGGAAATCGGCATGCAGGTGGACCAGGAGGCAGAATCCTGCCTGGGCTGTCACCTGGATGAAAAATCGCGGAAACAAACCCTCAATACAGCCCGGCCACGGATTTTCTCGGATTCGCAAGGAAAACGCATGCTCGGCACCACGGCGGTCATTCGCAACGAGCCGTCGTGCTCGAACGGTGGCTGCCACGAGCACGCTGAAAATCAGTCCATGCTCGGCGTGCTGGATATCGTTTATCCACTGGACAAGATTGAACAGGACATTCGCAAAAGTACTTTCACCATCATCGGCCTGGCGCTGGGTTTCGTCATTGCGGTTGCGCTGCTGGTTACCTTGCTGGTAAACCGCTTTGTGTACCTGCCGTTGCGCGATCTGGAAGCAGGGGCCGGAAGGCTTGCTGCGGGCGACCTGGAGAAAACCATCCCGGTTCGCAGCAAGGATGAATTCGGTCAACTCGCAGCCTCATTCAACAGCATGACCGGGGCTTTGCGAAAATCGCGCGCGGAACTGCAGGAGTGGGGCAATACGCTGGAAGAAAAAGTAGAAGAAGCGACCCGTGAACTGCAACTCGCCCAAGCCGAGACCGCGCGCGGAGAGAAACTGGCCTCGGTCGGCCTGCTGGCGGCCGGGATAGCGCATGAATTGAACAACCCGCTGACCGGCGTCCTCACTTTTTCCCACCTGGTGCGCAAACAGATGCCGGCAGGGAGTGCGGAGGCCGAGGACCTGGCCCTGGTGATCCAGGAGACCAAGCGCTGTGCCGCCATCATCAGGCGATTACTGGATTTTGCCCGCGAAAAAACACCGGAGAAGAAATTTTCCGACATCAATGAACTGATGAGCGAAACTGCCCGCCTGATCGAACAGTCAGCGCAACTCGAAGATATTGATATCATAATGGACCTCGATGAAGATTTACCCGCCATCTGGATTGACGAGGACCTGATCAGGCAGGTGTTCATGAATGTGCTGGTCAATGCGCAACACGCCATCGAGGGTAAGGGCAGCATCACCATTCGAACTCGCTACTGTCCCGAATACAGGCCGGCTGAGGCCGGCGCCGGGATCGTTCCGATGGTCCGGGTCACCGTGACGGACACAGGCTGCGGCATACCGGAAGCGGACCTGCAGCGAATTTTCGACCCCTTCTTCACCACCAAGGGAGTCGGAAAGGGCACCGGCCTGGGCCTGTCCGTCAGCCATGGCACGGTGCGCGCGCATGGTGGAGAATTCGAGGTGGAAAGCACCGTGGGGGAAGGATCGCGATTCCGCATCTACCTTCCGGTCGGAGCAGCCGATGCCAGTAACAATGGGAGTAAGGAATGAACGGGCGAATATTGATCGTTGACGACGAAGAAATCGTCATCAAGAGTTGCCTGCGCATCCTCGCTGCGGATGGCTATGAGGTCGATACTTCCAGAGATGGCCTGGATGCCCTGAGGAAAGTCCATGAGAAAAACTACGATGTGCTGATCCTCGACATCAAGATGCCGAAAATGGACGGCATGGAAGTGCTGCAGCGGGTCAAAGAGGCCAAGCCCGATGTCGACGTCATCATGATCACCGGCCTGCACGATATCGAAACCGCCGTGCAGGCAATGAAGATGGGCGCTTTCGACTACCTGCCCAAGCCCTTTGAGCCCGATGAATTCCAGATAGTGGTGGCCAGGGCCTTTGAGCGCCGGCGCCTGATGCAGGAAAATATCTCGTTGAAAAGCGAGGTCAGCGCCAAGTACCGTTTTGATAACATCATCGGCGCCAGCCCCCCGATGCAGAGCGTCTATCGCCTGATCGCGCGTTGCGCCCCCACCAACAGCACCGTGATGCTCAGGGGAGACAGCGGCACCGGCAAAGAGCTGATTGCCCGCGCCATTCATTACAACAGCCTGCGCAAGGACAAGTCCTTTGTAACGGTCGATTGCACCTCACTGAGCGAGAATTTGCTCGAAAGTGAGCTGTTCGGACACGTCAGGGGTTCCTTCACAGGCGCCGTGAGCGATAAAAGAGGCCTGTTCCAGACAGCCGATGGCGGCACCCTGTTTCTGGATGAGATCGGCAATATTTCTCTTTCAACACAGGCCAAACTCCTGCGTTTTATCGAGGAGCGGGAATTCAAATCAGTCGGGGACACGCGCATGAAGAGCGTCAACATCAGGCTGATCACCGCGACCAATAAAAACCTGGAAGAGATGGTAGCCGACGGAACTTTCCGCGACGATCTTTATTACCGGATCAACATTTTTCCGATCGAAATACCGCCGCTGCGCGACCGCCGCGATGATATTCCGGCCCTGGCATTCCATTTCCTGAACCAGTTCAGCAAGGAAATGGACAACAAGGTCAGCGAGTTTTCAGCCGGCGCAATGAACCTGCTGATGAACCATGACTGGCCCGGCAACGTGCGCGAACTGGAGAACGTGATTCACCGGGCCGTGATTCTGGCCAATGATGAAGTCATTCGCCAGGGCCACCTGGTCAATCTCATCGACATGCTGCCGCGCATCGACCTGGATGTGCCCAGAACCAGCGAGGAACTCAAGCACATCAAGAAAATAGCACGCAAGAAGTCGGTGGAGAATGTCGAAAAACATTTCGTGCTCGGGGCGCTGAAGAGAAATGGCTGGAACGTGACCCGCAGCGCCGAGCAAACCGGGATGCAGCGCAGCAATTTTCAGGCGCTGATGAAGAAATACGACATCCGCATTCGCGGCATAGAACAGAATGGAACGGAAGACGGCTCCAGCAACACCGGAGCCGTTTAGTTTGCCCGCATCCTTGTGGAGTAGACGGGCCTGGTCCCCCAAGCAAGTGGTTAACTAGTGATCCCCGTCTTCTGCGTAACCGGTGAACATTTCCTTGTAGTGCGTTGATGGTTTCCTGCCCAGCACGCCCATGTAGGCGTGGACCAGGATAAAGACCACGAACAGGATGAACACCAGCATGTGAATGGTGCTCACCACGCGGATGCCCCCCGCCAGCGCGATCCAGCTTTCGAATCGCTTCACGTCCCACATCATCAGACCGGTAACGATCTGAATGGGGCCGCTGATCATCATGATGACCTGGTAGGTCAGTCTCTGCATCGGGTTGAACTTGTCGTGGGGCTGAACGTTATGCGGGCGCTTTTCACCCTTGAAGATTCCGTAGCTGTAATAAACTGCCTGGCGGTAGTAATTATTGAAAAAATCCCTGGCATTCAGTACGGCATGATAGTTGCTGATACGATCTGAGGTCAGGTAGTAACCCAGCCACAGGAAGTAGTTGGCGATGATCACGAAGCCGATCCAGTTGTGCACCTTGAGGGCTGATTCAAAGGTCATCACGCTGAACAGATCTGCGTATCGAATCTGGACGCCGGTCAGCATCAACAGTACGAATCCCAGCGCATTGATCCAGTGCCAGATACGCACTGGCAGCGGATGCAGATAGGTCTGGCCGACATGGGTCTGGTTTGCTTGTATCGCTTGCATTTCGATACTCCTGCTTATTGATTTCTTTTCAGTATTTTGCCAACTGCGACATGACCGACGGGAACTGCCAGCCCGGCAATAATCCCGAGGATCAGCAAGCCGTCCAGCAGCTTGATCCGGGTGCCGCCCGCGGCGTAGAAGTTAGCGACGGTGTCGACCGAAATGACCGAGGTCAGGACGTCTCTGTCGGCTTCAAAACGCTGCTTGCGGCCATCCGGCCGGGTAATGGAGACGGTGACATTCTGGAATGCGCTCGAGCCCTTCTGGTGGCAGCTGTCGCATTCCCTTACGGCCGAACCCTTGATCGCCAGGCGGTGTGCATCGGCGCCGGTGCTGACTTCCATCCGTCCGCGCAGCGTCACATCCGTTGCCTTTCCTTGCTGGCTGGTCCGCCGTACCAGCTTCCACAGCTCCAGCGGATCCAGATCGTCACTGGACTGGTCGATATCCTCCAGGCGTTGCTGGAACACGGCTTGATTTTCTTCCTGGCCGACAGGAACCTGGGTCAGCTTGTCATATAGCTGCAGGTCGATGCGCCGTTCCGCCATCGGTGCGTGGCAGGCTGCGCAGGAAACCACTTCCAGGTGGTGCCCGGCGTTGGGTAACCATTTCTCGTGGGCCAGGGTGGCCCCATCGTGGCAGCTCAGGCAAGTGGACTGCACCAGTTCGCCCGCCGCCACGGCTTTTACGTCATGCGCCTGGTGGCAGTCGGCGCAAATCGGAGCCTGTATGTGGCTGGGCCGGATCACGTTGCCGTTGGTCCTGGCCTCGCCGTGTACGCTTTGCGCATAGGCTTCGAAAATGTTTTCGTGGCAGGTCTTGCATGACTGGCCGGTGACCGGTTCGTACAAAGCCTGTGATTTGACCGCGTGAGCGCTGTGGCAATCGGTGCACACCGGCGCCCCGTGATCGCCGTCAGTGACCAGGCTGGCGTGGATGCTGCCCTCGTACTGCTGTGCTTTCGCTGCGTGGCAGTTGCCGCAGACCTGGTTCATGGCGAGTGAATAGTCGCGCTCGCTGGCGATGGCTACCTTGGTTTTCGGGTGTTTCCTGTTGGCGATGTCCTGGTGGCAACCGGTGCAGCCGATTTTGCTGTGGGCCGAATCCGCGAAATCAGCAACAGCTACGTGCAAAGAGAGTTTCCCGCCGTCTTCCATGGATTTTTTCAAATTCCTGGAATGACATTTCAGGCACTTCGCATCACCGTCAGACATGGCGCCATCAGCGATGTTGGCAAACGCCGGCATGGATACCAGCGTGCAAGCCATCATCATGCCGCAGGCGAGCAGGGCAGCGAGTCCAGACGCTGATACGTGGTCTTTTCTGCTGCCTCTGCTGCTGTTGGTAGACATAATCGAATTCCTCCTTTGCTGCGCTTTCAGCCGGCTAAGCCTGCCCGCTTTCAGCTGGAACTGTTCTTTTTTTGGTACGCTTCGTAAGCCAGCTTGGCGAACATGTAGAAGCCGACAGCCGGAAGCGCGATTATGTAGGCCAGTGCAATGAACGGCGCCGCGAAGAACAGGCCGACATTCTTGGCGAATTTGCCGGCCGCTCTCAAAGCGCTGGTCTTTGCTTCCGCCATCACTTCGACGGGCGCTTCAGACTCATTGGCGGCCTCGGGCTCTGGAGCCGGTTCCTGCAGGGCTTTGAGCGTGATGCTCTCAATGATTTCCGGAGTCAGCGGTTTGCGCACAAATCCGCTGACACCCAGCACAGAGGCCCTGGCCTCGTTTTCTTCGGTGCCGTAGCCCGTGATCACAACAACCGGTGTCCAGGGGCACTGCGCCTTGATCCGCTCGGCCACTTCGAGGCCATCCATACCCGGCATCTTGATGTCGGTGAAGACAAGGTCGTATTCCTTGGATTCGATGTCTTTCAATGCTTCCTCTCCGCTCAGCGCGGTGCTGACTTCATAGCCTTTTTCGGAGAGAACCCGGTCGAAACTGCGTCCGACCACTGCGTCATCGTCAATGACCAGTACTTGTGGTTTGATGTTCATAATTTACCTCCTGATCTCACTTAATGTGTAATGCTTGCTTTGTCGGGCTGCTGCGCAGCGAGGCTTTCGGCCTCCCGGTTTCCCCGGTCGCTGTGCAGGGCCCAGCGTTTCTGGTTCATGGCGTCATTTGCCGCCTTGATAACTTCATCCGGACCCACTGGCTTGGCAAGGTAGTTGTATGCTCCCAGCCTGACCGCCTCCTTGGCGGACTCGATGGTCGGGTAGCCGGTGATCACGACCACTTCGCTGTCGGGCCAACGATCCTTGATGGTTTTAAGTACTTCCATCCCATCCAGGTCCGGCATGCGAAGGTCGAGCAGGATGACGTCGAATGGCTGCTGTTCCATGACCTTTAAGGCCTCGATTCCATCTACTGCTACCTGCGCATTGCAATCGACGCTCTGCAGGCTCCTGAGATGGCTGAGGCGTACCACTTCTTCATCGTCTACGATGAGAATGTTGGCCGTGTTGTTCATGTAAGCACCTCGATTGATTGTTTCACCCTAAGAGATGCAACTTACGTGCCAGAAATGGCCAGGAAGGGATTCGCA
>PVMS01081085.1_pt1 | contig 10468 bp, 10 predicted proteins | sample 1853461 | NCBI WGS metagenome assembly PVMS01 (sample SAMN08582032, study PRJNA380276) | Marine sediment metagenome, whole genome shotgun sequencing project. | isolation source: ocean sediment barecode stripped | collected 2017
AAAAGAAGTTAATTAACATCACCTTAAAAGCCAGAAAGGCGTAACTTTGTTATGAAATACCATAAATAAATATATAATTAATAAAACTAAAAAAAGGGGGAAGATGATATAAAATATGACTTTTTTCATTAGATATTTTAATTAATTAGGCAAATTTAGAAGACAGATCGTAAAAAAGACATGTTCTGAAAATCGTAATTTTTAATACTGAATTAATCCATAAAATCTATTTTCGTCTTTATCTTTGTCTAATGCCTTGGTATTCGTTAGCTCCCAGCGAATAAGATGGGTGTTTAAGACCTGTCGGTGGATAATACTCGTCGTGTGTATAACGAAAACCAAGCTGCTTTAAAAGATAACGCGAGGCAGCATTTTTTGGATTATGGCCAGCAAAGAGAGCCTTTGCTTTAAATGTGTTAAAAGCATAATCAATTACCACATGCGCAGCTTCGCGTGCATATCCGCGCTGCCATTGGTTAGAACGGATGTGGAAGCCGATTTCATAAATTTGTTGTGCCAAATCGTATGGCCTAAGTCCACAGCAACCCACATGCATGTGAGTCTCTAAAAGAAATATCGGCCAGTATTGTACACCGTGTTCCTTTTGACATTTTATTTCCTTGGCAAGACGCTCTTGAACTTCTTTTTGGGATAATTTGCCGCGCATATCAAAATACTTTGTGACCTCATAATCCCCCCAAAGTTCTATGGCGATGCCGAGATCGTCTTCACGCCATTTCCGAAATCCTAAACGGTTTGTCTTTATGAAGTATTGTTCACATCTATTCATCGCAAATAATAATGTGAATATGAAGACGTTCTTCTGAGATGCACAAGAACAATTATCAAATGGTATACACTCTGCTGAGGTTCCGGTTACACGGTTTGTGAGCTCCAAGTCCCTCCCGTAAGTCATCCCAAAAGAAAAGATTGAACAGAGAAAACACTCGCGAATTTTTTTTATTCCGGCCATCTGCGGTCACAGGTTATTTCAAATACGCTTATTTGAAGACTCTACCGCAGCTTTTAAATTTTTCGACAACTGCTCGAGTTGCTCGATTTCTGAACCTTTGAGGGGGATAACGGGCGGTCTAACCGTCCTTTCACAAACTCCAAATCGATTTAGCATATGTTTTAGGGCGGCGATATACTGTCCGCCCGTCAATGAATCCATAAACAGGGCAAGCGGCGTTAAATGGTTGGCCAGTTCTTTCGCTTTTTCAGTGTTTTGATCTTTTAGAAACGAATGGAGTCTTACGGACAGTTCCGGAATGACATTCCCCAACGTCGACGTGAAGCCGCTGCATCCCAATTGCATATAGGTGGGTTCGTATGCCTCCCCAAGTCCGTTTAATATGTTGATTCGATTTTCGAATTTTCGAGCAACTTCAATCAATTTCGTGACGGAATGGGTGGATTCCTTAAGTCCGATAATATTTTCGTTCTCTAAAATCCGTTCGAGTGTTTGAACGGAAAGATCCACTTGCGATGCCCAGTGATTGTTGTAGATAACCACGCCTATATCCACGGCACTGCAAATTTGATGATAATGATGGATAATCTGGGCTTCGGTCGCCTTCCAATAAAACGGAGGGCTGACCATGATTCCCACCGCTCCTCGATCCTGGGAATACCGGGCCAAATCGATGGAATCGGACAGTCGGATATGGTTGCAACCCACGACCACCGGGATCCGATCCGAAACCGCCTTCAGGTATACATCTATCACCTGTTTTCGTTCCTCAAAACTCAGCGAGAGGAAATTGCCGGTCGTACTGAGCGGCACCAAAAACCCGTTATCGCCGCTGATTCCCCTTTCGACCAAAAACTCAACCAGTTGATGGATCCCCTTATCATCAATACTTCCATCCGCTTTGAAAGGGGTTATGGATGTGAGCGCGATTCCCCGAGTTCGTCGAATTATTTCTTCTCTTTTCATTTCAGACTCCTAAACCAATGGATTATTGAACAGACAACTTTTCTATCATTTCATCGAAGGACTTTTCCAGAAGATCTACAAGCAAGTCGGCCTCATTCTTTTTAATTATCAACGGAGGGGCGATCATGACAAAGTCCCTATCGCTGGACGGTAGACCCCCAAAAAGGATCAGGCCGTTGTTGAAAGCCTTTTCAATCAGTAGGCCGCCAAGAGAGACACCCCTTGTATTGTCCGTCTTTTTCAATTCAAGGGTTAGCATCAATCCCAAGCCGCCGACACCTTTAATCATGTCCCGGTTTTTTGAAAAGCCTTCCATTTTTTGTTTCAGGTATCTTCCCATTTCTTTTGCGTTTTGAATCAGGTTTTCCTCTTCAAGCACTTTAAGGACAGCCAGACCGGCTGCACAAGCCAATGGATTGCCCTGGTAGGTGAAACCGTTATAGAATTTGCCGGAACCGTTTTTGAAGGTTTGGAAAATTTTTTCATTGACAATAATGCAGCCCAAAGGTGCATATCCGCTCCCGATCCCTTTAGAAGCGGCTATGATGTCGGGTATGATCCCGTAATGATTAATCGCAAAGAATTCGCCCGTCCTGCCGGCCCCGGTCATGACTTCATCCACAATTAAAAGGACATTGTTTTGATCGCAGATTTTTCGGATCGTTTCGAAGTAGGCAAGCGATGCCGCCAGCGCACCGGTTGAAGTTCCCCCTACCGGTTCTATAATGAACGCTGCGATGTTTTCTTCCCCTTCCTTCCGGATGATCTCTTCCAGCTCCCAGGCACCGTTCGGATCGTTTTCAGGAAGCGGTGCATTGATCTTCGGAAACTCAAGGAGTCCGCCATCATATGGCTTTCGCATGTCCTCCCTGCAGGTAGCGGAGAGTGCGCCCAGGGTCGCCCCGTGGTAGGAAGGGCAGACAGAAACAATTTTGCGCTTTTTGTTTTTTCCTCTCTCGTAATGATACTGAAACGCGGCCTTGAAGGCGCTTTCAACTGCTTCCGATCCGCCTGAGGTAAAAAAGACCCGGTTCAGCCCAGGGGGCGCATATTGTGCCAATTTCAAGGCGAGACTCTCCGCAGGCGCGCTGGTAAACTGGCTCGTATGCGCAAAAGTAATCTTTCCCGCCTGTTGCATCATCGCATCGATAACGCGGCTGTTGCCGTGACCGATATTAACGACTAAGGCTCCCGACGATCCGTCGAGATATCGTTTGCCCTCAGTATCATAGACAAAAACTCCCTCTCCCTTGGCAATAACCGGCAAGCGCTTTGTCAGGCTACGATACAAAACCCCCGCCTTTTCATCAACCTGCCATTCTACTCCCTTCACCATATTCCCTCCGTCCGGTCTGTTTGAAAGATTACTCAACAATAAGATAGGCTTACATCCTCCTAAGTTCCAGGGTTTTTCAGCGATTTTCAAGTAATAAAATAGCTTCGCGATTTAATATATGCGGCTGGGCCGCAGGAACTGGATCCAAACTCTTTTCATCGAAAGGGAGAGAGGGATGTTCTTTTCAACGCCAAGATCCTTTGCGATCCTCAATCGGATGCCGGAACACCCCCTTTGCCCCAGTTTTCCTTCGGGATTTCCTGGATGATGACCGTATAGATTGACGGATCTTTAATCCCAGTTACTTCCATGGAGACGCGTGTGATCTCCTCGATCCACTTTTTTTTCTGTTCGCGGGTCTTCCCCTCAAAGGTTTTTATTGTGATAACGGGCATCTCATCCCCCCCTTTCTTCATTAAATCACACAAAGCATTTCAAATATCAGTTGGGCGGCAAGGTGGGAGGTAATCTGATTGGGATTGTCTGCCGGGGGCGAAACTTCACAGAGATCCGTCCCCACAATCTTCAGTCCCTCCAAGCCCCTGATAATCTGAAGTGTTTGCAGACTGGTAAGTCCGCCGACTTCCGGTACCGGCGTTCCCGGTGCAAATGCCGGATCAACACCGTCGATATCCAGGGTAAAATAGGTCTTGCAAGTCCCGATGATGTCATGAATCTCTTTGATGATCGGTTCGGTTCCCCTTTCATGAACTTCATCCGGAAAAACGACGCGGATACCGATTTCCTTGCCGTACTCCAGATCAGCGGCATGGAAGAGCGATCCACGCAGACCGATTGATATCACTTTATCCGGTATGACCAGATTCTCTTCTATACAACGCCGGAACATGGTCGCATGGGTTGTCTTATGCCCGAACTGGGTATCATGAGTATCTGGATGGGAATCGATCTGGATGACGGCAACAGGACCGTGTTTCTTCCCGACGGCCCTTAGAACCGGATAGGTAATCCCGTGATCGCCGCCGACGGTAACTGGAATTACGTCGTGGGACAGTAGATGATCCACCGCCTCCTCAATACGCCGGTAGGTTTCCTCGATGGAGAAGGGCGTTGTACTGATGTCGCCGTAATCGGCTATTCGATACTTTTCAAACGGACTGATTCCTTTCATGCTGTGAGGCCGAATGGTAGCGGAGCGGGCTCTGATTTCTCTGGGCGCATACCGTGGTCCGGCCATGTATCCGGCAGAACCGTCAAATGGAGCCCCTACAATGGCGATATCCAGCTGGGACGGATCCGTAATATGCGGTAGACGGAAAAACGTGGCGATTGCCGAATACCTCGGATACACCATCGAATCGATCGGCTGTGGATTGCTCATATTGCACTCCTTTCTTCATAAGAAAATGTATTATTTGCCCAAGTCCAAGTGTAATTCCATGGAAATCAATGGTAAACTATTATAATCAAAGTTCTACAGGAATTCCTTGATCCGGGCCGAAACCGAAAATGAAATTCTATTCCGGAACTTCAACCCCCAGTTCATTGCACAGCGCAACTGTGTCTTTCCATAGTTCCGTGTCGATTAAAACACTGCCTTCCCGAAAGGCGCGGTTGCGGTTTTTAAAACTCCGTTCACCCGGGACTCTGATTTCAGAAACCCCGGGAGCCTTTTTGGACTCTTTCAGCTGCCGAATACGTCCGCTGACGGCCTGTCGAAAGATTTCAAGATCCCCGAAAATTGCGGGGTTGATGGCCATAAAAAAGTGTCCCTTCCTGGAATCGGATTTGTAGATGTGATCCATCCCCATGTCACACCCGACAAAGGCGCCGGAAAGGAAATCAATAACCAGCAGCAGGCCATACCCTTTGTTTCCCAGAGGACTTATCGCACCTTTGTCCCCCTGATAACCGGCACCGTCACAGACAGCGATGGGATCGGTTGTCGGGTTGCCCTCACTATCAACGCTTACCCCCGCCGGCAGTTCCGTCCCGTATCGCTTGGAATAGCGGACATAGGTAGGAAGCGTGGCGCAAGGTGCAAAGTCAAGAAGAAAGGGCTCATTTTCCGTTGGTATGGCTACGGCCATCGGGTTGCTGCCGATGACCGGCTCGCTCCCGCCAAGTGGGTGCACAACCGGAACGACGTCATCGGAGTACACAAAGCCGACAAGCCCTTCCCGGGCAATACGCTCAACGTATAGACCGACCTGGTAAATGTCGTGACTGTTCCGAATGCCGACAATGCAACATCCCGTCTTTTTGGCTTTTTTAACGGCGAGATCGACGGCAAAAAAGGCCGCAATGGGTCCCGGCCCACTATTTCCGTCGACAAGGGCGAAGGTGTCTCCTTCTTTTTCAATACGCGGTTTACCATTCGGATCTTCTTTTCTTTTCCTCAGCTTTTGGATGTGACTGTTCACAAGGTGATTCAAGCCCTGTACACTTACACCTCGTAAATCCGATTCCAGATGCACGTCCGCCAGTATCTGGGATGTTTCCGCGTCACATCCCCCAGCGAGGAGAATTCGCTCCATCAGTTTCCGCAACGCATCCACCGCTATGGGTCTTGTTTCCCTGTTTATCATTTTCAACCTCCTTAGTTTTTTTATAATCTACGGTACGCCGAGCAGTTGTGAAGGAATGTCTTGGCTCAAAAAGAGATTATTTCGCCAGCCATCGATAAATCATGGAACAACCTGATTCGCTATATGGTGGATGGATTGGTCCAGGATCAAAGCAATTTGATCAATTTCAGATCGACTGATGATAAGGGGCGGAGCGAGCAGAATATGGTCGCCCAAAGTGCCGTCAACACATCCGAATCCCGGATAAACAATCAACCCTCTCCGCAAAGCTTCCGCTCCAATTCGGCCGGCAATTTGTTCGCCGAAATCGAAAGGCTCCTTTGTTGCTTTGTCCTTCACGAATTCAATCCCCATGAAAAGCCCTTTACCTCTAATATCTCCGACTATCGAGTGTTCCAGAAGGTTCTTCATCCGCTTAAACAGATATCTTCCATTTTCATTCGCTTTTTGAACCAGGTCATTGTCCAGAATGAACTCTATTGAAGCCAGGCTGGAAGCAGCGATGACATGATGGGCTGAATAGGTGTGGCCGGTTACAATATTGGATTTATGCCTTTTCATTTCTTCCAGAATATTTTCATGTACCAGCACGGCGCCCAAAGGCAAGTAACCGCCACTGATCCCCTTTGCACAGGCGATCATATCCGGAACGATACCCCAATGATCGATTCCGAACATCTTCCCGGTTCTGCCAAACCCAGTCATCACTTCATCGGCTATGAAGACGACTTCATATTTATCACAGATCTCGCGGATGATCGGAAAGTATTCATCGGGAGGCGGAACGGCACCCAGGGCCGCTCCCACGATCGGTTCGGCAATAAAAGCGGCAACATTCTCGGCACCCACTCGCTGAATCGTCTTTTCAAGAACCGTGGCACAAAGCAAACCGCATTCGGGGTAATTTTTCCCGAAATCGCACCGATAACAATAGGCCGGCGGGATGTGGGGGGACTCCTTGAGGAGGGGTTGGTAAACACGCCTTCTGGCTGTAATTCCGCTCCAGCTCAATGCCCCCAACGTGGCACCATGGTAGGATTGCCAGCGACTGATGACCAAAGACTTCGAGCGATGGCCCTTTAATACTTGAAACTGCCGGGCCAGTTTTACCGCGGCTTCCGTGGCCTCTGATCCGTCACTGACCAGCCAAACCTTTGTGAGTCCTTGCGGGGTGAGGGAGGCCAAGCGTTCGGCCAATTCAATGGAAGGTCGATTGGCAAAGTAATGGCTTGGGCAGTAGGCGAACTTGCGGATTTCCGCCTCGATCGCCTGCGCAACTTCCGCAACGCCGTGCCCGATATTCGAAACAGCCACCGATCCAGATGAGGCGTCGATGTATCTTTTTCCGTTTTCATCATAGAGATAGATACCTTCTCCGCGCTCGACGACCGGGTAAGTCTTCTCGAAATCTCGAAAAATAAGTGCAAATTCAGACCATTCTTTCATAACAACCCATTCCTTATATTCGGAATTCTACAAATACCCCAACATTCTCGGAATCCACAGGGAGAGCGGAGGGATATAAGTGACCAGCAACAGGACGCCGATTTCTACAAATAAAAAAGGCAACACGGCTTTGGATACACTCTCTAGGGAAACCCCGGCAATAGGGGCTACGATAAAAAGAACTTCCCCCAAAGGGGGAGTGATGAGGCCGATGACTAAATTCATGATCACGACAATCCCGAAATGGATCGGATCAATGCCGAGGGCAACGGCTATGGGAGCGAAAATGGGGGCCAGAATGAGGATCGCCGGATTTTGATCCAGAAATGTGCCGATGACAAGAAAGATAATGTTGATGGCGAGCAAAAAACTGATATAGCCGAGAGGTTCCAAAAAGACCTCGAGCTTCTGCGCTAGTTGCTCAAAAGCAATGACCATGCCGAATACATTGGAGGTTCCGATAATGATCATAACGATAGCGGTAACAACACCGCTCCTTTTGAACATCTCCGGTAAATCGGAAAGTTTCATTTCCCGATAGATGAAATAGGAAACAATGAAGGAGTATACCACGGCCACGGCCGCAGCTTCGGTGGGGGAGAAAACCCCGCCGATAATACCGCCCAGGATGATCACCGGCGTCATAATGGCCAAAGCCGCATCTTTGAGGCCGACGAGAAACTCCCTTCTCGTCACCTTTTCGATTCGTTTCGGGTAGCTGCGTTTTCTTGAGATGACATAGCAGGCCCCCATCAGTGCAAGGCCGACGAGGATTCCGGGTATCATTCCGGCTGCAAACAAGGCACCGATAGACACACCGCTCACGGCCATCGAATAAATAACGACCGTGATGCTCGGGGGAATGATGGGGCCGATACAGGCGGAGGCAGCCGTGACGGCGGCGGAAAATTCCGCGTCGTAGCCGTTTTTTTTCATCATCGGGATCTCTACCGAACCGAGTGCGCTGCTGTCCGCAATGGCGGACCCGGTGATACCGCCGAATAGCATGCTGGCTATAACATTGGCTAACGACAGTCCTCCCCGGATTCTACCGATCACCAGAACCGCAAAGTCGAGTAGTCGTTTGGTCAGCCCCCCCTTTGCCATAATTTCACCGGCCAGAATGAAAAAAGGGATACAAATGAGGGGAAAGATATCCATTCCGGAAAAGATCTTTTGGGGGACCGTGGTGAGCGGAATATCCATAAGAATGAGGGCGGCCAGGCCGCTGATCCCCAATCCCCAGGCAATCGGCACGGCAATGATGAGCGTAAAAAACAATCCACAAATCAATACAGTAAGGATCAAATCTTTCCCTCCCTTGAAAAAAGCCTCCGGATATCTTCCACGAGTAGTTCAAAGCTGAACAGCGTCATGACTGCGAAGCTGATCGGAACGCTCAAATAGGCCCACGTCATCGATATCTGTAAGCCGGCCGACAGCTGATCCCACTGGGCCAAAGAGATCCGGAGCCCCCAGACCACGCAAACGATGAAAAAAATGATCGTGATGACATGGGTAAATATGGAAGTGATAACCTTTAGTTCGCGCTTCAGTTTGCCGTAGAAAAACTGAATCGCAATATGCATGCCCGTTCGGATGCCGTAGGCCGCACCCAAGCATGAGATCCAGGCTAGGAGATATCTGGAAAATTCCTCGGCCCAAACAAAAGGATTTTTAAAGACGTAACGCATAACCACCTGCGCAAAGACCACTATGGTCATGATCGGTACCATTGTCATGATCAGGGCGCCACACCCCTTCAAAAGCAGGTCATTCAATCGCTTCATCTTCAGCCAGCCTTTCACGGCTTCCCCCCCTCGCGGAAAGGGGGGGAGTCGGTGACTATTTCCCAATTGAAAATCAGACAGTGCCGGAATTTACCCTTTAGTTTCCGTAGAGTTCTTTTTCGGCTTGTTTGCTCGCCTTCATAATTCTGTCCACCCATTCGGTGCCGATCTTTTTCTTGGTCCATTCGATCATCGGCTGTCGCAGTGTCTTTATCCATTCTTCTTGTTCGGCCGGTGTCAGGAAGGTAAATTTAATCCCTTTTTTCTGGAATTTTTCAATCCAGAGATCGCGTCCCCAGTACAGAAGACCTTGAAAGGAGGCCATTGCCTGGATCGATGCGGACTTGACAAGATAGCGATCTTTCGGTGAAAGGGATTGATAGAATTTCTCATTGATTGTGATGGGAGACCAGCCAAACCATGCGTTGGAGACTGTGTAATATTTGATGATTTCATAGGTTTTCATTATATCGTGAAAAGCGATACCGGTCATGACGCCGTCCACCACGCCCTGCTGTAAGGTGGTGTAGACTTCGGTGAAGGAAACGGGCGTCGGAACCCCCCCGGTCAATTTCAATATTTCCACAGTGTTGGGTGATTCGGAGACTCTGATTTTGAGCCCTTTTAAATCACCGGGCAGCCGGATCGGTTTTTTTACGTTTCCGATATTGTAATACCCCTCGAAGTCCCAAGCCAGGATTCGAAGCCCCGTCTTTTTGGCGATCATCTCGTTCATCTCTTGACCCACAGGGCCGTTCATGACTTTCAGGCCTACGTTTTCGTCCCGGAAGATGTAAGGAATTTGAATGGCCATGACTTCCGGTGCGAAATTCGCAAGCGCTGCGGCAGAGCAGGCATTCATCTCGAGGGAGCCCATCTTGGTCATCTCAATCATCTCCCTTTCCCCGCCGAGCTGGCCGGCGGGAAGGATCTTCACCTTAAACCGGCCCTCGCTCCGTTTTTCGACGATGTTCTTGAATCCCAACGCCTTGATATCGCAGGATCCGAACTCGCCGTTGGTACTGTTGAAGTTTAATTTTATTGGTGTATCGACGTGGGCAATTTTGATATTTATGGTTTTCGCAAAAACGATTGATGTTCCCAAAAACACGGTTACAATAAAAAAGATTGCCAAAAATAAAATGGATTTACGAAAATTGAATTGATGAAATCTCATTTGATACCTCCTTCTCAGTTTAGTGGAAAATAGGTTTGGCTAATCGATCTTCATCCGTCTCAGAGCCAAGCGCTCACTCACATCCACTCATAGATCTCAGAAAAACCCAACCCCGATTTGAGATCCTGAGGACCCTGCCCTGATACCCTGGTGTTCATCACCTCCTTTCATTTTGAGAAATTCAAGAATTGTCGACCAAGTCAAGTTTAACGTTAAACTTCATATTTTTGG